>OBEQ013004594.1_pt1 | contig 11072 bp, 9 predicted proteins | sample 1670901 | NCBI WGS metagenome assembly OBEQ01 (sample SAMEA104232315, study PRJEB22302) | groundwater metagenome | biome: forest; feature: aquifer; material: groundwater | place: USA | collected 2011-08-07 | depth 5.4 m | reverse complement strand
TGTTCCTCGACGAGATTGGCGAAATGACGCCGCCGCTGCAGGCCAAGCTGCTCCAGGTGCTGCAGGACGGCGAATTCTCGCGGCTGGGCGGCAGGCACGACGTCCACGTCGACGTGCGGATCATCGCCGCGACCAACCGCGATCTCGAGTGCGCGGTGGCCGGCGGACACTTCCGCGAAGATCTGTTCTTCCGCCTCAACGTCGTCACGCTTCAGATCCCGGCGCTGTGCGAGCGCCGGGAACAGATCCAGGAGCTCACCGACTATTTCCTGAGGAAGTACTCCGTCCAGTACAACAAGCCGTTCTCCGAGCTGTCGCCAGAGACCATGACCACCTTCATGCAGTACGAGTGGCCAGGCAACGTGCGCGAGCTCGAGAACCTCATCAAGCGCGTCGTTGTGCTCGGCTCCGAGACACGCGTCCGCGAAGAGCTCGTCCACCTCATGGCTGCGCATCGACCGGCCGGGCCCGCGCCCGCCCGACGCGCTCCGGTCGACGCCGTGGAAGCGAGCGATGCCACGACCCGCTCGCTCAAGGACATCTCCCGCTCAGCCGCGCGCGTGGTCGAGCGCGGGCTGATTTTGAAGATGCTGCAGCAGACCCGCTGGAATCGCAAGGAGACCGCCGGTAATCTCGGCATCAGCTACAAGGCGCTCCTCTACAAGATCAAGGAGAACGGCCTCGACTAGGCCACCGAATCATGACGAGCGGCGCGTTCTGTGAAGAGGGATCCAATCTCCTGACGGCTGGTGCGTTCGAGTTCGTCCTCGGCAGCGAGCTCGGGCGCGCCCTCCGGTCCCAGAACTTCTTCACCCTGGTCGTCGTGGAAACGAGCCGCGAGTGGGAAGGGATCACGGTGACAGCTGACGACGGGACGGTGCAGACGGTGGCCCAGCTCATCGGCAAGGAGATCCGCGAAACCGATCTGCTGGGACGTCTCGACCAGGGCGCGCTCGGGCTCGTGCTGATCGACGCTGATTTCGAGCATTCCGCGCGGGTCATCGATCGCGTGATCGCGCGACTCGAGGGCTACGGCATCACGGTCGGCGCCGCGTGCTGTCCCACGCACGCGCTCGACGTGGAGTCCCTGAAACGCCAGGCCCTGACGCGACCCATCGCCAGCTGGCGGGTCGGGACACTTCCGCCGACCGCGCAGAACTGAAGGAGTTCGCCATGAGACACGCCTGCAACGTGAGCTGTCCTGCCTGTCTTGCCTGTGTTGCCTGTGTTGCCGTCTGTCTGGTGACGCCGCGCGCCGCCGCCGCGCAGCAACATGCGCCGTCCGGCGCCCCGGTGGCGAGGGTCGCCTCCGCCCCGCCGGCCGCCACAGCCGCCGATGGTGGCAGGAAGGACACGCCCGACGCGCCGCCCCTCGTAGCGGAGTATCGCCTCGGCCCTGGCGACAAGCTGCGCATCGAGGTCTACCGGGACACCCAGCTGTCCCAGTCGGTGCAGGTCCGTCCCGACGGCAAGGTCACCCTGCCGCTCGTCGGTGACCTCGAGGCGAGCGGTCGCACGCCCGTGGAGCTGCGCGACGCGGTCACGCGCGCGCTCAAGGAGTACATGAACAACCCGGTGGTGACGGTGATCGTTGTCGAGGCCACCGCGACATCGGCCTACGTCATCGGCGGCGTGAACCATCCGGGCGCGGTATCCCTGCAAGGGAACCTCACGGTGCTGCAGGCGCTGGCGCTCGCCGGAGGCCTGACGGACTTCGCCGATCGCAAGAACATCCGCATCCTGCGCAAAGGGGCCGCTGGCGTCCACAGCATTCCGTTCAACTACAACGAAGCCGTCAAAGGCTCCTCGGCCTCTGTGTATCTCCGGGCCGGCGACACGGTCGTCATTCCGGACTGAGCCCACGGAACAGCGTCGTCATGAACTCTACCCGTCGAGTCTTCGCGTCCGCCGTCACGCTCCTGGCGCTCGGCACGGCCCCGTCCGCGCAGGCGCCGATCTTCGATCCGACCGCCGGGCAGACGCCGAGCTCCGATCCCGCCGACGCAGGCCGGCGGGCCGGAGGATGGACCTTCACGCCAGCTCTCGTCTACGGAGGAACCTATGACGACAACGCGCTGGTCCGGGAGAAGCGGGACATCGCACCAGGCGACTACACGACCTCCATCAACCCGAGCGGCGAGCTCGCGTTCAGCGGCCACCGCGGTGAATTCCTGGCGGACTACGGCGGCACCTTCGTCGAGTACCGGGAACTGACCTCGCTCAACAGCTTCGATCAGCGGGGATCGATTTCCGCCAGACGGCTGATGACCCGGCGTCTGACCCTCTTCGCCCGGACATCGGCCACCGCCGTTCCGACGACGGAGCTGCTCGGCCTGGTGGGGGTTCCGTTTTTTCGGCTGGGCTCGCGCCTGGCGGACGCTCACGGGGGCGTGGAGGCAGCCCTGACCAAACGCACAACGCTGAGGGCGTCCTACGACATCCAGTGGGTCGACTTCGATCGCGATCCGCTGCTTGTTGTTGTCCTGCTCGGCGGGCACAGCCAGGGAGGCGCGCTCTCGGTTCGTCACGCGCTCAGCAAGCGGGTTTCCCTCATCGCCGACTCCGACTTCCAGCGGGCGTGGCTCGTGGACGGCGACCGCTTCGACGTGCAGAACACCGAGGGCGGCGTCGAGCTCCGGGCGTCGGAATCGGTGCGCCTGGTCGGGGCGATCGGCTTCTCGCGGCTGGACGTCAGTGGACTGGCGGCGCGGACGGGTCCCGCGTGGCGCCTTGGCGTCACGCGGCGGCTCCGCAGGAGCACGGTCGAGGTCCTCTACAGCCGATCGTTCGTGCCCTCGTATGGATTCGGGGGCACGACGCAGAACGAGCAGCTGACCTCGAGCCTGATCGCGCCGCTCGGCCGGCATTTCTACACACGGTCGTCACTGTCCTGGGGCCGGAACGAGCCGCTGGTCGAGGGCGGCCTCAAGCTGACCTCGTCGTGGGTCGAGGGCAGCATCGGTTACGTTCTGCGACCGTGGATGCGGATCGAAGGGTATTACAACGGCATGCACCAGAACATCGCGGTTCCGGGCGGCCTGGTGGACCGCAACCTGGCGGGATTTCAGATCATCACAACCAAACCGACGAGGATCCGCTGATGGAAGACACACCCGTCCACGCACCCGACTACCTCAAGGTGTTCCAGCGGCGCAAGTGGTGGCTCGCCGCGCCGATTCTCGCGTCGGTCGCGGTCGGCGCCCTGCTGGTGCGGCTGCTGCCAAAGGAGTACCGCTCGAACGCAACCCTCGCGGTCGCCGCGCCGATGGTGTCGCCCAACCTGGTGAACGAGTCGTCGCCACTCGACAACCAGGAGCGGCTCCGGGCGCTGTCGCAGCAGCTGGTCAGCGCGGGGGTGCTCGCCCGTGTGGTGCGGGAGGAAGGGACCGGCGACGGCCTCGACGAGCGGCAGATCGGGCAATTGCGCCGCGCCATCGCCATCAGTGTCCCCGAGCCGGTGGCGAGCACCAGCGAGCCGCGGCGCCTCGACGCCTTCGTGGTCTCGTACTCGGACAGCGACCCGGGGCGCGCGCAGCGGATCAACAACCGGCTCGTGAACGTCTTCGTGGACGAGAGCTCGAAGAGGCGGGCCTCGCAGGCGGGCGACACGTCCGCGTTCATCTTCGCGCAGCTGCAAGCGAGCCAGAAGCGCCTCGGCGATCTCGAAGCACGGGTTCGCAGCGCCAAGGAGGCGCACATGGGACAGCTTCCCGAGCAGACGCCGGCCAATCTCTCGACGCTCGCCGGACTGGGTCAGCAGATAGAGGCCAACGCGACCGCTCTGCGCGGCCAACAGGATCGTCTCTCGATGACGGAGCGCCAGCTCGACCTGATGCGGCAGGGAACCGATGCGACCGCGAGCGCGCCCGATAGCCGCAATCCGATCGAGGCGCAGACCCCTGAAACGCGCGCCGTCATGCTGCAACGCGAGCTGGCCGCCGCCCGGACGATCTATACGGACAAGCACCCGGAAGTGCAGCGCCTGGAGGATGAGCTCAAAGCGGCACGCGCCGAGGCGGCGGCGGACCGCCAGCGGCCGGCCGCGGATCGTCTGGCGCAGCTCCAGCTCGATCCGGCGTTTCGACAGCTGACCGCGGACCGCGAGATGGCGCGGCTGCGGATTCGTGAGATGGAACGCGGCGAATCCGATCTCAGGCAACAGATCGCGCTCTATCAGTCGCGCGTCGAAGCGGCGCCGCGCGTCGAGGAGGAGCTGGCTGGCGTCCAGCGGGACTCCGACCTGGAGAAGCAGCAGTACTCGCGCCTCTCGGAGAAGCTGCACGCGGCGACCATGGCCGAAAGCGTCGAACGCGACCGCCGAGGCGAGGAGTTCACGGTGCTGTACCCGGCCTCGCTTCCCTCCGAGCCGATCAAGCCGATCCCGTGGCGCGTGATGCTCATCTCGGTCGTTGCCGGCGTCTGCCTCGGCTGCGGGGCGACCTTCGCCCGCGAGTATCTCGACCGCTCCATCCACGACGTCCGCGATCTCAAGGACGAGCTCGGCCTGCCCGTCCTCGGCGAGGTCGCCCGCATCGAGCCCGCGTAGCAGGAGGAGACAGAGACCATGAGCCGAATCCAACACATCCTCGAGAAAGCCGAACGCGACGGCTCGGTCTGGCGGATGCGAGGCGCCGACCCGCTGCCGGCCGGCGCCGTCGCCTGCGCACTCCCGCCCGAGGCGGCGCCTGGCGGCATGGGCCCCGAAGACCCGGCCAGCCCAGCGCTCCGGGTCGTGACGGGCGCTCGCCTGGATCGCCGCCTGCTGGCTGTCCTGGCGGCCGACTCGGTCGCCGCCGAGCAGTACCGGGCGCTCAGGACCCGTATCCTCCACGCCGACAACGGCGCGGCGGTGCGCGTGGTGCTCATCACCAGCCCTGGACGAGGCGAAGGCAAGACGCTCACGGCGAGCAACCTGGGCCTGACGATGGCGCAGGAATACCAGCGCCGCATCTGCGTGGTCGATGCCGACCTGCGTCACCCGCAGATGCACCGTCTCTTCGGACTGCCCGACCGCCCGGGTCTGTCCGACGTGCTGGCCGGCCAGGCGGCGCTCGAAGAGGCGCTCATCGAAATCGGAGACCACCAGATCACCGTCCTGCCGGCCGGACGGCCGCCATCGCACCCGGTCGAGCTCCTCGGTACCGCCGCCATGCGGCGCTCGCTCGACACACTGCGCTCGCAGTTCGATCGAGTCGTCTTGGACGCGCCGGCCGCGACGCCGCTGGCGGATGTCGGCATCCTGACGCCGCTCGTGGACAGCGTGCTGCTGGTGGTGCGATCGGGGGCCACGAGCAAGCCGGCGATTCACGACGCCGTCGCAGCTATCGACGCCTCGAAGCTCCTCGGTGTGGTGTTGAACGGGGCGGCGGCGTGAGGAGTGAACGAGCCGCCGGGAGGCGAACGTCTGGGGCCGTATGAAGCTGTTCAACCGCTACGTGTCAGCTCGAGGGATCGCGGTCTTCGGTTTCGAAACCGTGCTGATCTCGGGCTCGATTATCCTGGCGGCGCACGTGCACGGCGCGTTTCAGAGCGCCGCGGGCAGCCTCTGGCGAATCGCGCTCGTGACGGTGCTCTGCGAGGTGTGCTTCTACTACAACGACCTGTACGACCTGACGCTCGTCCATTCGAAGGGCGAGCTGATCATCCGGGTTCTGCAGAGCGCGGGCGCCGCCGCGATCGTGCTCGCCGCCGTGACGGCGCTCGTTCCCGACCTGATCATCGGCCACGGCATCCTGATCACGTCCCTGTGCCTGGTGCTGGTCGCGGTTCCGGTCTGGCGGCTGGCGTTCGACGGACTCGCGCGGGATCCGCACCTCGAAGAGCGCATCCTCGTGCTCGGCAGCGGACGGATCGCCCGCACGGTGGCGAGGCAGATCTTCTCGCAGCACGACTTCGCCTATCGCATCGTCGGCTACGTCGGGGAGGACCCGACGGATGGCCTTAGCGCCGATCCGCTGTCGCTCGGGACGACGGCGGATCTGTCCAGCCTGATCGCCCAGCACCAGGTCAATCGTGTTGTCGTCGGGCTCACGGACCGGCGGGGCCGCATGCCGATCCGCGAGCTCCTCCAAGCCAAGTTGTGCGGGGTGCGCGTCGAGGACGCCACGACCACCTACGAGCGGCTCACCGGCAAGATCTTGCTGGACGACCTGAAGCCGAGCTGGTTCATCTTCTCCGACGGTTTCCGCGCGGCACGAGGCACCCGGCTCGTGAAGCGCGCCGTCGATGTGATCCTGGCCTCGATCGGCCTTCTGTGCGCGGCGCCGCTCATGCTGCTGACGGTGGTCGCGATCCGCCTGGACTCGCCCGGACCGATTCTCTACTGCCAGGATCGGGTCGGCGAGAACGGCCGCGAGTTCACGCTGTGCAAGTTCCGCTCGATGCGCGCGGACGCCGAGCGGGGCACGCCGGTCTGGGCGAAGGACAAGGACGACCGCGTCACCCGGGTCGGCCGGTTCATCCGCCTGACGAGGCTCGACGAACTGCCGCAGCTCTGGAACGTGCTGAGCGGCGACATGAGCTTCGTCGGCCCGCGGCCCGAGCGTCCGTACTTCGTGGAGCAGCTGGCCGCGGCGATTCCCTTCTACAAAGAGCGGCATGTGGTGAAGCCGGGAGTCACCGGATGGGCGCAGGTCCGGTACCGCTACGGCTCTTCGGTCGAGGACGCCCGGGAGAAGCTCCAGTACGACCTGTACTACATCAAGCACCTGTCGATCGTGTTCGACCTGACGATCGTGGCGGACACGGTGAAAGTGATTCTTTCCGGCAAAGGCGCAAGGTGATCGAGATGGACGGACAGCCGGCGCTCGGGCGGGCGCCATGCGAGGAGACGCTGACCGTCGCGCGCAACGCGTCGACGCGGTATCTGGCCATTGGCATCGAGGCAGCGCTCGGCGTCCTGATCCTGCCCTTCAACGTGGCGCACCTCGGCAAGGCGGCCTACGGCCTCTGGATGCTCACGGCCTCCGTGACGGCGTACTTCTCCGTGCTCGATCTGGGCTACGCCGGCGCGCTGGTCAAGTTCGTCGCGCAGTACCGCTCCCGCCGCGACGCTCGGGCGCTGAACGAAATCCTCAGCACCGCGTTCTACCTGTTCGCGGCATTCGGGGTGCTCACGTACGCGGCGGCCATCGGCGTGGCGCTGTCCCTCGCCCGACTGTTCCACCTGACGCCCGATCAAGTGCAGGTGGGCCGGCTCGTGCTGCTCATCGTGAGCGTCAATGTGGCCGCCGGCACCGCCTTCAGCGTCTTCGGGGGCGTCGTCAACGGATTTCAGCGTTACGACCTGAACAACATCGTCGGCACGATCAGCACCATCGTGACGGCGGGGGTCAACGTGCTGGTCCTGGCGCTGGGGTACGGGCTCGTCGAGCTGGTGGCGGCAACGACCCTCGTGCGCCTGCTCACCCTTGCCGTGTACCGAGCAAACACGTATCGCGTGTTTCCGGGGCTGCGGCTTCGCGCCTCGCTCGTCCGGCGCGAGCGCCTGCGGGAAATGACGTCGTTCAGCGTCTACATCCTGATCATCGACTGGGCGAACAAGCTGAACTACTCGGTCGATGCGCTGGTCATCGGCGTCTTCATGAACACGAGCGCGGTCGCCGTCTGGGCCGTCGGCCAGCGCGTCGCCGAGCTCACGCAACGCATCAGCAACCAGCTGAACGAGGTGCTCTTCCCCACCGTCGTCGACTGTGACACGGCATCGCGCACCGATCGGCTGCAGACGATCTTCATCCAGGGCACGCGGCTGTCGCTGGCGACGGTGATTCCCATGGCCGGTCCCGTGGCGCTGATGGCCCGACCGCTGGTGCAGGCGTGGGTCGGCCCCGACTTCGCGGGCAGCGCCATCGTGCTGCAGCTGCTGGCGGTCGTGGTCATCGTGCGGGTCGCCAACGCCACAGCCAGCACGCTGCTCAAGGGCGCCGGGCGGCACCGTCTGGTAGCCTTCACGAACGCGATGACGGCGCTCTGCAATCTCGCCCTGAGCGTCGCCATCGTCACGCCACTCGGGCTCGCGGGTGTCGCCTTCGGCACGCTGGTGCCCGTGTGTCTCGCCTCGACGGTCGTGGTGTTCCCCGCGGGCTGCCGGCGCGTGGAGCTGTCGGTCCGTCAGGCATGGGTGCAGGGAGTCTGGCCGGCCGTCTGGCCCGCCTTCGTCATGGTGCTCTACGTGAGCGCCACCCGGTCGCTCGCCGGGAGCTCGCTCGTCGCGGTCGGAGCGGAAGGGGTGACGGCCGCGCTCGTCTACCTGCTGACATTCCTGTTCTTCGGCATCAGCGCCGCGGAGCGGCGGCTGTACCTGTCGAAGGCTGCAGAGCTGACCACCCGGTGGCGGCTCCAGATGGTGGCGGAGGGCGCATGAGGGCCGTGATCCTGGCGGCCGGCCGCGGATCGCGGCTGCGCGACGTCGTCGGCGATCGGCCCAAGGGCCTGGCGGTGGTCGGCGACTGCAGCCTCGTCGAGCGGCAGATTCGCGCGCTTCGCGAGTGCGGGATCGCGCGCATCGCGGTCGTCGCCGGTTTCCGCGCGCCCGAGCTCGAGCGCGTCTGCGATCGGAGCGTCGACGTCGTGCACAACCTCCGCTTCGCCTCGACGAACAGCCTGTACTCGCTCTGGCTGGCGCGCGATCTGCTGACCGAGGGCTTCGTCGTGCTGAACTGCGACGTGCTGTTTCACCCTCAACTCCTGTCCGATCTGCTGACATCCCGGTACGACGACGCGCTGTTGATGTGCGCCCGGTCGAACGGCCCGGAGTACTCGGACGAAGAAATAAAGGTGCGGGTCCGGCGCGGCCTCGTCACCGCCATCGACAAGGCGTTGCCCCCCGGCCATGCCGATGGCGAGAACGTTGGCATCGCCAAGTTCGGCGCGGCGGGCGCGGCGCTGCTGGTCGACGAGATGACGGCCATCGTCAGGGCGGGCGGGCTTCGCGAATGGCTGCCTCGAGCATTCGCGGCGTTCTCGTGCCGGCGGCCCTTGCACGCCATCGAGACCCGCGGGTACCCGTGGATCGAGATCGATTTTCCAGAGGACTACTGGCGGGCGTGCAGCGACGTGCTGCCCGCCATCGAAGCCGACGTCCGATGCGCCAGGATGATCGCCGCGTGGACGAGCGGCGCCACCACAGGGGTCCCAGGAGAGCCCTGCAATGTATGAACGCTTCTACAACCTTCGCGAGCGTCCGTTCTCGCTGAGCCCGGACCCCGACTACCTGTATCCGAGCCGGGTGCACAAGGAGGCGCTCGGCTACCTGCGCTACGGCATCGAATCCCACGCAGGTTTCATCGTCATCACCGGCGAGATCGGGTCAGGAAAGACCACGCTCCTCCAAACGGTGCTGAGGGGGCTCGATGACCGGACATCCGTGGCACGTCTGGTCAGCACGACGCTCCACGCGCGCGAGCTCATCGAAGCGGTGATGCTCGACTTCGGGATCGATACAGGGCAGGCGCGAAGCAAGCCGTACTTGCTGCGGGATCTCGCCAGGTTTCTGGTCGAGCAGCGCTCGGCCGGGCGCCTGGTGCTGCTGGTGATCGACGAAGCGCAGAACCTCAGCCTTGCGGCGCTCGAGGAGGTGCGGATGCTCTCCAACCTCGAGACCGAGAAATCCAAGCTCATCCAGATCGCGCTCATCGGCCAACCGAACCTCCGCGAGGTGCTCGGTCGGTCCGAGCTCGAGCAACTGCGCCAGCGGGTGACCGTCAGCTATCACCTGCAGGCGCTCGACGCCCCGGAGACGGCGGCGTACGTCAAGCACCGGCTTCGGCGGGCGGCGATTGACGCGCCACTCGAATTCCCGCGGGAGGTCACCGATCTCATTCACCTGCACAGCCGGGGTATCCCGCGCAAGATCAACGTGATTGCCGATGCCGTCCTGCTGTTCGGATACGGTGAGGAACAGCGTGCGATCACGGTCGATCTCACGCGCCATGCGCTCGAGGAGCTCGAGAGCACCGGCGTCATCACCCCCCCTGCGCGCCACACGGTCTCGATCGAATCGCCACAGGAGGAGACGGTCTGGATCGACGCGCCACGGATCGAGACGATCTCGAGCGAAGTCCCGCGGATCGAGAAACCCGACACGGCGATGCTGGAGCGAGAGGCGCGCGTCACCGAGCGCGAGCGTCGCGTGGCGGAGAGGGAGCGCCTCGTCGTCGAAGGGTACCGGCTGCTCCGGCAGGCCCGCGAGACAGCCTCCCCGGGGACGGCCCCCGAGCCGGCGCGCGCTGGGTCGTCGCCTCCGCCCCGACTCCCGGCACGATCTGACCCAACCGACCGCGCCGGGATCGCTCATGGCGCACGAACGCGGTCTACCCACACCATCCTGATCGACGCACCGACCAGCGCGCCAGGCGCCTCTCGCTCGAACGGCGAGTCGGGATCGAGCGGGATATGGGCGCGGCTGCGCCGCGGTCTGTTTGGAGCGGCCAGGGCGGCCTACGAGGATCAGGGGACCGTTTCGTGACGGCGGACGCCGGCCTCGACGGACGAAGATGCCGCCTGAGCGGCGGAGGGTGAGAGGAGAACCGAGTCATGCGGTTCCTGTTCTGGTTCTCGGCATGTGTGATCGCCTACGTCTATGCGGGCTATCCGGCGGTGCTCGCCCTCTGGGCGCGTCTCGCCCGGCGCCGCGCGGACACCGCGCCCGTCAAGGGGCCGGGGCCGGTTCTGCCGGGCGTCTCGATCATCGTCGCGGTCCGCAACGAAGCCGCGCGGCTGCCCGCGCGGCTCAACAACCTCCTGTCGCTCGACTACCCGTCCGATCGACGCCAGATCGTCGTGGTCTCCGACGGATCGACGGACCAGACGCCGGCCGTCCTCGGTGCTTTTCAGGACCGCATCGACGCGATCGCTCTGCCGCCGGGCGGCAAAGCGGCAGCCCTCAATGCGGGCGTGGCACACGCGCGGCATGACATCCTGATCTTCGCGGACGCACGACAGACCTTCGCCCCCGACGCGATCCGCGCGCTAGTCGCGCCGCTGGCCGACCCGCGTGTCGGCGGGGGCACCGGCGAGCTCGTCATGGGGGGCGAGCCGGGCGGGCGCCGAAAGGGCACCGATCGCCGACGCGC
>OBEQ010532149.1_pt1 | contig 11072 bp, 12 predicted proteins | sample 1670901 | NCBI WGS metagenome assembly OBEQ01 (sample SAMEA104232315, study PRJEB22302) | groundwater metagenome | biome: forest; feature: aquifer; material: groundwater | place: USA | collected 2011-08-07 | depth 5.4 m | reverse complement strand
GCTGCCACCCATGTGCAGCAGGGTGTCATAGAGATCGCCGATGGTCGGTGGCGGCGAGCCGTGAGTCAGCGGGTCGTTGGTGATGCCGGCTCGGGCGTAGGTTTCGATCAGGGCGGCGTCCAGGTCGGCTTCTTCGGCCGGGCTCAGCGCCGGCGCGACCATCCCCCCGGCCGCCACCATCTCGGCCTGGGCGCCGCCCATCATTAAACGAAGCAGACCGTGAAGAGTGATGAGGTTAGAGCGGAGAGCGTTGTCGGCCTCCTCGGTGTCGACGACTTTGGGCAAGTCAAACGGGTTGATGCGCGTGGCGGAGTTCAGGCTGAGTCGGATATAAGCGCCGCCGACGGCGTCGCACATCCGCTGGTACTCGTTTTCGGGGTCGATGATAAAAATCTCGGTGCCAAACATCATCGAGCGCAGCGCCTCGAGTTTAACCGTAAAGCTCTTGCCGGCGCCCGATTTGGCAAAGACCACGCTGTTGCCGTTTTCCAAGGAGAAGCGGTCGAAAATTACCAGGCCGGAGTTATGCATATTGATGCCATACAAAATGCCGTCCTCATCCGACAGATCGGCCGAGGTGAACGGGAAGGTCGTGGAAATGGCGCCGGTGTTCATGTTGCGATAAATCTGCAGTTGGTCGACAAACTGCGGGATGGTCGAGTTGAGCCCCTGCTCCTGCTGAGCCGAAGCCGGCTTGGAATAGACCAGCTGTTGGCCGAGCAGGCTCTCGACCTTATGAGAGACAAACTCCAGCTCGTCCATGGCCGTGGCGTAGATCGTAAAGTAGAGGCCAAAACGGAAGAAGCGCTCCTCGCCGACTTGCAGCTTGTCGCGCATCTCCTCGGCGTCCTGGATGGCGGCTTGCTTGGCCGGGTCGCGGACGACGCCTTTTTCGGCGTCGATGGCGATACCGGCTTCCAGCTGGCCGACCTTTTTGCGCAGGTTGTTCAAGACGACTTCAGAGCGCACCGGCTGGATCATGATCGAGATGTCGATCACCTCATCGAGGTTGATCAGGCTGGACAGCCAGCCGGTGTAGACCTGGCGCGGGTAGCCATAAACGTAATAAGTCCGGGCGTAGCGGGTGCCGATCTGGAAGAAGTTGCCCTTAAATTCGATGGACGCCGGGGCGATAAAATCGCGCAGCGCCGTGACGCCCTTGGCTAAAAACTCTTTGACCTCGCGGTCCTGGTTAGCGGCTTGGGCTTGGGCCGGATCGACCGGCGCTGGCGGTTGCTTCTTTCTGAATAGAGCCATTAGCGGCAACCTCCAGCGCCGGCAATTTCCAATTTCCAATTTCCAATTTCCATTGAATCTTCATTTACCAATTCACAAACTCTCAAGCCGCACTGTTTGATCATTGAAGATTGATCATTGATTGAAAATTGAGAACTGAGAATTGAAAATTGGCTGGACGTTTTCATCCTTTAACTCCTTTGTCCAGCCCGGGCTGCGGCGCGTTGCCCTGGCCTTTGGTGATCATCGCCGCCGAGACGTCCTCGAAACTGCGCAGCTTCTGCCGCGTAGCAGTATCGGGATTGTAAGCGTCGTAGTAGAGCTCGATCAGCTCCTCGGTATCCAGCGGCAGGGCCTGGATGCCACACTCTAGCAGCCCTTGCAAGCAAGCCTGGACGCGGTTACGCAGCTCGGTTTTGGCGGTCTCCAGCACCTGCTCGTTGATGGTAATGTGCGGCGTCTTGCCGGGCTTGAAAACCTCAGTCAGGCCGCTAAAGAAGTTGGTGCTTTGCTTGAAGGCTTGGTGAATATCGTCGGGCGCGTCGGGGTAGCTGATCACTACATAAAAAGTCTTATCCATAATGTTGGTCTGCTGGGCGATGTCGCCCAAAAAGGCGATGTAGTCTTCCATCAGCAGCCCCAGCAGCATGTTGTCTTCCTCGGAGCGGATCTTGTCGAGTTTGGCCAGATACGGCCGCAGGTCAACTTTTTGAGAGCGAATAAAAATCTGGATCGGGAAGTAGAGCGAGTTCAAAAAGCCCTGGTAGGCAAACTCGACGGCTTCGCGCTCCTGCGGGCTCATCAGATCAAAGTTGATGGCCTTACACATGATCACCGCCCGGAAAGTGCCGTCGTTCATGATCGACACGCCGTCGCGGATCTCGCTGATCTGCAGAGTGTTTTGGGTACTGTCGGGACTGGCCGAGTTTAGCTTTTTGCTCGGCTCCCGGGGCGGCTTGGCCACCGGCGCCGGATTGGGCGGTGGCGGTTGGCTAGCCGGCGGCATTTAGCAGGTTCCAGGTAGTATTTAGCATTAATTTAACAGGTGGTTTTTGATCATTGGCAAATGGCAAATGGTAAATAAATGTGAAATGTGAATTGTTAAATGTTAAATGCATTGCCACCCTTTTCATCTTAGTGCAGCGACACCACGACTTCATTAACCGGCGGCTCGGCCTGGTGGTTGGCCAGTTGGGAAATGCTGCTGACTTTGAGCTCGTCGGACTTGGCCAGCTCGTTGAGCTTGGCGGTTTGCTTGGGAGTCGGTGTGGGCGGTGGTGGCGCCGGCCGGGCCGGCACGTAAGGCTTGGCCGGCGCCGCGGTCGCCGCGGCCGGCGGCGCGAAGTGCACAATCGGCTCCGCCGCGCCGCCGGCTTGAGCCGTCTGCATGGTGGTGGCTCGCTGGGCCTTTTGCTCGGCGGTCTTGGCCTGCATCAGGTTACTAAACTTCTGAGCGGTCGAATTATTGGCGACGTCTAAAATGTCGTCTTCCGGTCGGACGTCGATGGCCGGTACAGCCTGCGGCACGCTGCCGGCGGACACTAATCGGTCGGAAGTTTCGGCCGCCGCCGGGTTGACGGCCACGTTCTTAAAGGCCCAGCCGCGGGTGTCGAGCGTATTGGCCAGCAGCTTCAAGCGGCTTTTGACCTCTGGCTGTGATAAATCTTTGACCACCGGCGCTTCGGTCTGCTTGGGCGCGGTGATGGTTACCAGATCTTTTTGGCCGGTCTGGTTCCAGACGCGCAGATGCGGCTTCAGGAAAAAACGGATGTGGCTGAGCAGCCAGATCTCGGTCGGCTGATCACGCCCCAGCGGGCTGGCCAGCACGGCGAACAAAACCATCGGCAGTAAAAAGATGAAGAAAAACAGCCAGCGCAAGGGGCCCAGGCCGACAGAGGTGACCATCCGAAACTCCAAAAAGCCGAGGAAAGCCACGATGGCCGCGTAAATAAACTGCTTGAGCGTCAACGGCCCCAAGAGTTTATCTTCGGCTTCAATGTCCTGGATGACTTTATAGACTGCCATTTGAATTACCTTACTTTGTCCATCGAAATTCGTTCGGCTGAGCGGATGAAGTTGGATAAACGGCCATGCTTAAATTCTACCAATAATTCTCCCTATCAAGGTACGGGGACTAAAAGTATTCATCTAGCTCACTGGGGTTAAGTCGGTTTTTTTTCAAGGCGGCATGTTGCTCATGGTGTTTAAGAATTCTTTCTGCCAAGTATCTCCTATCTGATTCAAGATCACGTAACAACCTTGCTCTAGGTAGTCTAAGTTTACTTTTATCTACCATGATTTCACGATCGATCTTTTTCAGTGATCGTAGTATCTCTCTCCTCCTCTTCCGTCCCCGGCCCAAAAGGCCGTTATCTTTAACAATGTCTTTAGCCATTTCCTCGTCTTTTTTTACTTTGAAAATTTGTTTTGCTTTCTGGCGTTGACGTAGTTTTCTGACCACTGGGATAGGCCCGCCAACTCGTTTTATCGAACGATGAACTTTCAGAGGTTGATCGACGATATCCTGCTTGATCGCCTGGATTCTAGCGCCGCGGTCTCTACCCTGACGATTGCGTGCCTCTACTTTTGCTGGGCTTAATCTATGATCATCAGCCACGGTTATGGTCAAAGGTACGCCTAGTGTGGCCCCCCATCGACGACCGGCTGAGCGGTCAGCGCTGTTGAGTGTGCGGAGTAAAAATGTCAAGGGCTCTGGCAGCCCTTTGTCTATAGCTTGCTCCAAAGCTGAAGAATTTACATGTAGCTTATTAAAACTGTCAGCCGAGAAACCAAGTGCCTCCACCTTAGCGCGATCCCCAGCTGATAAACTTTCAAATTTTAATGGGTGTGGGGCTCCGCCGCCGCCTGCAGCCACAGGGAAAAAACGGATGTTCGAAATTAAACTTGTTGGCGTCACTCTATCTAGACTTGATCCTGGTCTTGAGGATAGAAGAACCTCCGAAGAATCAGGTGAGATATTATGCCGGCTCTCTCCATCAGATGGTATACCCCAGCGCTTTGCCTCACTGGAATTCACATCATACTCCCGCGGTACAGCTCGAGAGGGCTCTTCTCCAATTACCTCCGCTCCTCCTTGTTTCTTGACAGTATCCTCAACTACTACTTCTCCAACGCTTTCGGCCATCTCCTCTCTGGCAACTGTTTCTGGCAACAGTGGCTTCGGGGAGGACTCCACTGAGTTGATCTCATCTAGGGAACCTACATCCCGGTTTACATCAAGTTCTGGATTATCTAATTGCTGAGTTTCCATTTTTGTTTTTCCGTTTATCTAATAATAGCACTAAGTTCAAGGTATTGGCGCCATCGGCGTCCCTGTGCCCATACTATCCATACTAGTTATTTTTTGAGTGCCGTGACCGACCGCTGCGGTTACAACTGCATCGACACCGGCAGCATCGTGCCCTGCTGCTACGGCGTCTCTTTCAGCATCCTTAACGTTCTGCTCTAGCCGTCCATGAACAGCTTGGACTAAAGCATTGTGGATCGCTTTAGCTTGTGGTGAGGTCGGAGCTGCGGCCGCAAGTTGGTCAATATAGCCTCTAAAGCTGGCTTCCTCGGCGCTACCAATCGGCGCTTCTGCAACGCGACTAGCTAAGGCACTGACTAAATTACCAGCCAGCTTCCTTTCTTTGGTACCGGCAGGCGTTGCCATACCAATAGAAATGTGTTCAGATAATTTCGCTCGGAGATCGGTATTGCTTAAATCGACCGGTATTTCGGCTTTTGTTCTCTCTAGGTCGGCGCGGTTCTCAGTACTTATGCGGCCCTCCATCAGGCGATCGTCTAGAAAGCCTTGAATGTTGCCGAGGCCTTTAACGATTTGATCCGCTCGTCTGGTAGGGTCAATCTGGACAAGTTTGCCCATATCGGCTGGGTCCTTCGTCTCGGGCACCTCTCCGGCTAATAGTTGACGGTGAAGCTGCTTGAAGGCTTCGTCTTTCCAGGTAGCGTACTCTTGGTAGCCACTCTGGCTAAGATCGGCCTTGCTCCCAAGAGGAGATAGGTGCGGAGCTTGCTGATGAATAGCACTAATATTTTTAGCAGAAAAGCGTTGCCACAATCTCTCTGGGATTTGTTGATTTTGGCGTAGATCGGTAATTTTATCCCAGTCTCCCCAGGTTGCTAGCTGGTCGAGCATGTGCAACCGAAGGGTTGGGTCTTTGCCGCTAAGGCCTATTTCCGGGACGTCTCCACCAGCAGCAATTATCTTGGCTGCTTCTATTTTCGTCATTTCAGTAGGATCTGAGCTGCTATGATTTAGGGCTTCAAAGCGGCTGCCAACCAATGCCGCCGCCGCCGCTTCTTCGGCACTTTTTCGCCCACCCGCTAGGGTACTTTCAAAGCCTCTTCTCATTCCGCCTCTACCTCTGAAAATATTATAGCCGCCTCCTAAGAGCTTATCCATGCGGGGGTATCTGGATTCGCCTTCGGAGAGCCGCTTGGCTCTTTCATCTGATCTAAACTGGCGCTTAAACTTGGCTTGCTCATCCAGGTATCCCTTGGTAGGTTGGCTGGTGCGTTGGTGGATTTTGGCCATGGCGCCGCCGATGGCCCCCATCGCCGCACCGCCCCACTGGAAGGTCTTTGGCAAGATGGCGTAGGGCCCAAAATAGCCGACTAGGATCAACATAAAGGCGGCCAGACCGCTCCAGAAAGCCAGGATTGGTGGGGGCAAGATCAGATGATGGCCCAAAATACTCATCTGGGCCAGATTGCTATGAAAGGCCGAGGTCGGCGTACCAGAGGCCACAAAGGCGAAAATCCGGCCGATGTAGATCAGGCTGACGATTAGCGGGTACATCAGTAGCGCTCGACTAAAGGCTTTCCACCAGGTCATAAAATACTGGTTGGTGCCGGGTAAAATCCAGGCTACTAAGGCAATTGGTGAGAGAACCAGGCAAAGGATGATGACGATTTTTCGAGCAATCAAGGTAATAAAGCCGATAATTACCGCCAGTATCACCGGTACCGCCAAGGCCAATACTCCGGCTGCCGTCAAAAAGGCCACGCCAATGCCGGCGCCAACGGCCGCCGCGGTCAAAAAGATGTCGGAATCCTGAGTGTTGGCACCGTTCATCAGCTTGGCTAGCGTCATATTATTTTCGCCGCCGAATGGTGCCGTCATCAAACTTCTCAACCCGTCGCCTATGTCATTAATAAAGTTAATCAGCCAGCCAAAAAGTACCCACGATAATTGGATTAGAATTACGGCGATCACCAGCTTGGGCAAGATTTTACGGATGGTATAGGCATCAAATGGCCCGCTGCCGATAGCCTGGGAAATGATGGCAATCAGCATAATGATTATTAAGAGGGCCGTAGCCAAGACTCTAAAAGTGCTCCAAATTCGCTGCGTGCCCTCGGCCTGGATAGTCTTGTCGCCCGATGAGAAATGCAACTGGTCGTTAATAAAATTGTTGAAGTGATAGACTACGGCATCGATCGCTTTAAGGACTGGGCAAAACAGCCATTCCAAACCGAGCGAACCACTCGTCCAACAGTCCGGTGTAGCAGCACTAGCTGTGGCGGTAGTGGCAGACAGGGTTGCTTGGTTGAGTGTTTGGCAGGCGGAGTCAGTCGAGGATGGTCCGCAAAAGCCGCCAGTTGAGGTCGCCATATAGACCGGCTGCTGGGCGTTATAGGCACAAGCCGGGTCAGTGCCTGGCTTACTCGAATCTCTGACTAGCGCTAAAATATCGAGTGCGCCAGTAGTCGAGTGTCTGGCAATTAAGATATGCCACTTTGAATCTTTGGTGCTAAAGTACTCCGAATATTTAAAACCATCTGAGGTCGTGTTGTCGCCGCCGCCTGAGTTTGGCCTAAACGAGGCGTCAGATGAAAGCTGAGCAGTGCCACTTGGTGCTACAGGCTTTAAGGTATTAGGGTCCAAAACAGTTATGCTCGTTGGGAATGAATTATCGTAGCCGGCTTTGCTATAAGGCACTTCGTAAACTAGCTGGACCTGCGGTTCGGTCAGCCCGTATTCAAGCTGGGCGCCACAGCTGCCCTGCGCGCTACCAAAAAAATTGCAGCCGCTGGTATTACTGCCGTTATATTTTTCAATGCCGGCTACACAACTATCCCAGTTCAGTTTCTGTTGGGAATCGGCGTGGGCTTTGGGCGACAGATTGGGTAATAATATCCCGCCGAGCAGCGGCAGTAGCAGCACGAGCAAGCCCAGCCCACTAATTAGTTTTTGTTTGAAGCTCATTAAATATGGCGCCTGTAACTGTTAGCACTATAGCACTTTTTAAGGATAAGAACTATTATAGGAACAGGTGATCAAGCCTTGATGCTAATGCTAATATCAAAATCCGTCAAAAAACTGCTGGTCGTCATTTCTGTACTGGCTGGTTTGCTTGCTCCGACGGTTGCACTGGCTCTGGTTCCACAGGGCGACGCCCAAAGTGGTTCATCAACTACACCTACTAGCACCCCATCGACCAGCTACCAGGGCGATCCATCTTGTAATGTGCCAAATCCAAACGATCAAACGCTCCAACAATGTCTCAAGAAAAACCCCATCATCACCGACCTGAACATTATTGTTGATTTACTGAGTGGGTTGGTCGGGGTGGTGGTGATCGGCACGATTATCGTCGGCGGCATCCAGTACACCGCGGCTGGTAACAACCCGACCTTGATCACGGCCGCCAAGCAGCGCATCATGAACGGCGTGGTGGCCCTACTCATCTTTATCTTTAGCTTTGCCTTTTTGCAGTGGCTGATTCCCGGAGGCATTTTTAAATGATCAGCCTACTCTTTGCTAAGCTGAACTTCTTTTTCGCGGCCGCTGGCGATGCCTGCGATCTGCCCAAAACTGGGGCCTTCAATTTTCTGCGCATTCCGCACTGGTGGGAGTATCTGGGTAAGGGCAAACTCGATGGTCTGGGCAACTGCACGCCGCAGCTGGCGGCTTCGGCGGCCGGCAGCATCCACGGCATTTTGGCGATCGGCCTGGCCATCCTGGACATCCTGCTGCACGTCGCCGGCTTAATTGTCGTGGCCTACGTGATTATCGCCGGCATTCAGTACATTGTCTCGACCGGCAACGCTGAAAAAACTCAGGATGCCCTGCGCCGGATTATCAACGCCTCGATCGGTCTGGCGATTGTGCTGACTGCCACGGCGACCGTGACCTTCTTAGGGAACAGCTTTAAATAAATGACGATTTTGCACCAGCTGGCCGATACCGCCTTGATCAACAGCACTTCGCTACCCCAGGCCTCGGCCAACAATAGCTCGGTCGACACCGTTTTAGCGATTACCTTTTCGATCCTCGGCACGGTGGCCTTTTTGGTGATTTTGATTTCCGGCCTCAACTACGTTTTCTCCGGCGGCGAGCCCGAAAAAATCGCCCGGGCCAAAAACGGCATCATCTACGCCATTATTGGTTTACTGGTGGCCGCGCTGGCCTTTGCCTTTGTTAAATATGTCTTGGCGATATGAGACAAAAAATGCTCAATGCTCAATGCTCAATGCTCAATGCATTAAACCATTGCTTCATTGATCATTCATTGACCATTGATACTTGCCAATTGACCATTGCCACCGGAGTTATGGGATGAAAAAACTGCGCCGGTTGATCTTGATAATCTTAAGCATTTTTATGCTGAGTGCTCCGGTGGCTGTCACGCCGGCGGCCACTGCGGCCACCGCCAGCGCCGCCGAAATTTTAAATCAAGCCTGCATGGGCGAGGCCGCTCAAAGCGCCATCTGTAAGAGCGCTGCCCAAACCGGCACCAACAACCCAATCAGCGGTAAGCAAGGCATTTTAGCCAAGGTGGCCCGGGTGCTTGGCTATATCGTCGGTATCGGCGCGGTGATTGTGCTGGTGGTCGGCAGCTTTAATTACGTGACGGCCGCCGGCAATGCCGAAAGGTCGGCCAAGGCCAAAGCTCGTATCACCTACGCTCTAGTCGGCCTGCTGGTCGCCCTGCTGTCCTGGACGATCGCCGCTTTCTTTACTCATAGATTATTGTAAGATAAGGATGAGCGCTATGAATTTCTGGCAAAAACTAAAACAACTGATTGTTCTGGCCGCCTCGGCCAGCCTACTGATGGTCGCGGCAGCGCCGGCAGTGGCCGGCGCTGCCAGCTCGACCGATGCCATCCAAAACGCCATCGAGGGCGGCATCAACAATGCCGCCGGTAACACCGGTAACTCGGCCGAGGCGGCCAACAAAGTCAACGACACCATCGCCAACATCGTTAACGTTTTATCGGCGATTGTCGGCGTGGTGGCGGTGATTATGCTGATCGTCGCCGGCTATCGCTATATCACCAGTGGTGGCAGCGCCGAGAAGGTCAAGAGCGCCAAAGACACCTTGGTCTACGCCGTGGTTGGCTTAATTATCGTGGCATTGGCCCAGGTGATCGTCCGCTTTGTCCTCCACCACGCCACCGCGCCGGTCAGTGGTTCAAACGCCAACTCCAGCCAAAACCACGTGCCATAAACATTGACCCTGTGGAATGCCCGCAAGGTTTGCTGTACATTTGAGGTAGATGTTCTACACCTACGTCTTAAGAAGTGCAAAAGACGGTAAGCTTTACAGTGGCTATACAAAAGATTTGCGGGCCAGATTTGAGTCTCACAAGAGTGGACGAGAAAGATCTACATCATATCGGCAGCCCATGGAACTGATCTATTATGAAGCTTGCCGAACTCAGCGCGACGCTATCCAAAGAGAAAAGTATTTTAAGACGTACTATGGAAAAATGTTTCTCAAAAAGAGACTCAAATCTGATTCCACAGGGTTGACTCTTTAGACCTCGAATGTATACTTTAAGTCAAGATAAGCTTAAGGACTATTAAACAAATGAAAAACCGGATCCGACTTTTATTAACCTCACTGGCCAGCTTTTTATTGCTCGGCTTCAGCGGCAGCGCCGCTCTGGCTGCCAGTCCTCCTGCTGATATCCAAAACTCAGTCTGTGGCGGCGCCAACAACTTAACCGTAAGCGGCACACCAGGTTCGTGTAATGAATCTGGCAATACGGCTACTAATTTCAATGACACTCTGCATACCGCCCTGAACGTCTTCTCGGTCATTGTCGGCATCGTCGCCGTGGTCATGATTATCATCGGCGGCTTCAAGTACATCACTAGCGGTGGCAACTCCGAGAAAGTCACCAGCGCCAAAAACACCTTGGTTTACGCCATCGTCGGCCTGATCATCGTCGCCCTGGCCCAGTTCATCGTCCGCTTCGTCTTGGCCAAGTCTACGGGCAACGGCTAGATCAGATTTTAGAAAAGTTTATGTATAATTGGGGTGTGAAAGCGCCCCAATTTTTTAGGCGGCTGGGCCTGATTTTAGCCACTCTCGGCTCGGCAGTTTTTTTGAGCGCCGCGCCGGCTCTGGCCGATAATCTGTCCGGCCCGTCCGATATCCAAAACGGACTGTGTTCCGGCGCCAATCTCCAGCTCGATTTGAGCAACGGCTGTCAGGGCGGCGGCAGCCAAACGGCCATCACCAAACTCAACAACCTGATCCACTACATTATTAATACGCTTTCAGCGATCGTCGGCGTGGTGGCGGTGATTATGATTATTATCGGCGGTTTTCGCTACATTACCAGCGGTGGCACCGATACTTCCGTGGCCGGCGCCAAAAACACTATTTTATATGCCGTTATCGGTTTGATTATTGTGGCGCTGGCCCAGATCCTGGTCCGCGTCGTCCTCAACAAAGTCGCCAATACTTAACTGGCGGAGAGGGAGGGATTCGAACCCTCGAAGGCCTTGCGACCTCGCCGGTTTTCGAGACCGGTACATTCAACCACTCTGCCACCTCTCCGGGCGCGCGGATTCTAGC
>OBEQ012331671.1_pt1 | contig 11074 bp, 9 predicted proteins | sample 1670901 | NCBI WGS metagenome assembly OBEQ01 (sample SAMEA104232315, study PRJEB22302) | groundwater metagenome | biome: forest; feature: aquifer; material: groundwater | place: USA | collected 2011-08-07 | depth 5.4 m | reverse complement strand
TGCATGCGCTCAAGGTTTAATTATTAAAGATGAGCAACAAACTGTGATTTTGCAGCAATTGCAATTGATTCATGCGCAATTGTGTGCTGAGCATAAAAGAAAACATCATTTGTTAAAACGATTTCAATCAGCAAAAATAATTAAAGGTTTATATTTATGGGGTAGCGTGGGTGTTGGTAAAACTTTTTTGATGGATTGTTTTTATCAAACTTTACCTTTTTCTAATAAATTGCGCATGCATTTTCATGAATTTATGCAAATGATTCATCTGCAATTAAAAGCACAACAAGGAAATGTTGATCCCCTCGATAGGGTTGCTAATCAATTAATTGAAAAATATGAAGTGATTTGTTTAGATGAATTTATGGTGAAAGATATTGCTGATGCGATGATTTTTGCGCGTTTGTTAAAAGTATTATTTGAAAAAAAATTATGTTTAATCACTACTTCAAATACTGAGCCTGATGAATTATATAAACAGGGTTTACAACGTAGTCAGTTTTTACCAGCGATTGCATTAATTAAAGAAAATATGCAAGTGATGCATTTACCGACCTTAATCGATTATCGTTTACGGCATTTAACTACGGCGGGTGTTTTTTTTACACCGCATGATGAAATTGCGGAAGTGAATATGGAAAAATGTTTTGAATTGTTAATTTCTGAAGGGCAGCGTCAAATTGAATCGGGTGTGCTAGAATTACATGGACGATTAATTAAAATCAAAAAACGTAGCGAGCAAATTATTTGGTTTGATTTTTCTGAATTATGCATGCCACCTCGTAGTCAGCATGATTATTTAATATTAGCAAAAAAATTTCATACGGTATTTATTAGTAATATTCCGGCAATTCCAGCTCACGCGCATAATACAATTTCATTATTTATCCGCATGATTGATGTTTTTTACGATGCAAAAATTCGTTTAATTTTTTCTGCGCATAACTCGATTGAAAATATTTATCCTCAAGGATTTTTGCACGCTGAATTTATGCGCACTTGCTCTCGTTTGCATGAAATGCAATCGGAGGAGTATTTTAAAGCTAGATAAATCTTTCCTAATTCTCATATGGGTGCGAGCGGCGGTGAGTATGATGCCTATGTTTATGATCTCGATGATGTTGATGATCTTTATGAGTGTGTTTTTTCTCAGCTAATAAAGTATGAGAGGTTTGATAAATACTAGCTTCATTTTTTTGAGATAATTGCGTTTCAATTCTTTCTAACCGAGTTAATAAACTTTGATTTTGTTGTTCTAAATTAGTAATTTTTTTTTGATTTTCTTCGAGTAATTTCTTATGTATCATTAGTTCATTTACAAGTGCTGAAGTGGTGATTTGAGAGCTTTCTAAAATAGAAGTTAATGTATGGGGATGATAAATTTCTTTTAATTCTTTTGTTAATTTTTCAAAAAATTCTTTACCAACATTTTGATACCATTGTTTAAAATTTTGATTAGGAAAATCGTCATTATTGATATTTTTAATAACTATTTCACATAGTAATATCATTAAGCGTAGTCTATTAGTATCGTTTGAATTTAAATTTTGTTGAATGGAAAATAAATAGTCTTCCCAGTGTGGGTAAGAAAATGAGATATCAACAAATAGATAATTTGCTAATGTAGGTATTTCACTTATAAGTGAAGAAATTAAACTGTTGTTATGGGAAACAAACAGAGCATATGCTTTGTGAACATTTATAAAATCGTCACGATCAAGTTTTGATATGCTCGCAAAAGTTTCGAGCGTTTTAAAATTAAATTTTTCCACATTGAACCATTGATTTAAAGATATATAGCTATTAGCCAAATGAGAATAACAATCAGCCATGAATTTTAATTTAATATCGTTATTATCTATAGATAGATTAATAGAAATGTTATCTAGTGTTTTCAAAGCTTTTAAAATTTGCTTGATTTGTGCTTCAATATTGGAGGTGCTCTGATTTGACATACAGTGGGCTAACTTAAATTGAGTTCCAGCCATGTCAAACCAAATATGATAATCTCTTTTTTCTTCAGGCACTTTTTCTAAACCCATAAGAGCTTTTTCGGCGAGTTTTTTTGTTTCAGGAATTGATTTTCCTACAGATAAATTCCTGCAAGCAACAGAAAAAATATGCCATAATTCTATATATTCTCCAGGAATATTAATACTTGAACAGCTATCGATAATTAATTGATAATATCTTTTTATTTTCCGAGAAACGGATTCCACGCTAATTCCGTCAATTTTTTTCTTAAGTAAATTAACAGTATTCCAACATGATTTAACTAATTGGACATGGTCATCAGGTAAAGAAGGTTTACTAGCTTCTATAATTTCTAGATATACTTCAATGAGTTGTTGTTGAATTTCAAAAAGCCGCTTATTATTTTGATAATAATTAACATCATTTGCTTTCTCGTTAATGTCTATTGCAAGTTGGCGTAAACCCGCTATATCTAAATCCGCTATATCTTTAATTAAATCATCACGCATGGTATTTCTCCTCGTTTTATAAGATTTTAATAGGGGTTTGTAAAATTGTACCCCGATTGATTTTGTTGGGTTTTTTCTGAAGGGTATGTATCGGCTTTTTCAGTCGCATTGAAAAATGGTACGCCACTTTGATAGATAGATTGTGAAGCCAGTGTTTTTTTGAATTGATTATTTTCTTCAGTTAACTTATTAACCGATTCTTTTAAATTATTTATCTCATGAATAAGAGCTAGTTGAGTAGAATTGCTATGTTCTGCTAAAACCAGTAATTTACTGGGTTGGTAAGCAGTTTTTAATTCTTTTAATAAGTCATCAATTAATTTCTCTTCTTGTTTGTTTCCATTATTAAACCATTCTTTAACTGAATTATTAGGATAAATATCTTTAGGCACAATTATTTTTATTAATTCTAATAATGATATTAAATCATACATCATTGGTAAATTATGTGGTGCATTTAAAATAGCTAAATGTAATTTCCATAAAATATCAAATTTAAACGCAGAATGATTATCTTGAGTTTGCGGAAAGATTTCTAAAGCCGTTTTAAAAAAAAGTTCTTGCAAAGAACTTGGCATGCTTATTTTGTGAAAACAATAATAAATATTGGAAATAGGTTGGTAATTACTTATATTTCCAGTTGCAGCTTTAAGAAAAAATTTTAATCCTTGATAGAGATGATGCTGAGCTTTGCTCCATTGTTTTAAAATTATAAACTGAGAACCCATCGAATCATAGCAGCTTGCTAACATTTCCCAATCTGAAGGGATTTGATCGGGTTCATCAATATGATTAAAAATACTAATCACGCTTTGGAATTCTTCAATTTTTTGCAAAGGATTAGCTTCAGCGGCCGAAAAATAGTTAGTTGAAAAATTGTATTGCAAAATTGAAAGTTCACGCCAATAAGGGATACTTTCCATGCTTGTAGCCAATTGTTCTTTATAAATCTTGATCGCTTTTAAAGCAGCCGCACATTGTTCTTGGTTTGGAATTGCAAAAAGAAAACTCAACCCATTGTAATTTTGAGCAAGCAGGCGCCAATCATAAAAAATTCTTTCATTTTCCGGAATTTTTTCAAGTGTAATGATGGATTTTTTATAATATTTTTCGCCGTGCATGTCGCTTATTAGTAGAGATGCTTTAAAATTATAATCGCGTGCTAAATTAAAAAGATAATTATAATACTCAAAAGTATTATCCTCGGGTTGGATTTTTTTTAAAATAATTTTATAACAATTAATCGCATCATTACAAAACTTCAATGCATCAGCATCAGTTATATTTTTTGTATTATAATTTTTCCATGCTTGATGTCCTTGTTCTTCTAATTCTTCAACAGTTAAAGCGAGTAATTCAGCAATCTTTGGCATGGTTTATTCCTGTTCTTGTTTTTATAAGTTAATGCGGGACATATGATATATCACCAATTGCGCTTAAATCCATAAGCAAGTTTGCTTAAACTTTCTTTGGCATCACCGAATAACAGCCAGGTATTATCATGTATGTATAAATCATTATCAATGCCTGAAAAACCGGGATTTAAACTGCGTTTGCAAACAATCACTTTCTTTGCTTTATCAACATTTAAAATAGGCATGCCGTAAATCGGACTGGATTTTACATGGCGGGCGGCAGGATTGGTTACATCATTGGCACCGACAACCAATGCAATATCGGTATGAGTAAATTCTGGATTAATTTCATCCATTTCAAATAAATCGGTATAAGGGACATTGGCTTCCGCTAATAAAACATTCATATGCCCAGGCATACGGCCAGCAACGGGATGGATGGCGTATTTAACGCTAATGCCACTGGCTTTTAATTTATCTGCAAATTCGCGCAATGCGTGATGAGCTTGCGAAGCAGCCATACCAAATCCAGGAACAATGATCACTGATTGTGCATGTTCAAAGAATTGCGATGCTTCTTCGATGAGTAGGGATTTCACGGCTTGATCATGATGAGTCGGTGGGGTGATCTCATGCGTTTTCTCTATTTTACCGAATGCACCAAATAAGACATTACGCATTGAGCGATTCATCGCTTTACACATTAAAATCGATAAAATTAATCCTGAAGCGCCATCTAAAGCGCCGGTGATGATTTGAATGCGATTAGCGAGCATAAATCCCATGGCAGCACCCGTTAATCCGCCGTAGGCATTAAATAATGCGATGACTACAGGCATATCTGCAGCGCCAATGGGGGTTACTAAAAATAGGCCGAAAATAAAAGCCAGCGTGAGTATGCTATAAAATAAAAAATTAATTTGTGGGTAAATAATCAAATAGACGAGCATGGCGATCATTAAAAAAAATAAAGAAATATTAATTACATTTTGCCCGCGATACGTAATGGGTTGTGAAGGCAATAGACCATGCAATTTTCCAGCAACCATTAAACTGCCCGTAAATGTTAGCGCGCCGAGCACGACTTCTACGCCAATAATGCCGACATTTAGTGAAGTTAATGTGTGAGCATAACGATAATATTCAGCAATACCAATTAAGCTTGCAGCTAACGCACCGCCCGCATGTGATAAAGCAATACGTTGCGGAATTTTAATCATCGGCACCCATAAGGAAATAGGTAAACTTAATAAAGTACCGCCAACTAAGCCAGCAATAATCCATTGATATTGCACAATATGCGGATTAAATAGCGTGCCAATGATCGCTATTAACATACCGAGTGCAGCTAAATTCATGCCGCGTCGCGCGGTCTCTGGCGAACTTAAACCGCGTATTCCTAAGATAAATAAAATGGCAGAAAGAAGATAAGAAATTTGAATGCTAGTCATGAGGATTCACGTGAGGTTGAAGAAGTTTTTTTAAACATTTTGAGAATGCGATTGGTAATGATAAAACCGCCAACAACATTAATCGTCGAACAAATTACCGCGATGAAAGCGAGAATGTTAGTGACTAAATCGTAATTTTCTCCAGCAATAATCAGCGAACCAATTAAAGAAATCCCAGAGATCGCATTGGTTGCTGCCATCAGCGGCGTGTGTAATAAAGCAGGAACGCGAGAAATTAATTGATAGCCTAAAAATGCAGCTAAAATAAAAATATAAATATCCGTAATTCCTAAAGGCATAGTTATCCTTGTTAATGATTTACACTCTATTGTGGCAACACAACTTCAGGAGCACGAGTGAGCAAACAATTTTTGATAATTTCATCCGTTAAATCAAATTCCTTATTCGGTATTTGTTTTACCATATAATTTAAAAAAGACCAGATATTTTTTGCAAATAATTGACTTGCATGAGCCGCTAATAAGCTCGGAAGATTAGTTAATCCGATAAAAGTAATATGATTTTTAACAACAATTTTTCCTTTTTCCGTGAATGCACAATTACCGCCTTGTTCTGCTGCTAAATCAACAATGACTGAGCCTGGTTTCATGAGGTCAATCATTTCTGCAGTAATTAATAAAGGCGCAGATTTTCCAGGAATTAATGCCGTCGTAATGACTATATCTGCTTCTTGCAAATAGTTAGTAATGATGGTTTGTTCTTGTTGATAAAAATCAGCAGATTGCGCTTTTGCATATCCGCCAACATCTTGTGTCTCATGATGTGTGCTGGCTAAGCTGACAAATTTTGCGCCTAAACTTTTCACTTGTTCTTCAGTTGCAGGTCGTGTATCAAATGCAATGACAACCGCACCTAAACGTCTAGCCGTTGCAATGGCTTGTAATCCAGCAACGCCTACGCCAATCACGATGGCTTTTGCTGGTAAAATGGTTCCTGCTGCAGTCGTTAACATCGGGAAAAATTTTGTTAAATAATCGGCGGCTAAAATAACACTTTTATAACCTGCGATATTACTCATCGAACTTAAAATATCCATTGATTGCGCGCGCGCAATCCGCGGCAATAATAATAAAGAGAAAGTAGTGATGGATTTTGCAGTTAATTTTTCAATTAAATCGGTTTGTTGCGCCGTAATGGGTGCGAATAAAATCGTATGATCACGCATTAAATCAATTTCATGCACACCGAGTTTTTCATTAAAAATAGGTGGTTGAACTTTTAAAATAATATCGGCTTTAGCATATAAATTTTTTACATCAGTTTCAATTTGTGCGCCACTGACGATATAAGCTTGATCAGTAAGATGAGATTTTTCGCCAGCTTGGCTTTCAACACTCACTGTAAATCCAGCAGCGAGCATTTTGCTGATGGTGTCCGGTGTTGCAGCGACACGATTTTCGCCGGGAGTCATTTCTTTAGGAATAATAATATGCATAAAAATTAGTTTGCATCCAAAGTATCAATTTTAGCGGCGCAAATAAAATCATTTTGGGTTAAACCTTGAATGGCATGTGTAGAATAATTGACTACACAATAATTGAATCCTACTTCCATATCAGGATGATGATTTTCTTTATTTGCAATCCATGCAATTGCATTTACAAATGCCATAGTATGATAAAAATTTCTAAAAGTAAAACGCCGAGTAATTGATTTTTTATCTTTGTTCAATTGCCATTTAGGTACTTGTATTAATAAAGGCTCGATTTCTTTATCAGTAAGCGCAGGAACTCCACCTTCACAAGCGACGCAGCGTAGGGTATGTAATTCTGACATGGAAAATCTCCTCAAATTTAAGCCATTAAATAATTGAATGGTTGATACATAATGAATCCTTAGGAAATCGTACAGCCGACTGTAATATTTTCTAAATTTTGTTTATCCACCTTGAAACCAAAATTTGGAATATCTCCGATAAACATTCGCTGTTTAAATTGAGGTGTCTGCGTTTTTTTCAAAGTAAAATAATTTTCTTTAGGATAAAAATTACCAGTATGCAGTTTTGCTTGCGGGCTACCTATATGATATAAAATATCCTGATGCAACATTCTTTGGGTGACATCAAAATCTGAAGTCAAAATAAAGTCAGGAAAATAACGGGAAGTTAAAGAGCATTGATAAGATTCATCGTATGCATATTGAATGCGATCCGCGATCGTGGATTTGTACTGCCCGCTTTGGCGAAAACTAATTACGCATTCATCATCTTCTTGCAGAAAATCTTGTAATGTAATGGTTAAATCTTGCAACTTAGGTAAAGGAAGATACGGGGTTAAGCCTTCGGCAATCACTAGAGTCTTTTTAGTCTTATCAAAATCAGCAGCTTGTAATGTTTCAGCTAAATCATCTTCTTCTAAATTACATTCTAAACAATATAAATTGTTATTCAAAATTAAAAAACTTTCACTTAACTGTTGAATATGCAATGACATTTGATTGGTTGATGCAAAAGTAGTTAACGCTTTAATTTTATTCTTTCTTGTTAATCCATAATCAATTTCATAAACTTTAAGGTCATCATGATCGTCATGATCGATCGAAATTCGATAGGGTTGCACACTGTAGCCGCTACCTAAGAAAACAAATTGTGTAACGCCATTTTTTATAGCCTCATCAATTTTTTGTTGAATCAAGAGTTTACGTCCTACTTTATGTGCCGCATATCCAGGAGAAATCACGTGATCAAAAAGCCGAAATTGCAAGTGATAAGGCGCTCGTTGAGCAATATGCATTGCTGCCCAATTAGTATAATTTTCTTCCGCTTGAATAACGGTTTTTTCAATATGTTTTGCTAATAATAAATCTTCTGGCGGAAACAAATGAGCGTATTCTGTTTCTAAGCCGATAATAAAAGCATGTAACACCGAGAATGCAGTGATTCTTAGAAGATTTTTTTTATTTGAAGATTGCATCTATTTTTCCTTTTATGATTTTATTATAACAATAATGTTTTTTCTAACGCCTGTAAAAATTTTAAATTATCTTGATAGTGGCTAATTGTCACGCGAATATATTGGGGTAACCCATACATGTTTAATGGACGGACAATAACGCCTTGTAATAATAATGCTTGGTAAATTTTTGCTGCATCACCGACATTCATGGTTATGAAATTGGTGACAGAGGGAATAAAATCAATATTCCATTGGTTTAAAAAAAACATCAATTGTTGCATGCCTTGCTGATTAATCAGCATCGTATTTTTAACATGTTGTTGATCATTTAATGCGGCACAACCCGCCTTCGCTGCGATAGAATTGACATTAAAACTTAAGCGTGCACGATTTAAAATATTCGCAATTTCTACTGAAGAAATCGCATAACCCAAACGTAATCCGGCAAGTCCGTAAGCTTTAGAGAAAGTACGTGTAATAATTAAATTAGGATATTGTGTTAAATAATTTAATGTTTGCGGATAATCAACATTGAAGACATATTCTGCATAAGCTTCATCTGCAACAACTAAAATATGTGGCGGGATATTTTCCATTAATAATTTAAAATTATTTGCAGTAGTAAATGTTCCAGTAGGATTGTTGGGATTGACTAAAAAAATTATTTTTGTTTTTTCATTAATGGCGGTAAGCGTTTGTTCAATATCATGTTCCCAATTTTTAGCAGGAATAACGTGGGTATTAATCCCATAACTTTGAAGTAAAATAGGAATCACTAAAAAAGCATATTGTGAAATAATCGCTTCATCATTTTTATTTAAATAAGATTTAATAATAATTTCTAAAACATTTTCTGAACCATTGCCAATCGTTAATTGTTCCGGTGCTATTTGAAAAAAATGGGCTAAAGCATGTTTGATTTCATAATGATTACCATCAGGATAAATATGCGAAATCGTTAAAGCTTGTTGTACGGCTATTTTTGCAGCCGGACTTGCGCCTAAAGGATTTTCATTACTCGCTAATTTACAAACTTCAGTTAAACCTAATTCACGTTCAACTTCTTCTGTAGGGTTGCCTTGTTGATAGGGAGTTAAATTATAAATTTCCGGATTTGCATGTTTGATAAAATCGATATTCATTTTTATCTCAATTAATATTCTTGATAATGCTTATTATTATCAGATCGGCATAATCATTCAACATTATTCAACGTCAGATATTGCATAGAGAGTAATCGCTTTAAGCTGATCGAGTGTTTCTTTATCCATAATTAATGGTGGTACCCAATAAATTGTATTGCCTAATGGACGCAGTAATGCGCCTTTTCGCATAGCAATCTGACAGACTTCATATCCCAATCGCCGGGAAGGATCATGACAAATTAAATCTGCAGCAACCATCGCGCCTATTCCTCTAACATGAGTTATTTTTTTAGATTCATCTGCAATTTCACGCATCGCTTGTAACATATGTACGCCGAGTTGTTCGGCTTGTGCGCAAATATTTTCCTCGGAAAAAATAGTCAATACTGCTGATGCAATACTTGCAGCTAAGGCATTGCCACTGTGCGTATGCGAATGTAAAAATGATTTTCCTTGGCTGTAATCAGCGTAAAATAATTGATATATTTTTTCTTGAGTTAACATGACACTTAACGGTAGATGACCCGAAGTTAAGCCTTTTCCTAAACATAAAAAATCCGGGATGATATTTGCATTCTGACAAGCAAGCATTTTTCCTGTGCGACCCAAGCCCGTCATAATTTCATCAGCAATTAAATGCACATTATTTTTATCACACCAATGACGTAATTTTTGCAAAAAATGTTGACTGTAAATTCTCATCCCACCGGCTGCTTGCAAAATAGGTTCAATGATAATTGCAGTCGCTGTATCAGCATATTGGTTTAATTGAGGTTCAATTACTCGCCAATATGCAGTGCAATCATTCCATAATGGATCATTTACGGAATGAATATAAGGTAAAGGCTCAATAACCTGCGTAGAAAACAAAATAGATTTAAATGTATCGCGATAAAGAGCGATATCACTAACGCTTAATGCGCCGATAGTTTCACCATGATAACTATTACTGAGTGTTAAAAATTGATTACGTTTTTTTTCACCAAGAATTTCTCTCGCTTGTAAACTCATTTTTAAGGCTATTTCTACTGCACATGAACCATCACTGGCATAACAAATTTTATTGAGTGGCGGTAATAATTGCGCTAATTGTTGAGATAATTTTGCAATCGTTGCATTGGTTGTATTAGCTAAAATCACATGTTCAAATTTTTCAATTTGCTGCAATAATGCTTGTTTTAAACGTGGATGAGCATGCCCTAAAGATTTACACCACCAACTTGCAATCGCATCAATCATTGTTGAACCATTCATTAATTCGAGATGACAACCATATGCTTTAGTCATTGCAAACGGTGGAAATTTTTCATGATCTTTCATTTGTGAGCACGGATGCCAAATATGCTGTAAATCTAAATCAATCAATGCTTGTTCACGTGTTTGCATATATCCTCATTACACCTTAAGATGCGAAATCTAGCATCTCATCTTACATCAAATTTTAAATTTTTCGCAATCTGAGCGCTATAATTTTGATTGACAGCGTTAAACTTACATTGTAGATTTCTTAAGTCGAGCAGTCATCCGTATTGCTCTCTAAGAAACCGCCGTTATTCATCGACTTTCATCCAAATAATTTTTTCTTACTTTTTAATCATTTTTCCATAATTCAATTTATAAAAACAAGGAGTGATTGTCATGGACATATCTTCGCCCACTCATCCGCATGATGCTTTTGTGCGTCAAGTCATGTCTGATTTGCGTGTTGCTCGAGAATTTTTTACT
>OBEQ010245284.1_pt1 | contig 11074 bp, 4 predicted proteins | sample 1670901 | NCBI WGS metagenome assembly OBEQ01 (sample SAMEA104232315, study PRJEB22302) | groundwater metagenome | biome: forest; feature: aquifer; material: groundwater | place: USA | collected 2011-08-07 | depth 5.4 m | reverse complement strand
GAAGAGAGAAAAATTTTTTCATACCACCGTATTATACCATCTTTTTACAATGCAACAAAACGGATCGCCAGCTGGCGATCCGTTTTGTTGCATTGTAAAAAGATGGTATAATACGGTGGTATGAAAAAATTTTTCTCTCTTCGAATCATCGCACCATTGGCGTTGATGTTTTTCGTTGGTGCCGGTCTGGCATCGGTCGCCCATGCTGTGACACCCGAGTGGCTGAAAGAAGATGATCTTACCGAACCCCAGAAGGGCTTGTTGCTGACCTGTTTAAACAATTCGTGTTATATCTCCGACGGCAAAAAGTGGATGGAGTGCTTTCTTGCATGCAAGGAAAAAGTGAAAGCAATGCCCGCGGATGCCCCGCGTGCGCAGACCTATCGAGCTCCTCCGCCTGCTGGTAAGGTGGCCATCGCACTCATTGACGGTGCGTCCGATTCAATTTCGGTTCGTGGTCATGGAGATTGGTTTCCCGGCAAAACCGGGATGTGGTTGGAACAAGGGCACGAGATTTCCGTGGGTCCGGATGCTGCGCTTGGGTTGCTCTTTTCCGACGGTTCGACCGTACGCCTTGATCCGGGAAGTCGAATAAAAATTGCGTCCTATTTTACCAAAGGGGGAGTGACCAAAACAGAAATTTTACTCAAGATCGGCCAGATTGCGGCACAGGTGAACCGATCGGACACGGTGCGAAGCGATTTTGTCATCAAGGCCCCCACGGCGGATGCAAGCGTGCGCGGAACCTATTTTTCCGTCGCGTACAATCCCAAGAGCGCGGTGACCAGCATTGCGGTGGTGAAGGGGAGTGTCTTCGTGGCGCCACGGGGATCAGCTCCAGGCCAATCATTTACGCTGGCTGCGGGCAAAAAGGCATCGGGAGCAAAACCAAGCAACTGGAAGGTTACTCCTATGACGAGTCAGGAGATCGCAGCACTCAATAACCCTCCTCGCCCGCCATCGTCCACAAAACCAGCCGATCAGATACCATCCTATCTTCGGTGATCTTTCGTTCTTATTGTTAGTATTTCCAGGCTGAAACGTGGTATAGTCATGATGTGGAAAAGCACAAACACAGCGTGACTCCGCCGAAAAAAAATCGAAGCGCAACCTCCGAGACACCGCTCCGGAAGGTTTTGTTTTTTTCTCCACGGCCTGTTCCCTTGGCCCTGCTCGTCGCCGGTCTCGCCGTCGCGTCTTTTTTTGTGTTTGTCGGCATCCATGCTGGTCCCACCGACAATGTCGCGGGCTACGCCGCGGTCAAAGATTTGGGCTATATCTCGATGAACTGCTACAACTCGCTGATCCTCGACGGCACCGGAGCGCCCCAGGATAACTGCACTGTCCCTTTTGGAACGAAGATCGCCCCAAACGGAACCTTTTCCGGGCTTGCGTGGGGTCAAAGCGTTGGGTGGATCTGTTGGGGTGCCACCTGTAACGGCATGCAACTGCCCGGAGGCTTCACGCTGCCATCCGACTTTGCTGCGTCGGTGTCGCTCGGCGGAAACACGCGCGGAAATCTCAACGGTCACCCTACGTCGGGCAAGGGTGGCTATGCCTTCACTTTCCCCGGAAGCGGAGAAATTGCGCTTTCGGGCACGGCGAATGACGGCACCAAATTCGGTGTGTTCGTCAACGCCTCCACCACCCCTACCACCAATACCAATGGCCGCTGCAAAAATGATGATGGCACGGACATGTCGGTGGGACCCGGAGAGCTCTGTGGGCTTGGGTGGAATCAGAATTTAGGTTTTATCAACTTCCGACGGGTTACTATTGTTGCACAGACGGGAAATAATCCCCCTACGGTGGTGCCGCTCGATCCAAATCCAAAGACAGAAGCCAATGCGAAGCCGAGTGAACCCGGACTCATTTCCCAATGGAAGTTGGATGGGAATACGAATGATAGTGTGGGGACGAATAATGGGACACTCTTTGGACCGTTAGCAAAGTGTCTCGTGAGTTCTTTTTTTGGTTGCTTTAAGTATGGCCCCGCGTATCCAACTGTCGTCACTGGTGCCATGAGCACCACCGGAACCGCCTACCAGTTTGACGGTCTTGATGATGCTGTTGTTGTTCCAAACAACGCAAGTCTTCAGCCATCGACATCGCTCTCCGTTGCTGCATGGGTTAACGTCAACAACAACGTCGCGAACAGGGCTATTGTGAGTAAAACCAGTTCCCAAAATTTTGGTTACGCGCTCATGATGGACAGCCAGAAAAGGCCTTGTTTTTATGTTAATACCGGTACATGGGATGGCGTTTGCTACACCACGACGTTGCCAACGGGGATTTTCCAACATGTGGTCGGTACCTATGACGGGCAGACGATCGCGTTGTATATCAATGGTTCGCTTTCGGCATCTGCGGCGAAGTCCGGTACAATGGTGTACGGCAATGACTCATTTCGGATTGCAAGCGCTTCGAGCACTGGGCCCTATTTCGACGGCGTGGTTGACGATGTTCGTCTCTATAACCGGGCGTTATCCCAGGCGGAGATCAGTGGGGTTGGACTCATCTCGCACTGGAAGCTGGATGGGAATGCCAATGATAGCGCGGGAACGAATAAAGGAAGTGTCATCGGTAAGCCGACAGTCGTCCCTGGCGCCATCAGCGCCACGGGTACCGCCTACCAATTTAACGGCAGCACGGATGCCATTAATGTCCCAGACAACGCAAGTTTTCGGCCACCGAATAATTTTTCGCAACCCATTTCACTTGCGGCATGGGTGAAGCTCAATGCGGGGGTTCCAAACGCAGTCATCATCAATAAATCGAGCTATCCAGGCTATGGCTATGAGTTGAGTATGGACAGCACCGGGACGAAGCCTTGCTTTTACATGCAAATTAACACCAACGGGATTTGGGTGAGTATTTGTTCGCCCAACTCGTTGCCGTTGGGGACATTTGCTCACCTTGCGGCTACCTATGATGGGAGTAAACTTGCGCTCTATGTGAACGGTATCGCTACGTTTCAGGGCGCAACCGGTCTCACGTACGATGACGCTCAATCATTGACGATCGGAAGTGCAAACGTTTTTGGAACAACGCGTGACTTCAACGGCGTCATTGACGACGTCTATCTCTACGGAAGGGCTCTATCAGGGAGCGAAGTGAACACCCTTCTTGTAAGTTCGAATGCATTCGTCGCATCGACATTTAGCAATTCAACCTTCCGTTGGCGCACCGTCGACCCCGATGGTGATCCGCAGTCATCGGCCGAACTCGTCGTCTGTCGCAAAGATTTGAACCCCAACTGCGAAAAGGAGCCACGTGGCACAACGCAAACGATTACCGGATCAACCCAAGTTGGCACCTACGCCGCCCTTACTCAAGATGCGGCGGCCGGTTCCACGAGCGTCGTGGTTGATAGCACGGCGGGGTTTGTGCCGTATGACAAGGTCGTCATTCATCAGACCCGAGCCGGGGCGACAGGCGAAGCCGGTAAATACGAGCTCAACACGATTGTCGGTGTGACGCCAAACACGTTCACCGTCATGAAGCCACTCACCCGCACCTATACCCGCAGTGGCAACGATGCCGCCCAGGTGGTGCGTATGGAGCCCTATGATACCCTCACCATCGCAAGCGGGGGAATCCTCACTGCGCCCGCCTGGAACGGCAAGGGCGGAATCCTTGCGTTGAATGTTGCGAATGCACTCACCATTCAGAGCGGCGGTATCATTGATATGACTGGCAAAGGGTTTGGAGGCGGCCAGGCCTACTGTGGATTGGGCTACGACGGTGGCACGAAAGGCGATTCCTGGAATGGCCCAGCGGACAACCTCCAGAGCTGTGGAGCACCCAACGGTGGCGCTGGCGGTGGTGGCGATGGCGTCACCAATAGTGGCTCAACGGTGATCCCAGCCTCTGGCTATAGCACCTTGGCTGCGAGTGGCGGCGGCGGTTCCCTTGATGGGTATGGAAGTAGCGGTCAAAGTGGCGCTGGTGCAAACTGTAACGGAGCTGCAGGAAAAACTGGTAATCTTTTCTACTACAGTTCTCCGCAATTTACCCAGTTAGGCCTTGGCTCTGGCGGTGGTGGCGGTGGTGGAAATCAAGGCTGGCTCGCGAGCTGTGGCGGCGTCGGTGGCGCAGGTGGTGGAATGATTATTATTGCAGCGGGGAGTACGAGTGGAACGGGTCAAGTGACCGTCAACGGTGCGAATGCGGGCGCAGGTGGAAAGGTTGGTGGTGGCGGTGGCAGCGGTGGGAGCATTCGGCTCATTACTTCGGCTACGAACACACTTTCGTTATCGGCGTTATCGGCATCGGGGGGAGTTTCAACAAACGAGAAACCGGGTGGCCGAGGTGGTCCTGGCAGAATAGAGACTGCGACTCCAAGTTCGACGTTCTTCGGCGGGTTCACGTATGCGACACCTCCCAGTTCGATCCTCCCAGCATCCGGTCGTGTCGCCCAAGGGGTCATTTCCAGTGCCGCACAATCGTGCGCATACCCATGTGGCATTGCCGGAGCCCCGGTCACACTTGATCCGTCATTCCCCTATACTTGGAAGGTCCGAGTCACTGACGCTACACACTCCTTAAGTGATCAATTATTTAGTGCCGGAAGTGATTTTTCGGCTACGGTTAGCAACACCACGAACGATCCTCCAACGACGATCGCGCTCGCCCCAAATACAGACAGCTCCGGCGTGTCCGTGAACCCGACGTTTTCTTGGGCAAGTTCAGATCCGGAGGGGGATGCGCAAGCGTTAACGGAAATTGTTGTCTGTAAAAAAAGTGTGAACCCAGACTGTGAGCGCGATAGCGTCTCTGGAGCGCGGGTGCTTTGGGAGACAGTGACCACGGCGATGGCAGCGACAAGTCTTCCCACTGCGGAATCATGCGCATATCCATGTGGGGACAATACTGTCCCGCCAAAACTTGATCCCGGTATCGCATATACATGGAAGGTGCGCACGACCGACCAAGCGAACCCCGACATTAGCAAGCAACCATGGACACCGGCGATGTCATTCCAGACCGCCAGTGCTGCATACAACTACGGTGTGCGCACATCTCCGCCATTTACCGGTACCCTTCCCAACACGCCACCAACCGTCACCAACCTTGGTCCGCAAGGCGGGGACCGCGATCTGGTCACAACGCCGACATTCATGTGGACGAGCGTGGATGTTGATGGTGACGCACAGGCGGGTGCAGAAATTGTGGTTTGCAAAACTGCGATCAACCCGGATTGTGAAAATGACGCAATATCTGGAGCGCGGGTTTTCCGTGGTCTCTTGCCGGTGGGGAGTTCACAATCATGTATTCTCCCGTGCGGCATCCCTGGCGCCCCTTCTGCTCTTGCCTACGGCACCACCTATAACTGGAAGGTTCGCGTCACCGATACCAGTCATGATATCGCCACCCAACCCTTTGTCTCGCCGCTCTGCGCCGGCTCCGTCTGTGCTCCAGGTGCGACTCCTCAATTCACCATTCGGCCGCATGAACCGCCGGTGATTTCTCAAAATGTCACCACGTCAGCCACGCTGGTGCCTGGGATTCCGGTTACCGTCACCCTCACGCCGCCGGATTGTCGCGGTGTGGGTAATGTCCCAGTGCCGTGTGAGAGCGTCACCGTCAGCATCTGTCGCAAGTCCAACACCACCATTGCGGGCTGCACTGGATTAGATGCGGACGCTCACCCCTGGCTCGATACCATTACCCTTACGCGACCGCTCGTTGTGCAAGGCATCCCGCGCACCGAGACTTTTGGGGATTGTGCCGGAGCATGCAGCTTCGCGATCAGCGTTGATGTCAATGACGGATACTTTCCCGTCATGAGCGGCACCTTTAGTCGTTTGAGTGGTGCACGTCGCGTCGAACCGCGCCGTCGCCGCATTACGCCGTTCTAATGTTCTCGGTTTTTTGATATACTTCGAGATGTGCACACATGGTGTGCACTGAATCATCATCAAACCATGACACCACGAAAGAACAGGTCAGCACCAGCGACGCCGGAAAAAATTCTTCCGCAAAATTTTTTTATTGCGCAGTCACCACGAACGGTATTTGCCGTGCTTCTCGTCGGCCTCGCCCTTGCGTCGTTTTTTGTTTTGACCCGTAGCCACGCGAACCCGAGCGACAACGCGCGGGGCTACGCCGCAGTCAAAGACCTGGGCTACATCTCGATGAACTGTTACAACTCGCTCATTCTCGATGGCACTGGAACGCCCGAGGATGATTGCACTGTTCCGTATGGCACCAAGATTACCCCGAATGGAACATTCTCCGGGCTTGCCTGGGGTGAGAATACCGGTTGGATCTGTTGGGGTGCCACCTGTAACGGCACGCTCCTCCCAGGAGGCGTCACGCTGCCATCCAATTTTTCTGCGGCCGTCTCGCTCACTGGGGCCACCCGCGGCAACCTTGATGGCAATGCGACCTCTGGTAATGGCGGCTATGCTTTCACCTTTCCAAACAGTGGGGCCATTCAGCTCTCGGGCACCGCGACCGACGGCACCCCGTTCGGAGTGTTTGTGAATGCATCCACGAGTCCCACCACGAACACCAATGGCCGCTGCAAAAACGATGACGGCAGCGCAATGTCCGTCGGGCCCGGAGAGTTTTGCGGGCTCGCTTGGAACCAAAGCCTGGGTTTTATCGATTTTCGACGGGTGACCATTGTCCCACTCACCCCGAACAAGGCACCGTCGGTGACGCAACTGGATCCAAATCCGGCGACTGAAGCGATTCCGGATGGATCCGGGATCATTAGCCGTTGGCGGTTGGATGGTGACGCGAAGGATAGTGTGGGGGCGAATAACGGAACGCTCTCGGGCGCACCAGTGGTTGTTCCTGGGGCAACCAGTGCGACAGGGAGCGCGTACCAACTTAATGGCAGCACGGATGCAATCACCGTGCCGAGAAATACAAATCTCGAGCCGCAGGCTTTTTCAATCACGGCGTGGGTCAAGCTGAATGCCGCAGTGCTCGATGCAGCGATTGTGAGCAAGGGCATGACGCAAAATTTTGGTTATGCACTCACGATGGACCACAGTAGCGGTGGCTACCGCGCATGTATTCGCTATAATTCGAGTGGAACGTGGATTATCGCCTGTAATCCAAAGTTACTGACACTTGGAACGTTTTATCACCTTGCGGTGACCTATGACGGTTATTACTATTATACCATCTATGTGAATGGCATCGGAGCAACGGGCTACACCTACACCATTGGTACCGTTCGGTATAATACTGATCCTGTTCGCATTGGAAGTGGGGGCACGACTGGCTACTTCAACGGTGTCATTGACGACGTCCATCTGTATGGTCAGGCCTTATCAAGCGCAGAGGTGAATGCATTGCGTTCTAGCGCGAATGCTTCCATCACGCCCACCTTCCGCTGGCGCACCGTGGACCCCGATAACGACCCCCAAGCATCTGCAGAATTCGTGCTCTGTCGGAAGGATCTCAACCCTGACTGTGAAAAAGAGCCCCTAGGCCCGACGCAAACGATCAGCGGCTACACTCAAGTGGGCACGTACGCAGCCCTCACCCAAGATGGGGCCGGTGGCACCAAAACCTTGACCGTGGATACCACTGCAGGGTTTGCACCGTATGATAACGTTGTTATTCATCAAACGCGTGCATCCGTGCAGAGTGAGGCAGGGAAGTACGAGTTCAATACGATCAGTGCCCTCACTCCAAGCACTCTCACCCTCGTGAAACCACTCACCCGTACCTATACGCGCGGCAGCAACGACGCAGCTCAAGTTGTGCGGATGGAGCCCTACACCAATCTCACCATCGCAAGTGGGGGATTCCTCACTGCTCCTGCCTGGAACGGGAAAGGGGGCATTCTTGCGTTGAATGTGAAGGGCACCCTCACAATAAACAGTGGCGGAGTTATTGATATGAGTGGCAAGGGGTTTGGGGGGGGAGGGGCTGATTGCAGCACAAGTGGTCCCACCCATACTGCTGCATACAATGGTGGAACTCAAGGCGACTCTTGGAACGGGCCGGGAGGCGTGTCATGCGCCTCGAACCAGGGCGGCGGAGGAGGAGGCGACGGAGTTGCAAGCTACTACAACCCCGATCCAAACATCCCGAACCTTATTTATCCGAGATCTGGAGAGACTGATTTGGCCGCAAGCGGTGGAGGCGGCGGTCATGGTACTGATGGCGTGACTGGTAATAGCGGTGTCGGTTCTCAATGCAGCGGACATGCCGGCGGTGGAGGCTCGTACTATGGTAATGAATTTCCGGACACATACACGGAGCCAAACGGAACATTACTGTTGCCCGGCTCTGGAGGCGGGGGAGGTGGCGGAAATCAGGGGTGGGCCCCGCTCTATGGTATCGGGAGCTGCGGCGGGGTTGGAGGCGCTGGCGGCGGCATTGTGATGATTGTGGCCAGGAGTACCGCAGGCACGGGGACGATACGGACCAATGGCTCCAATGCGGGATCAGGGGGGAACGTCGGCGGCGGAGGCGGTGCTGGCGGAAGCATTTGGTTAGCCGCCCCTGGTAGTACCCCGTTTTCTTTACTCGCAGCCGGCGGGGTTTCAACAAATCCCAAACCGGGCGGTGCTGGTGGTTCTGGAAATACCTACAATACGACTATTCCTCCAACCATTGGTGGCCGCATCCTCCAAACCACCCTCTCCGGCCCCACCCAATCCTGCACCTATCCCTGCGGCGTCACCACCATCCCATCCACCCTTGACCCATCATATCCCTACACCTGGAAGATTCGTTCCACCGATGCCACCCACCCACTCACCGATCAACCCTGGAGCACCGGATCTGATTTCTCTTCGGGTGTCTCCAACGCCACGAACGACCCGCCAACCGCCATCGCACTCGCCCCAAATCCAACCACCGCCAACCTCTCGCAGACCCCCACCTTCTCATGGGCGAGTACCGACCCCGAGGGAGATGCGCAGGCCGGAGCAGAGATCGTGCTCTGCAAGAAGAGCATCAACCCCGACTGCGAGAATGATACGACGTCGGGCGCACGTGTTCTGCGAGGTCTCATTGTGCCGGCCACGGCCGAGTCCTGTACCTATCCATGCGGTGTCTCGGATGCCCCTGCTCAACTTGATACCGGTACCATGTACACATGGAAGGTACGGGTGAGCGATGCGGCGCATGCGATTGATGCGCGACCACTGACTGCCGCGGTCTCATTTCAAACATTCAGCGCCTCACTCAACTATGGGGTGGGCACATTTCCGCCGTATACCGGCAACAGCGCGCCCGCTCCCATCAATCTCGGTCCGCAAGGCGGAGATCGCGATGTTGCCGTTACCCCCACCTTTCAGTGGACTACCGTAGACCCGGACAGCGATCCGCAGACTGCAGCCGAAGTTGTGCTCTGCAAAACCGCCATCAATCCGGATTGTGAGAACGATACTCTCTCGGGCGCGAGAGTTTTACGGGGACTCTTGCCGGTGGGGAGTTCCCAATCGTGTCTCATTGGCTGTGGGGTCGCTGGTGCTCCCACGACACTTCAGTATGGGACGGCCTATAACTGGAAGTTGCGGGTAAGCGATGCAGCACATGATATTACAACCCAACCGTTTGTTTCTCCATTGTGTTCCGGTGTTGCCTGCGCTGCCGGGGTTATTCCGAAATTTACCACGCGGCCTCATGAACGACCGGTTATTTCCCAAACCGTCACCACCTCCCCGGCGCTTGTCCCCGGAATACCGGTCAATGTGATCCTCGCCCCACCCGATTGTCGCGGCGTTGATAACCTCCGCACTCCTTGTCAGACGGTGGTCGTGAGCATTTGCCGCAAAGCGGTTACGCCAATCGCCAGTTGTACCGGATCGGATGCGGACGGTCATGCGTGGCTCGATGTGGTGAACCTCACCCAGCCGCCGGCCATCCAGAATATTCAACGCGGCATTACCTTTGGCGATTGTAGTAGCGGGCAGTGCAATTTTGCCATGCATGTTGATGTCAACGATGGATATTTCCCAACGGTGAGTGGGGATTTGACCGGACTCAACGGTATTCGGCGCATGGTGCCGCGGCTTCGTCGCATCAACCCATTTTAAATTTGCACATTTTCTGGTATACTAAACATATCCACAGTATTGATATGAAGAGCACCAAGAGTAAGCGATGGAACACGAACGTGAATCGTCCAATGACGATTGTTGCTGCAGCAGCTGCTGCGGGGCTTGTCAGTGTGCTCATGGTTGCGGCGCAGACGACGCTCCCACTTCCTGCGTGCAATCGTTTTGATGACCCAACCTGTCATCCGGCTCCACCGGTGGTGACGAAGAAGGCAACGGTGCAGACGCTCCAGGGGGCGCTCAATGTCACTGGCCAGCTGTGTGTGGGCGTTGGGGCGAACCAAGTGTGTCTTCCGGGTTCCACGAGCGGAGCGGGCTCTACCGGTGCGGTGTATCCTGGCGCCTTGACGGTGTTCAAGCAACCAATCGTTATCCCCGAAGGGTCATGGGTGCGAGATCAGAAGGTTCTTTTCAATGTTCGGAATTTCTTGACTTCGACCAATGGCGCCGACCCCGGTCCGGTAAAAGCGGTTGTGTTGTCCGCCCAAGTGGCCCCGGTTCTGGGTGTACCCTCACTGTTGGGTGCTGGTAGGTCAGGTCCGACTTTTTATGCTTCGAATGGAGACCTTAATTATAACCTCACTCCTTTAACAAGCACTCAGTACCCCTACGTCCTCCCGACAGGGATACCTGATTCCTCCTTTCAGCTTAATAGCTCGGCATGGCAAACAGTTTGCTATCCGTCTGGAGTAGTCCAAGTATGTTCATCAAATTTGACTGGTGATACAAACACATCTATTGTTCCGCTCAATGCTTCAAGTACGATGTTGCTCGGATTTTATTCTGGTCCGAACTATGGGGCTAGCACCGGACTCGTATACTCATCGTTTGGTCTCATTCGTATTGTTGGTTATTACAACTAGATTTAGTCCTGTTACTTTATGAAGCGTCTTCTTTTGGGAGTTACCTCGGGCGCAGTTCTTTTGATTTTTTTGGGGAGTATCATGACCGTCTCGGCAGCGCCTACAGGTGATATATCCCCTGTCACTCGTGAACAGTTTAATGCTCTTAAGAATTCTATTACATACGTGCAGAATCAG
>OBEQ012841656.1_pt1 | contig 11075 bp, 15 predicted proteins | sample 1670901 | NCBI WGS metagenome assembly OBEQ01 (sample SAMEA104232315, study PRJEB22302) | groundwater metagenome | biome: forest; feature: aquifer; material: groundwater | place: USA | collected 2011-08-07 | depth 5.4 m | reverse complement strand
GGAAGAAAGGAAATGAAACAGCAATCTCAAAATATGTCAAAAATCAAGGAAAGCAACAAACATACACAATGCTTCATAAAGATCAGCTGAGGTTGGATTTCATCTGATACTCCGTCAGCTTGCTGCGGAGTAGGTCATTATCTTAGAATGAGTTTAATTTCTTTCAATAATTTTTATCAAAAAGTCAGGGGCTACTTTCCAGCTTTCTCCATTAATAAGCCTTACTGATATTGTTTTTTGATTAAGTCTTGTAACAGTTCCCTCTTTCCGCTCGCCACGATAATCAAAGTAGACCCTGTCAAAAACTTGAAAATCTTTCATCGCATATAATGCTCTTGCTTTGTGAAACAGTCGTAATCTATCTGATACAAGATGCAAAAGCTCATGCAACTGATCTTCACCCAAACTTTCAACGAGTTGTCTTATTTGCTCAGATAATTTATTGACAGGCTTCACGACAATCACATTTTACCATACTTTAACCACTAACTGAAAAACCCTCTACCAAGTAATGGGGAGTCATAATAACTCACATAAACAAATAAAGCAGGGCGGAGACAACAAGAAGCACAACTCCGGAATATAAAATTAATGTTGGGGAAAGTTGTATTAAATTAAGACCAGCTAGCGTTAACAGCAATCCGGCAATGCCAATGACTAAAACAAAAAGTTCTTTTTTTATTCTTTTCATCATATAAAAAGAAACCGCTCTTTAGTATTGTCCAAATTCCTACAGGCGAAGTCAAGGGGAGAATGTTATTATTATTTACAATTTAAGTAACAAAAAGATACTTTGCTAATAATATTTGCTGCTGGAACAAATCCCCATTCCCTTGAATCAGAACTGTATGGGCGATTGTCTCCTAATACAAAATGCTGTCCATTGGGAATAGCTGTTTGTTCCCCTTCTCGAATAAATGCTCCAGGATATGTTTTTACTGAAGGGGCAAGATATTGACTCTCGTCTAATTTTTTATCGTTAATAAAGACATCACCATTTTTAATCATAACAACATCTCCTGGAACCCCAATAATCCGTTTAATAAAAACTTTTTTAAATTCGGTATTTTGCTGATTTGGTGCTTCGAATACAACAACATCACCCCTGTTTATTCCACTCCCCTTTGTATTAATAATTCGTGTTAGAACATATTGACCATCTGTATATGTAGGCGCCATTGCTTGACCACTTATTTCATATGGCCGCATAAAGAAAACATACGTAATAAAGAAAGCAGTTGGCAACAAGAAAAACATTACAAATATTGTAGTAATAAGAATTTTTACCCACTTCTTCCATTTTGTCCAAAACAACATAAGAATTACTCCAATTAGAGGAAGAAAAATAAGGAGAATAATTGTAACTATATTTCGTGTTTTGGAAGAACTAGCTTCTTGTTTGTTAGATGTTTTTGAACTCATGAATGTATAAATACGTTTCGACTAGACCTATATTTTCTTATTTTTAGATGTAATGTATAAAATAACAAAACCGTAGATTACTGCAAAAACAGTAAAGCCTAAGAAAAGTAAAAAAAGCGGATCTGAAAAGGTATTCATAATTTAAATCTCCTTGTTAAAAACCAACTTATACCCCAAAAGAATAGTGTTAAAGCTAATGATAATAGTACAATTGGCAACCTACTTTTGTCAATTGGAAAAAGCGTTACAAAAAGCGAACCAAATGTTACTTGTCCGGCAGATATGCCAATTTGGCAAATCAGTTTTAATTCTCCCTTATTAAGTACTTGAACATTGTTTCTTGGCATATAAAAAGAGTAGCAAAAATGCTAAACTCATTATATTAGATAATACATCTTATTTATACTTATGAAAATTACGAAGTATTTACACTCTTGTCTGCTTGTTGAAGAAAATAATACTGTTGTCCTTATTGACCCTGGCATATTTACGTACAATGCCAAGATTTTAGATATTAACAAACTCCAAAAACTACATTGTTTGCTTATTACCCATTCCCATTTTGACCATTTTCATTTACCACTGGTAAAAGAATTGCTTGCCAAATTTCCCCAGATGCAAATTTTTACCAATAAAGACGTTATGGATATTTTAAGCAAAGAAAATATAACGGCATCTATACAAGGAAACGATTTTATTGAGCAAACATTTACTCAACACGAAAAAATTTGGGGAGCAGATGTGCCCATGAATACTCAGTTTGATTTGTTTGAGAGACTATCCCATCCTGGAGATTCTCTGAGCTTTGAATATACAAAAGATATTTTAGCCCTCCCCATTACTGCACCCTGGGGCAGTACAACATGGGCTATAGAAGTTGCAGAAAAATTAAAACCGCGTGTTATTATTCCTATCCACGACTGGCAATGGAAAGACAAAGTTCGCACCGACATGTACGACAGACTGGAAGAATATTTTAAAGGGTTGGAAATAGATTTTAAAAAACCCCAAGACGGCGTAATGATAGAAGTTTAAAAGTTTATGTCGTCTGGGGTGGAAGTTTGCGGTGGTTGCTCAAACGTCATTTTGTAATATACCTGCCTTGTTAAAACAACATCTTTCATGCAATATTTTTTAATTTCTTCTATTTTTCCTTTTTGGAAATAGTCCCACACCATTGACCCATCCATTTCGTCTTTGGACGTTGATAGCTCAAATACTTTGGCCAAAGTGTCTAGCTTCTGGGCTTTCCCATATCCCCACAATTCCCATTCCGCAAGCGTATCGTAAATAGGAATATTACGGTATCTGGCAAAACTAATATCGTTCCTTGGTTTTACTCCATTAATAATAGAACGTTTATAAATAAATGGCAGATCAAAACTCCAAATATTGTGCCCTATAAACCGATGCACACCAGCAGCTGCTTTCCAAAATTTTGTTAGAATTTCTTTCTCTGTCCCGGAAAATACTTCTTTTTGGATAATGCCATTATCCCCTTCTTTAATAATGCCAATACAGCAAATTCTTCCAAATGTTCCTTCAAAAGAAGTCTCGGTATAAATTTCTTCGACAGTTTTATCTTTTTTGCTGCCAAGCTTTTTAATAATCTCTATATGAATTTCCCTATGTTCTTCCGCAGAAGGAATTGTTTCTATGTCAAAAAATAATTTAATCATGCTACATTTTATCCTTTTTCTATCTTCTTCTTAGCAGTTTTCTTTGAAAAATTCGTGGATTGATTATTGTGTTTTTATAAATTATTTATTCCAAATAACATGCCCATTAATATGGTGTTTCTCATATGTTTCCAAGATATCTGCACAAAATTTTGTCAATTCTTCGTTCTTTTCGCTTTTAGCTAATTCATACAATCGAATAAACATCTTTTTACCCGTTTCTGTCTGATTGAGGTTTTTTTTAATGAAGTTGTGTTGAGCGCATAATGTTTGTCCATTTTCGACAATAGCCTTTCCGCCTTCGTATCGCGATTTAATATGATCCACTTGTAACTCAACTCCATCTTCTCTACCTCTTCCACACCTGACACATTTATTGCCGTCTCGTTTTAATATGAACTCTTTTTGTTCTGGTGAAAAATCCTCGAGATCTTTTTGATTAACCATTTTTGGATCGTAACGATAAATACCTTTTTTAACTTTTATCAAAAACCCAATCTCGTGCAAATTTCTAATAGAGCGCCACGTATCTCTTGGTTTCTTGTTATAAAGTCTTATATATCTTGTTTCAACCCAATCAACGACTGGCCCATGTGGCATATCCTCTTTTGGATGTAGATTAAAAAATTCAATTATCAAGTCTCTGATTGATTTATTTTTTATCTTCATAGTTTTCAATTTATTAAACGTGATTGATTTATAAACGCCTCTTGTTGCAATCGTTTTATTGCTAAATCACAATATGCTTTATCAATATCAATGCCTATGCCTTTTCTATTGTTGAGAAACGAAGCAATTAGTGTTGATCCGCTACCCAAAAATGGATCTAAAACTGTTTCACCTACAAAACTAAATAATTTTATGCATCGTCTCGGTAACTCGATAGGAAACGGTGCAGGATGCCCGCCTGCTCCTTTTTTATTCTGTCCATTGAATGTCCAAATTCCATTTGTCCACTCCATAAATTCTTGTTTTGTAATATCATTTTTTCTATTCCCACCAGTTTTTTTCCAGCTATCTTTGTACAAAACCAAAATCAATTCTACTGGCGCAATAACATAAGGAGCAGAGGCAGACATAAATGAACCCCATGCCGTACGGCGGGATATGTTTCCTTCATTCCAAATAATTGTAGAATGATATTTCCAACCAACATCTTTCGCAATTTTTGTAATATCCGCGCCAACTGATTTTTGTCCGCCCTTATTTTTATCCAATGGGATGTTTAGCAAAAAACGTCCTTCATTTTTTGCCAAATAAAAACATTTCTTAATCCATTTTTGAGTAAACTCTAAATAATCCTCATATGTTAAATCGTCAGCGTGGGAATTATAGTGAATATCAACATTATAAGGTGGAGACGTGACTATTAAATCGACAGATGCTTTTGGTATAGAATTGATCTTGAGTATGTCCTCGTTATGTATAGCAATATTTTCATCTTGAAAATATGGCAAATTGATAGGTTCAGCGGGATTGTTATAAATATTGCTGTCAAAATCTGTCAAACTTAAATTTTGCATATTATACCTGTATTTTGAAATTACTTTTCCAATAAGTCTTAGATCTGGCGTTATAGGAACACGAGAATATTTTGGATTCTCGGGGGCAAGATACACTTTGTTATTGGCATTTACAAATCTTTTAATTGTCGTTCCATCGTCGCTTCTGGCAAGTACTATATCGCCATTTCTAAATTCAGTAATTTCGTGTTTTATTACAACAATATCTCCATCGTTTAAACCAGCTCCAATCATAGAATCACCTCTTACTTTAAAAAGTCCAATCCTGTCCGAAAGTTTGGACAGATTGCTTGAAACTTCTTTCCACTCACCATGTTGTTCCAGAGTATCCATAAACGGCCCGGCAGCTGTAACACCTACCATTGGCGCGTATGTAGAGACATTAAGTGCGTCATATCCTTTCTGTATTATTTGGATACCCCTGGCTGCGCCTTCTTCTTTCCGAATATATTTTTTTTCTTCTAAAATTTTCAGAAGATCTAAAACTCCCTGATTAGAAACAACATGTAATGATTCTCTTAATTCCGAAAGAGTTGGTGGATAACCAGAATACTTAATGGCATTATAAATAAACATTAAGATTTGTTTTTGTCTTTCTGTTAATCCCTGGTCTTTTCGAGCAGTCATACAATAATAATAACTGACCATTTAGTCAGTGTCAACTATTAATAACTATACAAGAAATATCATCAAAAGGCTTAGGAGATTATCTTTTTGAAGATTCAGTAATATGTTTTGTTGTCTCGTCTTTTATTTCCAAAAAGTAATGGCCGAAGCGACGAATCATAACAGCACTTATCCCAAGAACTGGTATTGCAAAAACTGCCCCAATTGCCCCGGCAAATTGCAATCCAATTAAAAACGATATTAATATAACCGCCGGATGCAATTGGAATGCTTTGCCCAATAATTTTGGCCCAATAACGTTAAATATTACCTGCTGTATAACAAGCAGCACGATAAAAATAAATAAAGCTTTTGCAGGGTCAGCAAGAAAAGCAAACAACACAGGTGGTAAAAGCGCAAGGAGTGGACCAATAAGCGGAATAAATGCAAATATGCCAGCAATAAAACCAATAGATGCAGCAAATGGTATGTTAAAGAGTATTAAAATAAACCATGTTAAAACCCCTGACGAAACAGCATAGAACAGCTGAACCTTGATAAAAGAAATAAATATATCGTTAATAACCTTTTGGGTAAAACGCAAAATGCTGTGCCATGATCTTGGCATTAAATTAAAAAACTCCTTATTAATAATTTCCCGGTCGACAATAAAATAAAATGACAGAATAAGTGTAATAAATGCTAAAAATAAAAATTGGGCAACGGACGGAATTAATATAACCGTATTATTTACCTGACCGCTAATAGATTCGTTAATCGCAACAACTAACGGAGGAGCAGACTTCATATACTGTGGGGTTGTGTGTGTTAATGCTGCAATTTGAGACGCAACCATGGGAATATAGCCAATGGTTATAATAACAATAACACCACACGTAAGCAGATACGTAATAATTGTTGCGACAAGTTTTGAAGACTTACATATTTTTTGAATTCGCTCGACTATTGGTTCTAAAATAAAACTAAGCAGCCACGCAGACAAAAGTATTGCAAATATATCGACAAATTTGCTAATAATAACCCATGCAAGGGACAAAACATACCCACCCACAGCAATAATAAGTAAAACAATAAGGATTCTAATTAAACTGTAATTTTTCTTAATATCGTCTAACATACGTGTATCTCACGTTACACAACAGTATCCTTGTCATTCCCATGCTCCGCCACAAAGTGGACAGTCCCCTTGGGGGGAATGGGAATCTATACAAATAATTTCTGGATTCCCGCCTTCGCGGGAATGACACTGTGAAGCATAACGTATTAACTATAACACAGATGAGGTGTTCCTGAGTATTATGAAGATTTTAACGCTTTGGAGATTGCTTCTTACGTCTTGACTTACCACCCATACCTACTTTTCTGCGTTGCCTTGCTCTTGGATCTCGAACAAGAAATCCTTTTTTCTTTAAAGGAACACGGTGTTCTGCTGTATCGTGTTTTGTCATAACGCGGGCAATACCATGAATTGTTGCTTCTAGTTGTCCGTTTGTTCCGCCACCAGCAACAATAACAGTTATTATGCCTTTATCTAACAAATTAACAACACGCAATGGTTCTTCGTACTTTTTCTTTGCAACGTCTCCAGAAAAATATTCGCTAATTAATTTTCCATTAACAATAATCTCCCCTTTTACAATTTTTCGCTCTCCCCACAAAACATCTGCTTTTGGATTTGCATAATACCGAACGCGTGCAATTGCTTCGCGTCTGCGTCCCACAGCTTGGATAAAATCCTTTTTTGCATTTTTATCTTTTTTTACGGTAATTTTTTCTTCTGCTGCCATAGTGTTTATTTTTGATCTGTAGTTTTGAGCTTTGAGTTTTGACCTTTGAACTTTTCTCCGTATGTGTGTTCCGGTCCTTCGAACACAAACAAACGTGCAAGCATTATATCGCGAAGCCTGTTTTGGGGCAACATACCCTTTACTGCATGCCGAATAATTTCTTCGGGCTTTCGTATTCGCATTTTATCCAGCGATTCTGCTGTTAATCCACCCGGGTACCCGGAATAGCGATAATATATTTTTTTCGTTTCCTTTTTACCACTAACCTTAACAGTTTTGGCATTGGTTACAACAACATAGTCTCCGCAATCCAGATTCCTGACAAAATATGGTTTGCTTTTTCCAATAATATGCTGGGCAATTTCCGATGCAGCACGTCCTAAAATTTTATCGTTAACATCTATTAAGTGCCATGCTCGTTTGACATCGCTAATTTTTGTTCCTTCTGTTTGTTTTTTCATTATTTCGTTTCCTTTTTCGGTTTCTTTTCTGCTTTAACTTTTTTTGTTTTACCGGATGAAAGCGCTTTTTTTTCTGTAACTATTTCTCCTTCTAATGTTTCTGGCGTTTTTGCTGTTTTACCTTTTTTCTCGGGATTGGAACTTTTTTTAAGATTTATTGTGTTAACTCGGGCATGTTCATCTACCCATTCCATAAGTACCATTTCTGAATCATCTTTTAAACGCTTGCCAAGTTTAAAAAGCCGTGTGTACCCCCCCGGTCTTTTGGATAAAGATGGAACAAGTACGCGTAAAAATTTTTGTTGCGCATCGTGTGACAAATATCGCGCTGTTAAATTTTTAGAAACATTTCCTTCGTGACTTAGTGCATTTGTAACCAACTTGTCTACCGACCCTTTAATTGCCTTGGCCTTGGCCATGGTTGTTTTTATACTACCATACAAAACAAGCGACGACATAAGCCCTTTAAACAAAGCCTTTCGTTCGTTAACGTCTCGTTTGAATCGTTTTCCAAAAACTTTCTTTCTCATAAAAAAACACGAATATCCACGAAGACTCAATCTTACCTAAACATTCGTGTCAGTTCGTGTTAAACCCCTAAAGAAATGCCTTTTTCCCGAAGCTTTTCTTCGATAATACTAATTGACTTGTTTCCCATGTTTCGCATAACCATAAGGTCTTTTTTAGCAGTGCCTAGTAATTGACCAAGTGTTTCTATGCCGCCGTTTCGAAGACTATTATAAATTCGTGTTGGCAAGTCTAATTCGTCAATGGTTAATTTAAGCAAATCTTCCGAAACCGATGGGCTTATGGCAATAGTTTCTCCCGTTGCCGATGCCACTTTTGGCTCGTACACCTGAAGAAAAAAAGATGCTAACGTTTTTGCTGCCTGTTGTACAGCATCATGAGGCGTTATCGTACCATTGGTCGTAACAGAAAGAACAAGTTTATCCAAATTTGTTTGTCTTCCAACGCGGGTTGCCGAAACAACATAGTTAACATTTATAACCGGGGTAAAAATGCCATCCGTTACAATAACACCCAATTCTGATATTTTTTGTTCTTCGGAAAGCAAGTATCCAAGACCACAATCGATAGTCATTTCCATGTCCAACTTTGCCTTTTTGTCTGTTAAAGAAGCAATGTAGCAATCTTTGTTAATAACTTCTACGCCATCGCTTTCTATAATGTCTTTTGCCGTTACTGTTTTTGGTCCTTTTTCAGAAATTTTAACAACAACACGTGTCTTGCCTTCTGGCAAACGAAAATGAAGCCCTTTAATGTTTAACAAAAGATCAACAATATTTTCTTTCATGCCTGCAAGCGTTGAAAACTTGTGCTTAACACCTGCTATTTTAATAGATGTAACTGCCGCTCCTGGAATAGAGGTTAACAAAACACGTCGCATGGCATTACCAACCGTATGGCCATATCCTGGCTCAAGCGGTTCTATAATAAAATTTCCGTACGTGTCGGTTTGGTTTTCTTCTTTAACTTTAAACATTGGCTCAGTTGTCATGTCAGAGATAGTATTTTACCACTATCTGGAATAATATTCAATGATCAATTGTGTGTCAAATGGAACGTGGACATCCTGACGAATTGGCATACGTACGAACGTACCTTCACCCTTGTCTAACTTAAGGTATTCAAGCAAGGCTACAGGTTCTTTTTCTTCGACAACTTTCTTCATTTTTGGAGACAATGCAACAACCTCCCCAACTCTTAGTTGATACGAAGGAATGGTTAATTTCTTTCCATTTACCAATATATGCCCGTGACCAACAAATTGTCTCGCCTGAAAACGGGTTTTGGCAAAACCAAGTCGGTATACAACATTATCCAAACGTGATTCCAAAGCCGAAATAAGCAATTCTCCTGTTTCTCCTTTTTGCTTCTGCAGTTTGGTTACCATGTTTTTAAACTGCTTTTCCATAACACCGTACGTGGACTTTGCACGTTGTTTTTCCCGAAGCTGCTGTCCAAATTCCGACAACTGTCGTTTTCGCTTTCGGCCATGCACACCCGGGGGAATATTAAGCCTTCGCATTAAAGACTGCGATTCTTTGTCAAAAAGATTTATACCTTCTCGTCTTGCCAATTTATGTTTTGATCCTGTATAGCGTGCCATATTTTTAGTAAATAGTTATTAGCGTCTAGCGTTTAGTTCTTTCTTAACTATACGCTATTTCCTATACGCTAAACCCTACGTTTATTTTTTGCCCGTGGACCATTGTGTGGAATGGGCGTAACATCCGAAATAGACATAATAGATAGCCCCACTGCCTTAATTGCCCGAAGCGCAGAATCTCTGCCCCCACCTGGGCCCTTAACAAACACATCGACCGATTCTATACCCTTGGCTATTGCTTTTTTTGCTGCATTTTCCATGGCAACAGATGCTGCATAGGGTGTAGATTTGCGGGTTCCTTTAAATCCAGATCCACCAGACGAACCCCAAGAAATAACATCTCCATTGTCGTTTGTAACAGTAACTAAGGTATTGTTAAATGTTGAGGTAATATAGACCCGGCCTTTTTGAGAAACTTTAATACCACCTTTTTTCTTAGGTGATTCTTTTTGCGGTTTTTTAACTTCCACTTTTTTCTCTTCTTCTTTTTCTTTCTTCTTTCCCATTATTTCTTACCCCCTTTTGCTGCTGGTGCTGCGCCAGCCGCGTTTGACGCGGATTTTGCATCTGTCTTTGCTGCAAGTTCTTTTTTGATTGCTCCAATTGTTACGCGCTTACCTCGTTTAGTACGGGCATTACTGCGGGTTCGTTGTCCATGCGCCGGTAAACCTTTTGTGTGTCTTGTACCCCTGTAACTACCTATTTCTTTGAGTCTTTTAATATTTCCTGTTACTTCTGCACGCAAGTCTCCTTCTACTTTGTATGGTTCGAGTGCTTTTTGAATTCTTTTTTGTTCTTCCTCGGAAAGCGTTTTAACCCGCTTGGTTATATCTATTTTTGCATCTTCCAAAATTTTATAGACATTGCTTCGCCCAACCCCATACAGGTATGTTAATGCAATGTCTATTCTTTTTCCGTCTGGTATGGTTATTCCCGAAATTCTCATAATATATTAAGCGTTTAGTTATCAGCGTCTAGCGTCTAGTTTTTAGTAACTGAACGCTAAGCGCTAGTGACTAGACGCTATCCTTGTCTTTGCTTATGTCTTGGATTTTCGCACACAACACGAACAACACCTTTTCGCCGTATAATTTTGCATTTCATGCATCTGGGTTTAACTCCTGCGTGTACCTTCATAGTTACCTTTCCCTAAAGATTATCCGTCCTTTGTTTTTGTCGTATGCTGTCATTTCTACTTTTACCCGGTCTCCAGGTAAAATTTTTATAAAATGCATGCGCATTTTACCGGACAAGTGACACAATACTAAACTACCATCTTGGGTTTCTACTCGAAACAATGTATTTGGTAATGATTCCTTAACAACACCACTTATTTCGAACGATCCAAGGTGAGCCATAATAACAAAAAATTCGAAGCACGAAATCCTAAATTCTAAACAAATACAAATAACCAAAATACAAAATGTTTAAACAATTAAGTATTT
>OBEQ011457359.1_pt1 | contig 11075 bp, 13 predicted proteins | sample 1670901 | NCBI WGS metagenome assembly OBEQ01 (sample SAMEA104232315, study PRJEB22302) | groundwater metagenome | biome: forest; feature: aquifer; material: groundwater | place: USA | collected 2011-08-07 | depth 5.4 m | reverse complement strand
TGGATACGAAGTTCACCGCAATGCGCACCGATCTTGTGGCGGTTATGGATACGAAGTTCACCGCAATGCGCACCGATCTTGTGGCGGTTATGGATACGAAGAATAATGTACTCGCCGATCGTTTGATATCAGCATTTGAAGAGCGTCTTTCCCAGAAATCAAGTGAGGTTGTGACCCATGTCGACGCTTTTGCTGCTCTTCACCAAAAACTCGAGCAAGAACTCACCGCCCTCCGCGGTAAGTACGAACGGCTCGAGGAGCGCCTTGAGCGTTTGGAGCGACAATTTCCAATCGCACACCTTGCATAGCAGTTGTAGTATGCCAACTATTGAAGCCGGACCTCGGATGGGGCAGGCTCTTTTTATATGATGCTCGGAATTGATGCATCGCGCGCGGTGAGAACACAGCGCACGGGGGTGGAGGAGTATGCGTATCGGTTGTTGGAGGGCATGGTCGCAACCTCGCCTATAGAAATTCGCGTCCGGCTCTACCTCAATGATGAATTAGGAATTAGGAATAAGGAATCATGGTTGAGTGATCTGCCATCGAATTGGGAGATTCGGGTGTTGCCGTGGCCGAAGAGGGTGTGGACGCATACCGCATTGGCGTGGGAATTGTGGAAGAACCCGCCCGATGTTTTTTTTCAACCGTCACACGTGTTGCCGGTGTGGGGAATAAAGAATAAGGAGTCAGGAATAAGGAAATTGGTGATCACGGTCCACGACGTGGGGTTTGCGCGTATTCCGTGGGCGTATCCGCCGTTTGAGCGGTGGTACCAAGATATAATGACGAAATTCGAAATTCGAAATTCGAAATGGGGTGTTCGAGTGATTGTGCCCTCGGAGTTTACGAAGAAGGAATTGATCGAGCTGTATTCAGTTGCTCCCGACCGAATCACCGTCATTCCGCATGCAAGCTCGGTGACAGGATCTAGGATTCAGAAAATAGAATCTAGGAGTGGTGTTGATGCGTGCGGCTTTCCATATATTCTTTCCATTGGTAGAATTGAAAAGAAGAAAAATACCCTGGGGATGATTCAGGCGTTCGAGGGTGGGAAATTGGAAATTGGAAATAAGAAACTCGATATTGATGCGTGCCATTACGTCTTGATTGGTTCGGATGGTTATGGGGCAGACGAGGTGTATGCCTATCTTGCAACGCGGCCCGAGTTGCAATCGCGAGTACACCTCCTGGGCTATGTTCCGGAAGAACGGAAGCGGCGTCTTTTAGTTGGTGCCCAGGCGTTGGTGCACTTATCCCACTACGAAGGGTTTGGACTGCCCATTGCCGAAGCACGGGCGGCAGGGGTGCCGGTGATTGCAACCCGAGAATGGGCTGATCTGGAGACGGCAGAGCGAGATTGGGATGCCGTTGCGCGGGATACGTGGAAGGTTCTCCAGAATACATAAGAAAGATATGACGCACAACCCTTGGACTCTCCTGCCTCCTTCGATGCGCATCATTTTGCTTTTTGCCGCGGTGACAGTGCTTTTTTGGCTGATCCTATGGCAACTGGGCGTGCCCCTCTATGTTGCCGGGGAGTTGTGAGCCGGTTGCCGCTGTGGTAGAATAGGGCCTATGGACGCATTTGAAGAGGCCTTTGCTGATGCTTCAATAGCAGGACGACTGGGGCATTTTCTCGTTGTCGTGGGTGTGGAGTATCCGCATACGCGCCGTTTTGCAGAACGCCTGGCTCGTATTGCCCTTTGCCAAGGAAAAGAACGTCGGCCGTGCGATACCTGCGTGTCCTGCAGCGTCTCCTTAACCCTGAATCCAGATTACTTTTTTCGTTCGGGGATTGAGGCTGATGGGCTCGGTATTGACGATGCAAAAGAATTCACGCGGTTTGGATCAATGCATTCAATGCTCGGTGGCTGGAGAGTAGTCCTGATTGAGGGCGCGGATCATTTGAACAGTTCCGCCGCGAATGCGTTGTTAAAAACACTGGAAGAACCTGCGCCGCAGACGATGTTTCTTTTCTCTGCGCATACGCGAAGCCGTTTGCCCGAGACCATTCGATCGCGCGCGATGTTTTTCCGCCTGCCGCTCGTGGCGCGTGACTCTGGAGAGCAGGCGTCACCGGATACCACCGAGGATATTGTCGAAAAGTTAAACGCGTATCCCTCGGGGCAAGCACTCGACACCGTGTTGAGTGATTGGCAACGGGCGCTTCAGGTGCGGTTGCGGGCGACACTCGATGGTGCTGCTTCAACCCCGCGTGTTCTGGGAGATATCGCGTCGCTGTGGAAACACATTGCGGAAGCCCGCAAGCGCGTGCATGCCAATGTAAACCCTCGCCTCATTGTCGAATCGTTACTGGCCCGTTCTTACGCCTAGAATATGCCTACTATGTGTTCCCGATTTTTCCTTACGATCCCACTCCTGCTTCTGCTCGGGGCATCCTGTATTCGTATTCAACTGCAACGCACCGATGGGGGGGTATTCAGCAGTACGGATCGCGGGCAACACTGGCAGGCGATCTCGAATGTGTTGTCGGCGCCGGGGACGACCCAAACCCTTGCAACGCAAGATATCGCCGACCTCGTGATGGATCCGCAAAATTCCAATACGCTCTATGCGCTGTTTCGGCCCGCCGGGCTTGCGCTTACGAATAACAGCGGGGTGAGTTGGACGGTCTTTGAAGGTTTCCAAAAACGCAATGTGGCGGCACTCGCCGTCAACCCGCAGAAGGTGTGCACGGTTTTTGTCGCGTCGGGTAATACGATTTTAAAGACGGATGATTGTTTGCGCACGTTTCAAACCATCTATATTGATCCGCGAACCGATGCGACCGTGACCACGTTGGCCATTCCGTTTGCTCGGCCCCAGACGATCTACGCCGGACTTGCGACCGGGGAGGTGATTGTCAGCACCGATGGCGGGCAAACCTGGACTGCGCTCACCCGTTTTAACTCTGACACCAAAAAAATTGTTCTTGATCCGCAGAACGCCGATCGCCTGTGGGCCGTCACCCGTTCTCATGGCGTCTTTGCATCGCATGACCGTGGCGCCACCTGGCAGCCGCAGAATGAAAACATCGGGCGTTTTGGGCGCGTGCAGCGGATCTTTGATTTGCGATCCGATGCCAGTGTTCCGGGTGGACTGCTTGCTCTCACCGAATCCGGACTTTTCCGTTCCAAGGGTGATCACCCCGAGTGGGAGAGTGTGAACATCATTCCTTCCCCCGGCTCGGCGTTTATCACCACGGTTGCGGTTGATCCGGTGGATTCGCGGCAATTGTACTACACCGCCCAAGGAACCCTGTACAGTTCGACCGATAATGGCGTACGGTGGAAGAGTATCCGTCTGCCAAGCACCCGGCTGGTTTCTTCTATGCTTATTGATCCCCAAAACCCCGATCGTTTGTTTATTGCAACGACACGATAAACTATGGATTCTTTCTTTGCCGCATATCAAAAATCGTTTGCCGACGTGCTGGAGCACGCCCGACAAGAAGCCAGCCAGCTGCGCACCGGCCGCGCCTCACCGGCCTTGGTTGAAGGACTCGTGATTGAGGCCTACGGCACCAAAACCCCGCTCAAAGGGTTGGCGTCGATCAGTTGCCCGGAGCCGAAGACGATTACCATCCAGCCGTGGGATCGGACGATTGTGAAAGACATTGAACGGGTGTTAGGGGCGCATGGAATGACCGCGCGCATTGCGGGCGACGTCATTACGGTGACCTTGCCGCTGTTCACCGAGCAAGATCGGCGTGGCATCGTCAAAATTCTCAACGGCAAAATGGAAGAGATGTGGGTGCGACTGCGAAAAACCCGCGAAGAAATCCGCGACCGCATCATGAAAGAATCCAAAGATGGAACGCTCACGGAAGATGATAAATACCGATTGTTGAAAGAGCTCGATGAAGAGGTTCGACGCGTGCAAAACGACATTGCCGAACTTGAAACCAAGAAGACCGCCGAGATTATGACGATTTAATAATACTATGACCATTCTTGCATTTCTTTTTGTTTTTAGCTCGCTCGTGCTCGTGCACGAGTTGGGCCATTTTATTGCGGCGCGCATGGCCGGTGTGCGGGTGGAGGAATTTGGGTTCGGGTTTCCGCCGCGGATTTTCAGCCGCAAGATTGGCGATACCCTCTACACCCTGAACCTCATCCCACTGGGTGGGTTTGTGCGCTTATTTGGAGAGTCAGGCAGCGATGCAGGGGCAAAGGATAGCTTTGCCCATCAGCCGTTTCGCGCAAAGATTGGGATTGTACTTGCGGGAGTGGTTTCAAACGTCGTTCTTTCACTCACCATCCTTACGGTGCTCTTGTCGATTGGAACTGCCCAACCCTTGACACGGGTGTATCCGGGCGCAACAATCGCCAAGCAACGCCTCTACGTTGCGCAAGTGTTGCCCAAGGGCCCTGCCGATGAAGCCGGTATTGCGGGTGGTGATAGTGTGCTCACGGTCAATGGTACTGCGGTCACCACCGTTGAAGCCTTGCAGGGTATGGTGGAGAAAGCCGCTGGAGCTCCGGTGATGGTTGAAATCGAACGAAAAAAAGAGGTTCGGAAGATTTCAGTGACGCCGAAAGCATTGCCGGAATTGGACGGGCGTCGCGCGCTCGGTGTCGTGCTTGAGCCCATTGCAACTATTCGCTATCCCTTCTACTTGGCGCCATTTTATGCGGCTGCCGAATCGTGGCAGCTCACGAAAGAAATGCTTGTAGTCTTAAAAACCATGGCACAGAAATTGATTGTGCAGCGTTCAGTGAGAAATGTCGGGGTCACCGGACCGATTGGGATTGCTGTGCTCTCGGGACGGGTGGCGCGCGCGGGCATTGAATCGCTCCTCTACTTTATTGCCTTGTTGTCGCTGAATTTAGCGCTCTTAAATGTGTTGCCCTTACCGGCGCTTGATGGTGGTCGCGGTGCAATCCTCATCGGGGAACGGATTGTGGGCAAACGTCTGGAACGTCGAATTGAAACCGTGATTCAGCTCACGGGTATCGCGTTTATCATTACGATCGCACTGATGGTGACCATTGAAGATCTGCGGATGTACGCACCGATGTTTGCCAATGCCTTCACACGCTAGCATCTCCACCGAAGTACCGATTACCGGTTACTGATTACCGTTTACCAAGCATTATGGCATCATTTTGGGGGCGTTTCTCCAAAGACATGGGGATCGATCTGGGGACGTCCAACACGATCATCTACGCAAAGGGGAAGGGGATTGTCATGACCGAACCATCGGTGGTGGCGATGAATGTGCGTAATGATCAAATTGTGGCCGTCGGGCGCACGGCAAGCGCCATGGTTGGCAAAACCCCGCCGCATATTATTGCGATCAAACCCCTGGTGCGTGGGGTGATTTCCGATTTTGAAGTGACCGAAAAAATGCTCCGGTACTTTATGGAGCACACGCATGGCGACCGATTCCCTGCGTTTGCCCGGCCACGGGTGGTGATCGGCGTCCCGCTTGATATTACCGAAGTGGAGCGCAAGGCAGTGGAGGATGCCGTGAAATCTGCAGGCGCTCGTGAGGTGTACCTTGTGGAAGAAGCCATGGCCGCAGCCCTCGGTGCTCGATTGCCAGTGCAAGAGCCAGTGGGCAATATGATCGTCGATATTGGCGGAGGAACCACCGAGATCGCCGTCATTTCATTAAGCGGAGTGGTGACCTGGCGATCGGTTTCGACCGCCGGTATTGAAATGGACAACGCCATCATTAATTTTGCGCGCGAACGGTATAATCTTTTGGTTGGGGACGGCGTTGCGGAAGAGATTAAAATCGGTCTTGGCAGTGCCGGAAAGCTTCCCGAGAAGCTCGAGATGAAAATGCGCGGGCGCGATCTCATGACGGGGTTGCCGCGTGAGGTGAGCGTGAATGATGATGAAATCCGCGCCGCGTTGGCGAAACCCGTGCGTTCGATCATCGATCAAATCATTATTGCGCTTGAATCTACCCCCCCCGAACTGGTCGCCGATATTTACGAACGGGGGATGGTGTTGGCCGGCGGCGGAGCACTCTTGAAGGGCATGGATGAAGCCATTCGCCAAGCGACGGAGATTCCGGTGCGGATTGCGGATGATCCGTTGACCTGTGTCGTTCGCGGCACCGGCGCCATTATCGAAGATCTCGAAGAGCTCTCGCACATTTTCTTGCCGTCAACCGATGTGGATTTTGCCGCAGCGCGGGCATAACGGGGATGCTCTGGTATGCGCGCCAAACATTTCGTGCTCGTTTTTGGGATGCTCCTGTTGGCGATGATGCTTTCATCCAGCATTGAATGGGCGATGGTCCGCGTCCTTGAGAAAACAGCACTCCGTTCATTGGTGAGTGCCAGGGTCTCTTCCGATGACATCGCCGCGAATGTGCTGCGCGTATCCGGCCAACTCAATGCATGTCAGCAGGCAGAGAAAGCATCCGGAGCGTCACCGTCGACCGCCACAAAAAACGATCCGTTCGTCCGGGTTCCTGCCGATATCATTGGAGAGCCTCCAGATCAGGAGTTTGACCGTCTGATTCTCAATGTCGGTATGCGGGATGGAATTGCCCTCGGCAATGCGGTGGTGGACGAGAAGGGGGTGTATGTTGGTCGCATCGTTGATGTCCGAAACGAGAGTGCGATCATGGTCGGTGTTGTCTCCGAACTTCACAAAGTGACCGTTCGCATCGCCACTGCCGAGCGCCCCTTGGGTATGCTGCAGGGCCGCGGGGTCTCGGGGGCGGCCATCACCTACCTTGATCGCAATACCGATATTCAACACGGGGCACTCGTGATGACGGCGGAGCGGGAAGGAACACTCCCTGCGGGCCTTCCCATCGGCCTTGTTGATCAGCTCGTCGACGACCCGAGTGGCGCATTCCGTGAAGCGCGCATGTCCACCCTTGTCCCCGTTGAACATCTTGAGCACGTTGGTGTGTTGATACGAAAACAACCTCTATGAAACAAACCATCCTTTCAATCATCATCGATGGCATCATTGCGGTGGTCGTGGCGCTTGGGCTGATTGCCCTGCCACGGATGTTCCCGGGCCTTCCTGCCGGGCATGTGCTCGTGCCCGCATTTGTGGCATGGTGGATTCTTTCGTATCGTTCGGCGGTGCCCCAATGGTGGATGGTGCTCGTGATTATTTTGGTCGATGTCTTTACCTTTACCCCGCGCGGAGGGCTGACGGTGAGTTTTATCCCGCCGGCGCTTGCGCTCATTCTCCTTGATCGTTTCCTGCCACTGGGAAGTTTTTTGAGTGCCGTGGTGCGCGCTGCGGTGGCGGTGCTGCTCTTTGAGCTCACCGTCGCGTCCATTCTTTTCGTTTCATTGGCTCCCGCCGGTTCACCCTTTCCGTGGTCTACATTTGGCATCAACAGCGCCGTGAATATCCTGACTGCTGCGATCTTGCTGGGGTTACTGTGGAATTTTAGAAAGCGTCGCGCGTGGCTGTGGTAAAACGATCCACCGTTGCTTTTGAAGAGACCTACACTCCGGCGGCGCTTGAAAACGCGGCGCCGTTGTTTGTGGGCCCGACGATCAGTCGTCGACGGTATGTGGCGCTCTGTGTCATTGTCCTCGGTGTTTTTCTTATCCTCATTGGGCGCACACTCGACATCGTCGTGGTACAGGGGGCGCAGTGGCGAAGCGTCTCGGCAAAAAATCGGACGCGGGAAGTAATTTTACCGGCGGCGCGCGGTGACATTCGCGATACAACGGGGGAGCTGCTTGCAACATCCGTCCCTCGGTTTGCGGCAATTCTCTTTCCTGATCGTCTCCCAAAAGCACCAGACGAGCGGGCCCTCCTGTTTGCGCATCTTTCCGCAACCCTGGGGATTGCACTCGATGATCTTACGCATGCACTCGAGACGCGCGCAGACGCCGAGTATGTGGTGCTCAAAGACCAGCTACTCAAAGACGATGCATTGCCGCTGATGGCGTCACTCACGAGCGATGCGGTTGAGGTGGTGTTTCGTCCCGAGCGAGCGTATCGGGTCGAGCAGGGCTTTGGAAATCTCCTTGGCTTCACGGGTCGCGTGGGCCCACAAGAGTATGCGGCCTTGAAAAAGCAAGGATATCGTCCGGACGATCTCCTTGGCAAACAAGGGGTTGAGTCTGCCTTCGAGCAGACACTCCGCGGCGAGCATGGGGCGATCGTGTACGAGGTGAGTGCGGATGGGAAATCAAAGGGTCCATCGAGCGAACGGTTCCCGACGGTGGGGCAAACCATCAATCTCACCGTGAACGCTGCATTACAGCGTCGCATTATTGAGGCAGAAAAAAAATTCGCTCCCGGTAAAAAAGGCGCCGCGGTTGTCGTCGATGTTGAGACGGGGGCCTTGCGTGCATTGGTGACCGTCCCTGATTTTTCTCCGAACGATTTTGTTGGCGCGGACAGTTCCCATCGCGTCCAGGCGTTGCTTTCTGACCGCAACCAGCCGCTGTTTTTTCGTCCGGTTTCGGGTCAGTATCCTCCGGGGTCAACAATCAAACCATTTCTTGCCACCGGGCTGCTTGCGAGCAATGGCATTACGCCAACAACGAGCGTTGAAAGTCGCGGAGGCGTGCGCATTCGTGACGCATTTTTTCCCGATTGGAAGGCGGGTGGACATGGTCGCACGAATGTCATCAAGGCGCTTGCAGAGAGTGTAAACACGTTTTTTTACCTTGCGGTCGGTGGATATCCTTTTTCCGACGGTCAGTACCCGAAACGGGATGGGATCGGGCCGAATGCTGCGCATGATATTGCGCAACGGTTTGGATTTACGGAACGAACAGCGGTTGATCTCCCGGCAGAAGCGGCGGGATTTTTTCCGACCCCGGAATGGAAGCAAGCACAGAAGCATGAACCCTGGTATATTGGGGATACATATCATCTGGCGATTGGACAAGGGGACGTACTCGTGACACCGCTGCAAATCGCTATGGCAATGGCTAGCATCGCCAATGGTGGAACGCTTTGGAAGCCCTCGATTATCGACACAAAAACGGACGGGAGTGATCGTACAGTGGTGGCGACGCATCCCATCGCACTGCGCACGAATGTTTTTCCCGAAGCTGCCCTGCAGGTGGTGCAGGAGGGATTGCGTGCTGCGGTTGAAAAAGGGAGCGCGCGACGACTGGGTGATCTGTCAATTCAAGTCTCTGGAAAAACCGGCACGGCGCAGTGGCATCAGGGTCGCCTTCCGCATAGTTGGTTTACCGGTTTTGCTCCATCGAAGAATCCAAAAATTGCCGTTGTGGTTCTTGTTGAGGAGGGGGGCGAGGGGAGTGGGCCGGCACTCTCGATCGCAAAAGAAATTTTTCAGTGGTACGCGGAGAATGCTGCGAAGTTATCCTCTTGAACGGATCTTCATCTGCTTGTATACTGAAGTGTACCGCAGACGATAACCGATAATACTAAACCCTCCTAGCCCTAAGCGCATATGGAACCCGTCCTCACCCCCCACGGACTACAAAAACTTCAAGAAGAAATAGAAGAGCTGAAGAATCGCCGTTCGGGCATTGCAACGCGTTTGCAGCGTGCAAAAGATCTTGGCGATCTCTCTGAAAACGCCGAGTATCAAGAAGCAAAAGACGAGCAAGCGTTTGTGGAAGGAAAAATTCTCGAACTGGAAGATATGCTCCACCGTGCAACCGTCGTGACCCCCACCCATCGTCGCGATGTCGTGGGCTTTGGGTCGACGGTTCGGGTGAATCTCGATGGAAAAGAAAAATCGTTTTCGATTGTCGGCTCAAACGAAGCCAACCCGCAAGATGGAAAAATTTCAAGCGACTCGCCCTTGGGCGCAGTGCTGTTGGGAAAGAAAGTAGGCGACACCGTTGTGCTCACCGTCCCGAAGGGCACACTGCGATACACGATCAGTGAGATTAGCTGACACCGCAGTGTCACCCTGAGCTTGTCGAAGGGTGAGGCCAAATCTGTTTCCCCGTTGCTTCGTCAATAATGGCGATGGCAAGCGTGGGACACACTTTGGCCGCTAACAAAATTGTTTTCGCATCCGAGCCCGTGGCATCCACAACCACGGCTTTGTTTTCGTTATCCATGGCAAACACTTTTTCCGCGGCCACCACACAACTCGCTGCGCCAATACACAAATCGCGATCAATAATAATTTTGTAGGACATAAGTGGAGCTGTTAGGTTCTAGCTTTTAGCTTCTAAGTATCGAACCGAAACGTTATAGTAGCATTCTTAAAGTTTACCTACAAAATATTGACATAATTGCTTCTAAGTGCTATAGTCCATTTTCTCTTTGAAAATCTACACATGCGGCCGTAGTCATTGGTGAGAATGATCTTATTATCACTGGCGAGAACGGCCGCATGTAGCGTGAAAGGAGTTCACCGTGGGTGTGAGTGCATTCATCATCATACCAACTGAATGGTACTATGACCCCGGCTCACATCCTCTCGTGGGAGGAAATCCACCGAAGTGGGCAGATGGGTGGGGTGACAGCGGCAAGTACGGTCCATTTGTTGAGATCGGCGCACATTGCTTCATCTGGCTTCCAAGCTCTTCTCGATCCATGCCTGGATTTTGGTTTTGCCAGGTAGAACAATTGGATCAGGATACTCTCTCTTCTCTGAGAGAAATCGGTGGGATTGATGCAACCGAGCCCCAAGTAAAGCGCATCCTTGAATACTCGGGCTACAAGAATCGGCTCTTGGAGCTTGAATCGCATGCGCGGTACAGGCATGACTGCGCGGAATCAGATCGCGCTCTCATGGCGGATATGCGAGCTAACCCGGCCAACTATCCAACCATTGAGGAAGCTCAACAAAGGTCGTTTCGTAAGAGATAGTCGTTAGGAAAGGAGAGATGATGCCAGAGAATTTGAGTTGCGAAGATTTACAGGGACGGATCACCTGGTCGGCAGCGAATCGGAGCCAGACCGACTGGAGCGATGAAGCCTGGGCGGATGCAACTGACCACATGGAATCCTGTGATGTCTGTATGCAGAAGTTCAATGAGTTGATCCTAAAGCCCGGGATTGTACAACTTCGGGAGGTGTGGAAGAGGGAGACGGGTCGATCCGGCAAGTAGCGGGAGACATCCGTCGACTGAAGTAAAAGCTGACATGGAGGCGGGGGGGGGGGGTGGGGGGACCAGCCGCCCCGCCCGCCT
>OBEQ010962178.1_pt1 | contig 11075 bp, 12 predicted proteins | sample 1670901 | NCBI WGS metagenome assembly OBEQ01 (sample SAMEA104232315, study PRJEB22302) | groundwater metagenome | biome: forest; feature: aquifer; material: groundwater | place: USA | collected 2011-08-07 | depth 5.4 m | reverse complement strand
CGTGGCATTCATCATCAGCTAGTACGACCTCGTAGACCCAAGGCTGATTGTCTATCTTGCTGTAACTGATAACCTTACCTTTTTCCATTTGGCCTCTTGATGTCGAATTTGGTTTTGGCATATTCGCTTACCGTCCAACCTACCGCGACAAGCTCGGCAAGTGCTTTTCTGGCGGATTGTCGGCGTTTTTTCATTGCTTCATCGTTGGCCACATCTGGCCAAACATAGCCGCAAAGTTTGTCGATTTCAACCTTGCCAGACTTTCCGGGGTCAATCCAGCCACATAAGCGTTGGTGCATCAGGCGGGCGGGGTCTGTTTCCAGCTTGCGAACTTCCCCCATTTCGATACGAGCATGAGGGCGACGGCCAAGGATTGCTTCGGCAATGCGCGGATTCAGCGCGACAAACAGCTTACCGTCTGCATCGTCGCTGGCGTACTCTGACAACAATCTGAAGCCCATACGTCGCTTGCCACTTTGCACGATGATGGACACTTTCCAAAGTCGCTCTATACATTCGCGGATGGGTTTTGAATCCTCAATGTTTGCATAGCCAATTTCTTTGGCTAAAGCACGGTAACTACCTTTGACAACAAGACCGTCTGATTCTGCGGCCTCCCATTTCGGCTCAAGGAATAGCCGTAATTGCTTTGCTGGTTCAAGGCTTGGCTCGGAAGTAAGGATGATTCCCTTTGGCCCTCCCATTGCGATTAGCCCTTGAAGGATGCGAAGATCATCTGCCCCAAGCGGCTCCGGGCCGCTGAACTCGATTTGTTCCCCCTCTCCGTAGGGATAGGTTACGTCCAGCTTGAGCTTCTTTCTGTCACCTCGCTTTAAGCTACGAAATAGGCCTGGAGCGAGACAATGCGCGGGGTCGTGGCGGGCGTGTGTCAGATCAAAAGCCATTGGAATTTCTCCGGCCGTCTCGTCCTTTTTCTTCATTCTTTTTTACCTCCTGTAGTTCAACCGGAAGCAACACCCCGCCTTCATGCCGCTGATACCAACGGTCAAGTGGCGTTGCGTCGTAATTTTGTTTGCTGACACCGAAGCGCACGAAGTAGCCGCGTCGATCGCCAATGGGCGCACGATCGGCGCCACGGTCAGTAAAGCGCTCGGCTTCCTGCTCGCTCATCTTGGCGACATAGCCGCACCATCGGGCGTTGTCGATCAGGGCAGAAGCGCCCCGCGCTGCCTGTTGCTGGTCGGTCTGGCCGTCGCGTGCGCTGCCTTTGTTGACGTGGTGCAGGTACAGGACGGATGCGCCTGTCGTGGCCGCGACGTGCTCAAGCGTGGCTACAAGATGTGCCATGTCGCCGTTGCTGTTCTCGTCGAGCTGGTGAATGCGGCTGAGTGTGTCGAGCACGATTAGCCGTGCGTCGGCGGAATATTCGATCACGCGGCGCAAGTGCGCTTCATCCATCACGTTCAGGCGCTTGCCCATGATCGGCTCAAGAATCAAGTTGGCCGCGATGGCTTCGCGGGCAGAATCCCTCAAGTGCTGGCCGATGGAATGAACCCGCTTGATGAGTGCCGGCTGTGGATCTTCCCCCGCGAAATAGATCACGCGGCCTGTTTTTTTTGGGGTCAGCTCTACGAGGTCGCCCCCGGCCACGCTGCAAGCAATCGACATAGCCGCTTCGAGCGCAAAGAAGCTCTTGCCAGTCGCACCTGGTGCGACAAGTGCGCCCACGGTTCCGGCCAGAAAACCCGGCCAAATGAAATCAAGTTCTGGCGGTTCATTGGTGAATGCCGCCATAATGTCTAAAGCCATGAATCACGCTCCTGTCGTGTTTGTGGTTAGGCGCTGCCGGGGCTGCAATCCCCGGCCTGCGCCGCTCCGATCAATTTACTTGCTGCACTGTGCCAGATTACTTATAGTCACCCACCCCCCCTTCTTTTGCCGACGACTCAAGCTTGTCCGCCAATCGATTCAGCACAAGCGCTGTTAATTTTCCAAAGAACGCGTCATTCTCTTTTTCATATTTAAGCAGCAGCCTTGTGCAGGCACGATCCGTCCACATCCAACCTTTTCTCCGCCCACGCAAAGCGGGGTGATCGCGAACGGCTGGCGGAATTTCGCGGTCAAGCTCTTCGCTCCAGTCCCACAGGTAATTTTCTTCGGGCTGCCGTGTAAAGCCAACATTTAGAGCATGCGCTGAGTCTCTATCGTGCCTGACTGTAAAGTCAACCAACTCTAAGCGCGGTTTTCTATCTGGTACAGCATGAAAGGACTGAATCCAGCAATGGAATTCCATCAGTTCCGACAAATTCCGAGCGTTACGACGGGATGTCCTGCTTGGGAACAATACGATAAACATCCCATCGCCACAATCGATAATTTCGCCGCCAGCGACCGGAACGTATGGTTGGTCTAACAATTTGCTAAGAACCCTCGCACCAACAATTGCATAATCGGCGCACTTACCAAACGCCCCCATAAACCGGTCTGCATAGATTTCCTCCAAAGTAAAATTCAACGATTCATCAATGAGGGTTCGTAATCGGGCCGGCACCGGTATCTCAAATATCGGTTTTGGGGGGGGGGGGGTGATATGATGCACATTCATTAATTGTCTTCCTGATCAGTGCCGACTTTGGGCACGCCTTCCCGAGTTGACAGCCATTCCGATGCTTCGGCTTCCGCATCGAAGTAGGCATCGCTGCGCAAGTAAGCTGCCCAAGCATCAGCAGGAACCGCCGACACGGCAACAGCCAGCCAGTGGGCGCGCTCCTGCTCCTGTAGCCGGTTCCACCAATCCACGCCCTGCTGTGGGTTCTCATCCTCAACGGGAAACACCCCGCCGCCGACTTCCTCGCCATCCTCAAGCAACCGAAGCCGCCAGCCGCCGCCAAGCTCGGTTGGCCGTGGATTGATTTCGTAGCTGTTCATCGGTACACCTCGCGTCGGTTGCCAATTTTCACAACGAGGATGCGCAAAGCGCCGTCCTCGATGGTGCTGATAATTCGATAGTCGCCGACGCGATACTTCCAGAACTCGCCAAGCTTGGAGCCTTTGAGCGCTTCGCCAATGCTGCGCGGGTCGTCCAGTACGGCCACACGCTCGCGCAAAAATTCCGTGATGCGTTTAGCGATCTGCTTGTCCAGCTTTGCCAAGTCCTTCTTGGAAGCGTCGTCAAATTTAATCTGCCAAGCCAAGGCTGCGCTCCACTTCTTCTAAGCTGTAGGTCTTGCTGCGACCTGCCCGGATTTCAATCAAGCGTTTCTCGGCAATGTACAAATCTTCGAGGTCATCCAAATGCTCACGGATAGCCTCGATCATGTAAAAGGTCTTGCTGCGCCCGGTGAGTTGCGCCAAGTCTTGAAGCCGCATGGACACGTCATCGGGAAGGCGAATGGAAACAGCGCTCATGGTTGTTTTCTCCTAAACACAAATTGAAATACAAGTATCTCACATAAAAGCACAAAGCGCTATCGACTCATGCCAGGTGTGTTGTCGCGCTCGATCTTCTGCGCCTTCTCCTGCACTTTTTTGACTTGCTCCCGCCCTTCCAGCTTTTCCCACTGCTGGCGGTACTTGCCAAGCTCGGCGGCTTGGCGGTCGCCTGCGGCGCTGTAAGCATAGCGGGCGGTGCGTTGCGCGTAGTCGCCCCAGTCGCGGCCTTCTTCCTTCGGCCTGCTGGCCGGGGCGCACTGGCGCAAGGCTCCCTCGATGTCGGCCTGTGCGTGGCCTGTAACGCGCAGTCGCACGGCAATCATGGCGTCCACGCGGGACAAATCCACCTCGCCGCCCTTCTGACGCTTGAGAACGTCCCGGTAATGCCGCTGGTAAGCCTCTGCAACGCTGCCAGAAGCCCCGCCAAGCTCTTGGGCTGACTTGACACTACCTTCCGGCTGTCGCGCCCTCTGCGTCGCCTCCTGCGCCTTCTCTGCGGCTTGCCGCTGATACTCGGCGTCGATCTGCGAGGCCAAGGCCAGCGTCTTGACGCACTCGCGGCGCTCGGCCTTGAGCAAGCGCACCTCTGGATAGCTGCCGTCCTCCCGTTGGTGCTTTGGCTTGCGGTTCTCGTAACCCGGTGCGCGGTGCGGATGGATGCACCCGGACAGTTTGGGATCGCCGTACTCTCGGTTCAGGTTCTCGGCAAGACGGTTGCCCACGTCCTTATCGTGCGGCGTTCCCAGCTTCGGCACAGTGAGGATGGCTTGGTAGTTGCCGGGGCTCGATTCCAGCACGGCGGCGGGTTTGTAGCCGTCCTGCACCAGTTTTTCCAGCTTCTCCCGGCTCATGTCGTCGATCAGGATGTGATGCTTCCTGTCGGATAGCGGCGTGTAGTAGAGGTTTTCCCCGCGCTTCTGCAAACGCTGCATTTCCGGGGTGCGTTGCTCGATTTCCTGCGACGTGAAGCCCTGCGTGATGCCGTCCTTTTTGTCCAAGATGAACGTCATCTTGTCGCCGTCCGATTTCATGCGAATGGACGTGACGCGGTAACGCTCCGCACCTACCGCTTCGTGGTATTTCTCGAACTGCTTTAGCTGCTCCGATTTCATCGCCTGCGCCCTCTCTTGCTGTATCCGCTGCCGCTCCTGCTGGATGCTTCCTTGAAGCTCTGGATTGCTGATCTTGAAGCCATGTTCTGCCGCCAGCTTGGCGCACATAGCTTTGTATTCGTCATTGCCCGTCACCTGAAAACTGCCCCACTTCTGCGCGGACAACTGCAAGGCGGCAAGCGTGGTGTCGCGGTTGCGCCAGTCGTGAATGTCGATGGTCTTGCCGTTGTCCACGAAAGACACACCCCGCCCCGCCCCCGCTTCGTCGTTGCGGGTGTAATGCACTTGCTGGCCGACGATCTCCGGCACGTAGGCGCGTATGTCTCGCGGTGTTGGCGGCTCGCTGCGGTCGCCCTCGATGCGCTGCGGCTCGCTGGCACGGTGCCGCCACTGCTCGGCAAGCTCCGGGTGCTTCTGCTGCCGTTGCCACTGCTCCAGGTCGGGATACGGCCGGAATTTCTGACGCACCTGGTCACGTTCCTGCTGGTGGCGTTCCTTCAAGGCCACTTTCTCTGCTGCCTGCTCGGCGGCGACAACGCTGCGCATGGCATTGAGTACGTCGCCCTTGCCCTTCCACTGCCCTTTTAGCAGTTCGTCACGGTGTGCCTTCTGCTGCTCGGCAAGCTGCTTGCGCTCCGCTTCCTGCTGCTTATCCTGTGCCAGCTTGGCCGCTGTCTTGTCGGCGTAGTGCGCTTTGCGTCCGGTGATGTAGCTATTCCATCCCGGTACGTCCTGCTTGATCGGTTGCGGTGCTAACTGTTTGACGGTTCCGGGTTCCCGTCGCACTCTTTCAGGTTCTCGTCGATAAGCGCGTGCATTAAGCGACAAAACACCCTCAATTTCTGGGCTTCCGTGATGTGCCAAACGGCATTTGGACAGGTCGTGCAAACTGTTTTCGGAGAGCTTGGCAGGGTTGCCAAGGTGCGGCTCTGTGGTGTGGGTGAAGTAGACATTGGGATGCTCCTGTGGTGGTTCATAGATGCCAAGACGCTTTTGCATCTTGCTGAGGCTTGCGTTGCGGTCAATGTCCGATGCTTTCACGGGAACATCACCAACGAATACTTTTGCACCGCTGCCGAAACGTTCATACCGCAAGCCTTTTTCTTCAAGCTGGTTGTGTAGCTCCTGCCAGCTTTTGGCGTTCTTCAGAATTTCCGCGCCCTGCTCAATGGCGACACGATGGGCTGACTTCTCGCCCGTTCTGTTTTCCATGTCGCGCTTCGGCTGGCTCGGCTGGCGTTGTTTTGTCGCGTCAATGTTTCCCCGCGCAAGGTCGCCGCTTTCCAGAACCACAAACAAGCCGTTTTTCTCACGCTGCCAGCCCTGTGCGTGTTCGATGCGTGCTATCGCCTTGTGCGCCGCTTCAATGTCAAATCCACGGTTAATCTCCGTGACCTTGAGCGTTTCTGGATGCACACGATTGATGGCGATGTGAAGATGAATGTTGTCCGTATCGGCGTGTAGACCGTAAATGGCTTGATGCTCTTTTACGCCAAGCTCTTTCATGAAGATGCTAACGGCCTGCTCTACCTGCTCCGGGCTTGGCTGTTCGCCCTCGCGCCAACTCAAGACATAGTGATTGATCGTGTCCTTGCTGCGCACGGCTTCTTGTGACAAGGCCAGCATTTCCGCCTTCTGGCTTTGGTGGTCATCACAAATGAATCCACGCGCTCCAGCATGGATGCACTTTTCATTCGAGTTCTCACGTTCCGGGCTGACGATGTAATCCGCCAGCCTTCCAACGCGGGCAGCTTTCGATGTTGACTTTTGCGGATTCTTAACCTTTTTGACGATCACGGCTTAATCTCTCGATGTACGCCTTAAGCGCAACGAGCGCCCCGGCAGTGTCCTTGCTGTAAGCCCCGTCGCTCTCGTTGTGAACGTGCTTGAGCAAGCCGCCCATGCGGCGTAGCTCTTTGAGCATTACGGCATCCGCGTTGGCAATGATCGGCCTACCAAAGTAGCGGCGGCGGACAAGCTCGGACATGCTCAGTGCGGCAAGGTCGGCGTCCTCTTTAAGCTTGGCCTTTTCCGTGCAGGTCAAGCGCACGTTTATCACTGCATCCAACGGCTCTACGCCGAGTGTCTCAAATGGCATTCCTGTGTCTCCTTCACCATGGCGGGGGGCGGGGTGTGTCTTGAACTGTAAGAAGCGAACGCGCCGCACAGTTCGGGGTCAAGGGGCATCCCCTTGCAGGAGTAGCCAGACTGTGAGAAGCGAAGCGCCGAACGGTCTGGCGGGCCTTGGAACCACATGCGAAGCATGTGTGTTACAAGGCACATCCTGTATTGATCATTAACACCATCTTTGTATTGATCATTAACACCATCTTTGTACTTATAGTGTAGTCTCACTCCAACATCTTTGCAACAACCACAAAACGCGCTATGCTGTCAACTCCTACAACAGTGAACAAAGGAGTTAGCAAGTGAAATACACAACTGAACAGCTTGAAGCTATCGCAGCCAAGCTACGAGAAATGCCACTAATCGAAAAAAAGAAGCAAGAGCACAGCAAGCAGGAAGCAGTGAAATTGCTTTCAAAAGAGATAGCTTTAATGCAAAAACGTGGATACACACTTGACCAAATTTCGGAAGCATTACGCGGTGAAGGCTTGGCAGTTGCTACCCCTACACTCAAGAGCTACTTGCAAAGAGCAAAGCCAGCAAACAAGAAAACTACGGTGCAAGCACCTTCAGACACACCCGCCCTCCCGCCCTCCATCAAGAAGCCTACGGACACAAGCAAGGCGACATTCACACCGAAACCAGACAGCAGCGATATTTAACCGGAGTAAGAAAACATGGCAAAAAGCATTTACCTGATAGGCGGTAGCAAGGGCGGCGTAGGCAAGTCGTTGGTCACAATGGCAACCGTGGATTACCTTCAAGACAAAGGCGAAAGTGTCTTGCTGATCGAGTCTGACACAAGCAATCCTGATGTATGGAAAGCATACAAAGACAGCACAGAAACGGAACTTGTGAATCTTGATGAAGCGGATGGATGGATTCAATTAGTGAACTTATGCGATAGCAATCCTGATAGCGTAGTCGTGGTTAATACGGCAGCAAGAAATAACAAAGGAGTGAGCGCATACGGTGAAACACTTAATAGCACTTTGGCGGAACTAAAGCGCAAGCTGGTTACGCTATGGGTGATTAATCGCCAGCGTGACAGCCTTGAACTTCTCAAGGAATACATGGATGCAATACCTAACGCGGCGGTGCATGTAGTACGCAATGGACACTTTGGAGAAGAAAAGAAATTCGAGCTTTACAACGGCTCAAAGCTACGCACAGCGGTAGAAGAACGCGGAGGACAGTCGGTAACATTTCCAGACCTAGCCGACCGTGTTAGCGATGACATTTACAGCAAGAGAATGAGCATTGCATTAGCATTAAAAGATTTGCCTATTGGGAATCGTGCAGAGCTTACACGGTGGCGTAATGAAGTTAAAAAGGTGCTTGAAGGGGTAGCACATGAGTGAACTTGACGACAGCTTTTCAAAGCTGCTCGGCAGGCAACCAAATGACGCAGAGCGGCAACAGCTTTACAAGGTGCGGGATGCACTCGGACTTAAAAACAATGATGCAATATGGCTTGTACTCATGGCATTGCAATACTATCAAGACCAGTACGAGATTTTCCCTAAACTGATAGCACAGGCGGCTAAAGATACCTTGGTGAACTTCAAGGCTACAGCGGATGCAACAGTGAAAGCATCAGCGGAAGCAGCCAAAGCGGATTTAGCACATGCGGTAGCATCGGCAGCACATGAGGTAGCGCACAACACATCAGCAAAACAGATGTGGCAGTGGGCAGCAGGCTGCATTGCCGTGGCCTTCCTGTGTGTCGGGGTGTTCGGCTGGTATATGCACAGCAGCGGGCATGATGGCGGCTACAACAGCGGCTATGGCGTCGGCTACAGCGAAGCCAAGGACGAAAAAGCGGCGGCGGCATGGGCAAACACACCCGAAGGCAAACTGGCCTACCGCTTCGCCCAGTCCGGGGAACTCCAACGATTGGCAAAATGCCAAGGTAAAGGGTGGAAGATAGAAAAAAGCGCCTGTTACCCCTACGCCAATGGAAACGAAGGAACCTACGGATGGTCGTTGCCGTGATCGCGGGCGTAACCGGTTCCTGAGAGGCGTTATTTCCATGGTCAAGTAACGTCGGCACAATCCCCGACACGTTCAACAACACGGAGTCGGAAGAGGGCAAACCGGTTTCACCAGCAGCAGCCATGGCGGATATGGAATCGATCTGGCGCGATCGCTTTGCACGGCATGCGGCAAGCAAACAAACAAAGCATCGAAGCATTCTGCCGCAGCGAATCCGTATCAAGCGCGCTGTTTTACCATTGGCGCCAGCGCCTCGACATCAAGGCGATCAACTCGTCGCTTGCACCTCATTGGACAAAACTCAGCATTGACAAATTCCATATTTGCTATATAATGTAATGTGAGTCATTGTTTTTTTATGCGTTGACTTGGTACGGCAAACTTCTCCGAAAGGGAAGGACGCAAAGTTTCCGGTCTACCGGCAGCACAGCTGCCCACGACAGCGGAACCGCCAGACATCCTCTGCTTCAGGATACTGACATCGCTATCCGATCCGGGATGCGACTAGCGCCGCCGACAATGGTTTTCGTACTGCTGTCAATTGCAGTCGTGTTCTTGCGTACTGGAGGCAACATGAGCATCCCGGGAATTTCCTACTCGCCGTCTGGCGTAATCAATGCGTATGCGACAGCGCGCGACGTGCTAACAGCCCGTCCTAACGGCGCCCCGGCATTGAACGCGGCAGTATCAAGCTACAAGGCCGAGCTCTCCAGTATCGGCGTGCTCCAAAGCGCGCTGTCCACGCTGCAAACAGTGACGAAGGGATTGACCGGCGACGGTCTGAAACTCTTTTCTGCCACGACCAGCACACCCAATATCGTGTCAGCAACCACGTCGACGACGTCACTTTCCGGTGTCTTCGCGCTGTCTGTTACTGCGCTCGCGCAATCCCAGGTGCTGACATCAGCCAGTCAGGCGAGTGCAACGGCAGCCATTGGCACCGGTGCGGCAACCACGATTAAACTTGATTTTGGCACTACTACCGGCGCGACCTTTACTGCCGATCCTGCCAAAGCCAGCAAATCGATCACGATCGATGCGAGCAACAATTCGCTGCAAGGCATTGCCGGGGCGATCAACAAGGCCAATATCGGTGTCAAGGCCGCGGTTGCCTTTGACGGCGTTGGCTACAAGCTCTCACTCACTTCGGCCAGCGGTGCTGCCAGCAGCCTGCGTATTGGGGTAACTGGCGATAGCGCGGTGGCGGGCGTGCTGGCCTATGATCCGGCGGGCGTGAAAAACCTTACACAAACCACTGCGGCACAAAATTCACTTGTCAGCGTCAATGGCGGCGCAGCCATATCGAGCGCCACCAACAGCGTCTCCGGCGCGATTGCCGGCACGACCCTGTCGCTGACAGGCGTGGGCACTACCAATCTCACGATCGGTGCGGACACAGCCGCCATCACAGCCAAGATCAATGCGTTCGTGACCGCTTTCAATGCGTCCAAGGTCACCTTGAAAAGCACTGCCGCCAGCACGCCGGCGATCGCCAACACGGTCAATGCGATTGCAAACGGTCTGACCAGTTCCGCATCTGCCACGCCCAATGGTCTGTCCGGCACGCCGTACAACTCGCTCGCACAAATTGGCATCACAACACAGAAGAATGGTGCGCTGGCCCTCGATTCGGCGAAGCTGCAGGCAGCCATTGTGGCCAACCCCTCTGCGGTAACGTCACTTTTTTCGAACGCAACCAGCACCGGAGTCGCCAACAAGATCGTCGCGCAAACTACGGACCTGCTGAAAGCAGGCGGGACGCTATCCAGCGAGGTGACTTCGGTCAACAAAGCCATTGCCAGCATCGAGAAGTCCACCGAAGCCTTGGCACGCACGCTGACGACTCAGGCGCAAGGACTTGTCAACCAGTATTCCCGACTCGGCCTGGCACTGAACACGTATCAAACCACGGCCAGTATCCTGACAACGCAATTCGGCGCATTACCACGGTTCTAACAAAAACACGGGGCGTATTGGCATTTTTACGATCACGAATAGGCGCCCATCGATCGCGGGAAATCCTTCGATTCTTGGAATTTGGTTGTCTGTGGCCTGCTGCTGGCTGCGCTCTATCAGCCGGTATGGACAAGCGCCATTCACCAGCCGCGAGACTTCGGCATTGCGGTCATCGCTTTTGTCGCCCTGATGTTCTGGAAGTTGCCGCCTTTGGTTGTCGTTGGCAGCGGAGCAGCGGGCTGGCTGTTAAGTTTAATGCTGTGAGGCCGAAGAAAAGGAAGCGGGCGGGCGGCGGGTGTGTCTGGCCGGGCTTGTCCCGGCCTTTGCCTTTGACGTTTGGTAAGGACTTTTGACGCCCTCAAGGGCGGCGAAAAGTACCGCGCCTAGTGGATGATCTTGGATAGATCATGGATCGATTTTGAAAATCGCCAGCAAAGCCGCGCCAGTGCTAGCTCTCCGGGTTTTCGGTGGGGAACGTTACCGGGGTGGTTG
>OBEQ010264449.1_pt1 | contig 11075 bp, 11 predicted proteins | sample 1670901 | NCBI WGS metagenome assembly OBEQ01 (sample SAMEA104232315, study PRJEB22302) | groundwater metagenome | biome: forest; feature: aquifer; material: groundwater | place: USA | collected 2011-08-07 | depth 5.4 m | reverse complement strand
GTGCGCGGGGTGTTCCGATAATTACGATTGTGTATTCTGGTCGTCCAGTAATTTTGAGCGAAGGCGGTAAACGCGCACCGCTCACAACCAGTGATGCATTGATTGCAGCATTTTTACCAGGTACATTAGGCGGCCAAGCAATTGCGAATGCGATTAGCGGTGATTATTTATTTAGAAAAAATGAGATCAATGCGGGGATGAGTAATACATTAACTTTCCCATGGCCACGCAACATGCAAGAAGTTGAAAATCATTTTGTGAGTGGCGCGTTGTATCCAATGGGATATGGGTTGGAGACGAAATAAACGTTTTTGTGGTGGATTACGATGCAAAAAACGCGCGTCTAATCCACCCTACACTTACTAAGCAATAACACAATTTCAAGGAATTATTATGAATAACAATATTGGAAAATATCTAAATTATTTATTATTCATTTCACTTTTTTTATTTGTTACTCCCCTCTTCGCGGCAGCATCTAATAATACTAATAATAATAATTTTTTAGTGATTTCTGATATTCATTTGGATCAAACAACCACGCACAAAATGGAAATCAGTCCCACCGCTTATAATGGTGAAAACGATCTTGATCCTGCTACCTTTGAAAAATTACTTGCTGATGTCAGTAGCAACATCAAAAATGGTACGCTCGCGCCACCGCAATTTATTTTGATATTGGGTGACATTGCGGGTCACAATCGCCCTGATATAAATAGCGTTGCAAATAATGAATTAAAAGTATTTAGCGAATTAAAAAAGAATTTTCCTGCAACGCCAATTTTTTATACGTTTGGCAACAATGACTCATTCGCGATTAATTACGGACCGTTTAAAGATAATAATTTTCCTGAACAATATAAAAGCCCTTATGATGTAGCCGTTTTAAACGCGGGTTGGAAGAATGGATTTTTGTCGACGGGAACCATGTGTGCTGCTAATAATAATAACTCTTTTCCTTGCATGATGACCGAAGATACCACGAATAGTTATTACGCCGCTTATCTCGCACCACAATTAAAATTAATTTCTCTTAATAGCATTATGTTTTCATATAAGCGTAAAATTGTTGGCGAACAAGATGCGATGCAACAATTGCAATGGTTAGAAGCGCAATTAAAAACAGCACAAGCACAACAAGAAACGGTGATTCTTGCGATGCACATTCCACCAGGCAATAATACTTACGATCATTCTGTTTTTTGGTTACAGCCAGAACAAACTAGTTTTTTAAAATTAATCAATACTTATAAAAAGAATATTATTGGTTTATTAGCATCACATACGCACATGGAAGAATTAAAAATAATTAAAACACTTGATAATGAAACTGTGACAGGCGTTTATTTTGTGCCAGGGTTATCAACTTCGCATGGGAATGAACCGGCGGTAAAAGAATTTGCATATGCCAATGAAAATGGCAAATGGGCGCTAACTGATTATGAGGTGTTTCATTTTTCTGAAAACAATACCAAAGCAAATAAGAAAAAAAATATGGAAGAAAATAATGTTGCGTTTGCAAAATTATATGATTACAAAAACTATTATTGCACCAGTACGAATGAGCAAATGACTGATATAACAGCATGTTTAAATAAAATAACAGCAGAAAAAATGAAAGTTTATTTGACGGCGGGTAATAAAAATTGTTGTGGTAGTCAAATACCATTTCCAGATGACATCGTGATTCAAGTGACGTCGGAATAACATCATTATCATCTGCTACTGTATTTCTTCCCCATACAACAGTGAAATACATTCAAGATGACATTTGTTCGGAATGACAATACTATACCCCCATTACACCTCAAGATGCGAACGTGAACATCTCATCTTGAGGTGTAATGGGTATATAACTCGAGACAACAAATTCACAGGAATTGATCCCATGAAAAAAATAGTATTGATATTCACTTTATTATTTAGCTTATTATGCTGGACGCTGTCCGTATTCGCTGAACCCAATTTTTCTGGCACCTACAAGTGCGTGGGTTTTGATCCTTACCTCAACAAAAATTATTCTGGCACCATACGCATCATCCCACAAAACACAGTGTATCGTTTAGAAATGGAATATGATACCGGTGAAAAAGCCAATGGCACCGGCGGATTGTATGATGCCGATACAATTTCAGTCGTCTTTCAAGATACAAAAGATTTGAAAAAAGTGGGATTAGAACAATATAGTTATGCTGCTGATAAAACAAAAATTGAAGGTTATTGGGTTTACTTGGGACAAGATAAGTTAGGTAAAGAAGTGTGCGAAAAAATTTCTAACGGTGGCTATACTCATTAAACTTCGCATCTCCAAAGGTAATGGGTATATATCCATTAAGATAACAATTCAATTTTTTTCATTAACTCAGAATAAATAATTTTAGAACTCGCAATAATGCCATTCACTTTAATATTTTTTTGATTAAAAATAAATACTCTTTTCTTTAAATCATGCACAATGCCACCGGCTTCTTGAATTAAAAATACGCCTGCTGCAATATCCCATTCACTGCGTGGCGTCAAACTAAACGACGCATGGGTTTTACCAGCAGCAACCAACGCTAATTTATAAGCAATCGATCCCATGGGTTTAATATCAAAACTCTCTGCAAAACATTGCCAATCGCCTCTTTTTATTTCAGAACGACTGGCCAACACTTCTATTTTATTTTTATTCACAACAGGATAATCACAATAAATAGGTTGGTCATTTAACCATGCGCCCAATCCTTTTACTGCATAAAATAATTCTGCTGTCATTGGATTTAAAATAGCAGCAAGAATGGGTACACCTTCCTCCACCAACGCCACTGATACCACATATTCAGAAATATGATTGATATATTCTTTGGTACCATCTAATGGATCTACTATCCATACACGTTTTTTCTTTAGTCGAATGAAATCATCATGCGATTCTTCAGATAACCAACCATCTTCCGGAAAATGGCCGAGTAATTGTACTTTTAATATTTGATTAGCAGCTAAATCCGCTGCTGTGACTGGTGAATAATTATTTTTGTGGGTTTTTATATCTACTTGATTAGATAATTGACGAATTGCACTACCTGCTTGTATGACTGCATTTTTTAAAATATGAAGCTCTTTCATCAGTGAGCAAGTCTTATCATAATCATCTTCATAATCATTTTCATCTAATGTGAATCGTTATACACAAGTTTTAATGGCATATGTAAATCATCACGTAAATCTGGCCAGCGATGAGCAATATTCGCTGCTAATTCCGCTGTAAGTGGCATAAAAATATTGCTGCCGCGAGGCGCTTTATCCGGACTATAAATGGGTCGACCCAGATGTTGTTTACCAATCCGATTAGGATCTTCATCAATAAAAAAATCTACTCTATTTTCCACGATGGAAAAAAACCAGGTGGCAGCAATAGCGGTTCCCCACACACCCAGCGGCTGGTTTTTGGATAAGTTATTTGCTAAGCCTACAATATCATGTAACCACTGCAATGCGGGTTGCGGTGAATAGCGCGACGATGTTTCTAATTGACTGAGCATTGCATCTATTTTTTCACTGCTATCTTGAATGCCTATTGATACATTGTGATTAAAATAATTTTCAAGCGAATCAGGCGTATTGGGTATCGCTAACAATGAAAGCTCGCGATTCACCCAACTATCGCTCGCCGTAATAATTTTATAACCACTTTGTTGCACCAGATGCATCAATGTAAGAAGAGTAAAGTGAGAGCAATGATCTGCTACCAACAAATCAAAAGGATTTTCTTTGGTATGAGGAACTTGAATTAATAGCACACCGCCTGGTTTAAAAAATTTTTTTATCTCGATGAGCCACTGTTGCGGATTGGGTAAATGTTCTAACACATGAATTAAAGTAATCAAATCAAAAGATTGATCTAAATAATTAAGCGTGCCTGATACAAATCCACTGACACCATCAATTTTTTCTACTTGTTCACGACATTGATCATTTGCTTCAAATCCCCACATTTTCCATTGCGGTGCTTGTTTACCAAAAAAACGCAGCAGCTCACCATTCGCACATCCTATATCGAGTAAATAGCCAGCTTTTTTTAAGTTGATGTATGGGAAAGCATGATGAAATATTTTTGCTGAACGTGAAATAGGTTGCATGCCATTACAGAAAACAGCTTGTTCGCAGCCAGCACTTTGATGATACATATGATACTGACTATAAATTTCAGATACTTCTGCGTGCCAAGTTTTATCAATAGGATGTTGTACACAGTCACATGCTGTACAAATCGCTAATTTGCCGCCAGCAGGCCAAACAGCACAATCAGATGTCACTCTGGGTAACGATTGATAACTGGGAAATAATTTTAATGTTTGTTGATGACAAAGATGACATGCTATGGGTGTATCCATTTTTGAATTAATTGTATTTAACATGTAAATTAAATTCCTATTAAAATATATTTATTAAAAATTCATTTTCTCAACGTGCTGCGCAATGATTCCTCTCGTTAACGGTTGATAATACCCGGGTCGGGTATTAGTAGGTGCCAACATATGTTTTATCCGCAAGTCGATACTCACTCTGGTTTTGCTAGAAATATTTTGCGCGCGATGAATCGTATGTGAAAAGAAAATAATTGCCTGTCCCACAGCAGGCGCTAACAATTTAATCTTAGAAGCATCGAGATTGGAGATGGCATCATCGGTTTTACGTGCATATAAATAGCCTAATTCATGGGCAATTGACCCTTTCGCCACTTGTTTACGAAATTGGTTTTCTTCTTCAACGTAACAAATATTATTTGCCGGCACTAAATGAGAACCTTCTACAAGCATTAGTCCCGCACCGGTTGCCAGTGGAAAAATAGGAAACCAAAAATTAAGCTCCCAATGAGAATTCCCATAAAATGTATCACGATGCCAATCAATAAAATCATTTTCCTGATGGGGTCGGGAAACTCTCAAATAAAAATCAGATTGAATATCAATATCAGGACCAAATAATGTTATCAAAGAATCAATATTCGCCAGTAAAAAGTTTTTAACAAGTCCCTCATTGAGCAACGTATCTTTTGTTTGTTTGACCCGTTGCAAACGTTGATCATCATTTATTTTTAAGGTATGAAATTCTGTCGGGTCTTGAGCAAAGACTGATTTAATTTTATTTTGAATAATACTCATAAATTCTGTATGACCAAAATTTATAATTGCATAGCCATCTTGATGTAGCGCATATATTTGTTGCATATTATTTACTACTTCAAGCATACAATTTCCTTATGAATTCTTCTTGATCATTTTCTAAATAAAAACGTATCGTAGCCGCTAAACCTTCATCAAATTTTATTTGAGGAGAAAAATTTAATTGCGATTTTATTTTTGATATATCGAGCGCATAGCGCCAATCATGTCCTGGTCTATCTTTCACAAAAGAAATTAAAGAAAAATAGGATTTTTTCAGCGGCTGGATGTTGTCCATCATCACACAAATTTTTTTCGCTAAGTCCAAATTATTCATTTCATTATTACCACCAATATTATATGTTTCCCCAACTTTGCCATGTTGTAAAATCAAATCAAGCGCAACGCAATGATCTTCTACATACAACCAATCGCGAATATGAGAACCGTCACTATAAATAGGAATTGGTTGACCTGCTAGACACGAGCGAATGACAGTAGGAATAAATTTTTCTGCGTGTTGATAAGGACCATAATTATTAGAACAATTGGAAATAGTTGCCGGAAATTGATACGTCTGACAATACGCTCTCACTAAATGGTTTGATGCCGCTTTGCTAGCAGCATAAGGTGAATTCGGTAAATAAGGAGATGTTTCGGTAAAAGGAAAATCTTCTGATCCTAATGAACCGTAGACTTCATCGGTTGAAACATGATGAAAGCGATAATGATTATGATGATAATTATTATTATCATTTTTTTTAGACCATGCATGCATGGCGGCCGACAATAAATTAGCTGTTCCTAGCACATTTGTTTGAATGAAATCAGTTGGATTTTCAATAGAACGATCAACATGCGATTCCGCCGCAAAATGCACTACCGTATCAATGGGGTATTGCATAAAAATAGTGTTTAATAAAGAGTGGTCTACTATATTGCCTTTAATAAATTTAACATTCGCCAAGGTAGTCGCTGGCGCAAAATGCGATAAATTAGCCGCATAGGTTAACGCATCCAATACAATTATTTTATCTTTCACATGGTTTTTCAACCAATAATAGACAAAATTTGTCCCAATAAATCCTGCACCACCTGTGACCAATAGAGTACGCATGCTTACCTGTTTTTTATAAATCATTTCACCTTACGCTAATTCAGTTTCTTTATTTTCTAATAATTCCAATAAATATTTTCCATAATTACTTTTCTCTAATAATTTTGCGATATATTCAAATTGCGTAATATCAATAAATCCTTGGCGATAAGCAATTTCTTCCGGACAAGCAATTTTTAAACCTTGACGTTGCTGCATGGTTTCTACAAATAAATTGGCTTGGAATAATGATTCCGGTGTCCCGCCATCTAACCAAGCAATTCCTCTTCCTAACATATTAACGTGCAATGAATTTATTTCCAGATAAGCACGGTTTACATCAGTAATTTCTAATTCACCACGTTGAGAAGGTTTTAATGTCTTAGCAATATCGAGCACTTGTAAATCATAAAAATATAGTCCGGTAATGGCTAAATTTGAAATCAAACGAGTTGGTTTTTCTATTAATTGTATGGGTTGATTTTTTTCATCTAATTCTGCGACACCATATTCACCCGGATTTTTTACCCGATAGACAAAAATAGTCGCGCCATGTTCACGTTGATTAGCAATTTTTAATTGCTCTACTAAACTTTGGCCATAAATAATGTTGTCTCCTAAAATCAATGCGCTCGGATGACCTTTAATAAAATCTTCGGCAATTAATAAAGCGTGGGCAATTCCCTCCGGTTTGAATTGTTCGGCATAACTAAAACGTAATCCCCATTGATTCCCTGATCCCAATAATCGTTTATATAAAGGTAAATCCTGTGCCGTCGAGATAATCAAAATATCTCTAATATTCGCCAACATCAGCACACTCAGTGGGTAATAAATCATTGGCTTATCATAAACAGGTAATAATTGCTTACTCACTGCTAAGCTAATGGGATATAAACGGGTGCCAGAACCACCGGCAAGAATAATACCTTTCCTGGACATACATTATTTTCCTAAGAATGATTAACATCTTCACGTATTACTATAAATTTCCTCGAGATGGATTTTTTGTGGAAAATTGGGTTCAAGTAATTCTCTTTGTATTACACGTTTTTGTGCACTCGGATAGATGCGTTCAATAAATGTTTTTTCACTTGCATTTTCATAACGGGAACTACAAGCAATGCGCACACGTTGATCGCCACGCAAGCCACTGCGATGTAAAGTAAAATTAGACATAAATAATACATCCCCTAATTTAACTTCCATCGGAACAAAATCTTTTTCTTCATAACTATTCGGATCAATTTCATAGATATGCTCTGCAATTTTACCCGGATATAAACCCTGTTTATGACTGCCAGGAATCAACTCCAGAGGAAAATTATTTACATCAACGTCCATGAAGGGAAACCACACGGTGAGCGTATCAAGTCCGCTTTGTAATGCTGGCCAATCTTGATGTACACCAACACCATGATAACCCCCAGTAATTTTTAAATCATTCGCCATCGCATGCAAAACTGGTGATGTCTGGAAAATAGGCAATGTAATTCCCAATTGATTTGCTATCAATGCCACATTTTCATGCATGACTAATTTTTTAAGAGAAAACAATTTTGCCCATAATTTTAATGCTTGTATGTAAACAAATTGATTTACATTGTATAGTTCACGCATATGTTGATGAACGCTTTCTTGTGAATCCCCAGGTTGTTCATTAAATCCAACGCGATTAAGCTGCTGAACTAAAAGGATATCCATTTCATACAGTGTTTTTTGTAATGCGTCGAGAGGAAGAGTATTACGTGCAATATAATATCCATTAGCCTTGTAATATTGAATAGCGGTTGATAGCATAACCCACCTAATATCCATATGTGTTTTAATTTAGGTGAAGTAGGATAACATAAGATTGGAATATTGTAATGATATGGAAAAAGAAAGGACATATTTTTTGTCCTCGTGGTGAATTCGGGTGGATGATTAGTCACGCACAAGTACCAACCGTATATTTAATGGAAGATCGATTGCGTGTATTTTTTTCAACTCGAAATTCTGATGGGAAAAGTTTAACTGCTTGTATTGATTTAGATAGAAATAATCCCACAAAAATAATACACCTTTATAAAGATCCACTATTAGGTTTTGGAAAGCCTGGTACGTTTGATGATGATGGTGTCATGCCAAGTTATGTACTGAACAACAATCAACAATTGTTATTGTATTACAGTGGCTGGAATCAACGCGTCAACGTGCCTTATCACAATGCAATGGGTTTGGCTGTCAGCCTTGATGATGGTCTGACTTTTAATAGGATGTATGATGGCCCTGTTATGGACAGAGTGACAACAGAACCTTATCTTGCTGTCACACCCTCTGTGCTAAAAGAAGAGGATGACTGGAAAATGTGGTATGTATCTGGAACCAGTTGGAAGTTAGTCAATCAAAAATATGAACCTATTTATGTCATTAAATATGCTTATTCTCAAGATGGGATTGCTTGGAAGAGACCTAATGTGACTTGTATTCAACCAGCGCATGAATTTGAAGCGTTCTCTCATCCCAATGTTTTAAAATTTAATCATATTTATCACATGTGGTATTGCTTCCGAAACAGTGATGATTACCGCGATGGCAAAGGAAGTTATCGCATAGGTTATGCGCAATCAATAGATGGCATAGTATGGCAGCGTAAAGATAATGAATTTAATATGAGTACTTCATCTGAAGGTTGGGACAGTACCATGATGTGTTATCCCTATGTGGTAAAAGAAAACGATAAGCTCATTATGTTTTACAACGGCAATGGCTTTGGCAAAAGTGGCTTTGGGTATGCGGTTTTAGAATAATATTAATTAAAGATGGACGTTCCTGCGTGACATAAGATAATGACACGGTTAAATAGATATTCTCGAATTTTTAAATGCTATTAAATATAAATATGGAAATCAGATGAAAACAAAATCCACAGCAATACAACCAACGGTTTTTCAATATGAAACCTCTGCTGATCAAACTCAATTGAGTGCGCGTGAAAATTTAGAACAATTATTTACTACCACGCCATTACCATTATCAGATTTGCTATTCAATCTGGGATTATTTACGCGTAGCTCTTTGCTTGTTAAATATATTGTGATGCACGAAGTCTATCAGCGCTTTGTTAATCTTCCAGGATTGATTATTGAATTTGGAACCTGGTGGGGACAAAATTTAGTGTTGCTAGAAAATTTAAGAGCCATTCATGAACCATTCAATAAACAACGCTATATCATCGGCTTTGATACATTTACTGGTTACACGTCGCCATCTGCAGCAAAAGATAGTGCTAGTATGGCTTGGCAAGAACAATCCTATACCACCGGTCAATCTTATAAAGCGACATTAGAAAAAATCTTAAAAACACATGAACAATGTAATGTATTGGGTCATGTACATGGTATGCATCAGCTAATTGCAGGGGATGTTACTTCCACAGCCCCCGCTTTTTTTGCAAAAAATCCACAGAGTTTAGTCGCTTTTGCTTATTTTGATATTGGGTTATATGAGCCGACGAAGGCAGCCATGCTCGCCATTAAACCACATTTAATGCCAGGTAGTATTCTCCTGCTGGATGAACTCACTTGGGCAGATACACCAGGAGAAGCATTAGCATTTAAAGAGGTTTTTCAAGATACCCGCTATCTCATCGAAAAATGCAAATATTATCCTTCTAAATCAATTGTTACTATTCAGGAACGATAGATAATTAATTATGCGCAATTATAATTTGGAATACCAAGATACTGATACGCGTCTCTATGCTTTTAATTTTGATTATCTGATGCATCAATACATGATGTGTTCATTTCGTCCTTGGATAAAAGCAGGTAAAGCCCTGGAATTAGGGTGTTATCAGGGAAAGTTTACACAATTACTCACAAAACATTATGCAGATATTACGGTGATAGAGGCTGCTTCTGAATTAATCGTGGAAGCAAAAAAAAATCTGGGCGATTGTAATACAAAAATAAAATTTATTCACAATACCTTTGAAGCCATTCATCTCGATGAAAAATTTGATGCTGTTTTTTTAATTCATACCTTGGAACATTTAGATGACAGTGTCGCGATTTTAAAGAAAATTAATCATTGGTTATCTGAACAAGGTTTTTTATTCTTAGTGGTTCCAAATGCTTATGCCGCTTCAAGACAAATTGCCGTCAAAATGGGTATTATCCCTTTTAATAATGCAGTCTCAGCAGGAGAATGGGCGCATGGTCATCGGAGAACGTATAGTTTTGATACATTGGAATTAGATGCAAAAAATGCCCATTTAACTATTTTGAATCGCGGCGGCATTTTCTTTAAAGCAGTCGCTAATTTTCAATTTGATTTAATGATGAAACACGACATTATTAACAAACATTATTTAGATGCTTGTTATGAATTGGGCCTGCAATATCCTGAATTGTGTTCCAGCATTTTTTTAATTTGCGGCAAAGGCGAGTGACAAATTCAAATCATGGTGAAATGGCAGATAATACTTTAAATAATTTATTTTCATCAAGCACAGTCACTTCTGATTTTGCGCCTCTCACTAACGAGTTTGCTGGAATATTGCGAGTGATAATCGCACCTGGACTGATCCAACTATAAGCGCCCACTTTCACATGATTGCCAATAGTAGTATTTACTCCAAAAAAACAGTTGTTAGCAATATGGCAAAAGCCAGAAATCACCACCTGTGAGGAAATAAAACAATTATTTTCAATAATAGAGCTATGCCCAATATGATTACCACTCCATAAAATAATATTATCTTTAAGTTCAACAAAGGGTTGAATAACATTGTTTTCAAATATAAAACAATTTTCCCCTATTTTTGCATTATGCCAAACAAACGCACG
>OBEQ011436544.1_pt1 | contig 11078 bp, 15 predicted proteins | sample 1670901 | NCBI WGS metagenome assembly OBEQ01 (sample SAMEA104232315, study PRJEB22302) | groundwater metagenome | biome: forest; feature: aquifer; material: groundwater | place: USA | collected 2011-08-07 | depth 5.4 m | reverse complement strand
TTGGCGATCAGCAATTTTTTGATCATGTGCTGGCCCAAACTATTTTCAGCCTGCCTATCATTCAATGATGGCCAGAGGTTCGCCGAATTCCACCGGCTGTCCATCCTTGACCAGAATCCGCACCACTTTGCCGGAACGGGGCGCGGCAATGGGGTTCATGGTTTTCATCGCCTCGACAATGAATAGCGTCTGGCCGGTTTCCACCGCATCGCCAACCGCAATGAAGGGCGTGGCGCCCGGTTCCGGCGCCAGATAAACCGTGCCAACCATGGGTGAAGTGACCGCGCCGGGATGGGTGGCAGCACTTTCGCCGCTTGCGGGCGGCACCTCATGGGGTATTGCCGGCGCCGTATGCTGCATTACCGGGGCTGCGGCGCCTGGTTGCCGGGCCACACGCACCCGCAATCCCTGATGCTCGATTTCAATTTCCGTCAGTCTGGTCTCATCGAGCAGTTCCGCAAGCGCGCGGATCATATCCCGGTCGATTTTATCTTTGTTCATGCTTTTTTCCGTTAACTCAAGACGTCCGCGAGGGCATCAAGCGCAAGTACATAGCCCCGTGCGCCAAAGCCGCAAATCAGGCCCAACGCCGCCGGGGTAATATAGGAATGATGGCGAAATGTCTCGCGCTGAAACAAATTTGACAGATGCACCTCGACGATGGGTTTTTCGACGGCGCGTAATGCGTCCAGGATAGCGACCGAAGTATGGGTATAGGCCCCCGCATTGATGATGATGGCGTCTGCATTTCCACGCCCCCACTGAATCCAGTCCACCAGTTCGCCTTCATGGTTTGACTGGCGAAAATCCAGTTGCCAGCCATGCGCCGCCGCAGACTTGTTCATCAGCAGATGAATATCGTCAAGCGTCGTCGTGCCATAGATTTCCGGCTCGCGCGTACCAAGCAGGTTCAAGTTCGGGCCGTTAAGCACAAGAATCAGCGCCGGCATGGGGCCTCCCAAATCGGTTGTCCCAGCTTTGTAGCCTGACTAGGCCCGTCTGGGAAGAGCCACACTATTATCGCAGTGCGGCGGCTATTTTGCCGGCAAACGGCTGCAGGACCGATTTATCGGCCATATTGCGGGCATGCAGGGCAAGTTCATCGCCAGTATAGCGGGGTATGACATGGAAATGAATGTGGAACACGGTCTGTCCTGCTGCGCTGCCATTGAACTGGTACAGGCCAATTCCATCGGGCTTCAGCGCGGTACTGACGGCCTGGGCAAGACGATGGGTGGCGCGAATCAGAACGGCGGCCTCGTCGGCGCTGACCTCATGGATATTCGCCGCATGGCGCTTTGGAATGACCAGGCAGTGGCCAGGCGATTGCGGCATCACGTCCATGAAGGACAGGGTTTCCTGATCTTCATGTATTTTTACCGCGCCCATCTCACCGCGCAGAATCTTGCAAAATATGCAGTTGGGATTGCTGCTCATTCTTCTTCGTGCTCCTCTTCGGAAATTTTCCGGAACGGGGAATACCCGGTCATCATATGCGAGTCCTCGATAACATGCGCGCGTTCCTGCGTCAGGAAATGGCGTATCGCGTCGCGCAGGCGCGGGTCTTTAATCCAGTGGGCGCTGTAGGTCAGGTTCGGTAAATATCCGCGCGCCAGTTTGTGTGCGCCTTGCGCACCAGCTTCAACACGGGGCAGGCGGTGTGCAATGGCAAATTCGATGGCCTGATAATAGCAGGCTTCGAAATGCAGGAATGGATGTTCCTCAATACATCCCCAGTTGCGCCCGAACAGGGCTTCGCCACCGATAAAATTGATGGCGCCCGCAATGGGCCGCCCGTCGCGGCTGCATATGACCAGCGCTATTTTGTCTGGCATGGTTGCGCCGATCAGGCTGAAAAATTCCCGCGTCAGATAGGGCTGCCCCCATTTGTTGCGGCCGGTGTTCAGATAGAAGCGGTAAAATGCGTCCCAATGCGCTTGCTTGATTGCATCGCCGGTGAGCATTTCAATCTTAACGCCGTTCGCGACGGCCTCGCGGCGTTCTTTGCGTATCTGTTTGCGTTTACGTGAATTCAGACTGTTCAGAAAATCCTCAAAGTTCTGATAACCCTGGTTTATCCAATGGAACTGATAATCCGTGCGCTGCAAAAACCCGGATGCGCCAAGCGCCTCCCATTCATCTTTTTGCAGAAATGTGAAATGCAGCGATGAAACCCCTGACTTGCCAGCAATTTCGATGCTGGACTGGATAAGGGCATCACGATGCACTTCGGCATTGGCGTGGGGGCGAATAAGAATGCGGCGGCCAGGGGCGGGGGTAAACGGCACACAGACCTGCAGCTTGGGATAATATTGCCCGCCCGCACGGTGATACGCATCGGCCCAGGAATGATCGAATACATATTCGCCATAGGAATGCGATTTAAGATACATCGGCATGGCGCCAAGCAATGCGCCATCTGGCGCTTCCAGCACAATATGGCGCGGCGCCCAGCCGGTATGGTCCGATGCCGACCCGGACTTTTCCAGCGCCAGCAGAAAAGCATGAGACAAAAACGGATTGCCGGGAATTTCTTCACCCTGCGGCAATCCGGTTGGGTTGGCGCAGGCATCCCATTGCGCCGCATTGATCGCGTCAATGTTTTCGACGATACGGACGCGAAGCTGTCCGCTTTTGTCAGGCATGAAATCCCTCAAAAATAAAACTGTCGGCATAGCGTTTGGCGATGGCCATCTGCTGTGGGGTGCGCACCGTCCAGCATATAAGTGGTATGCGCTGACGGCGAACCGCGCGGGTTGGCGGCCCCGGCAGATCCCGGACATTATACGATACGAAATGCGGCCGGCTTGCTTCGCAGCTCCATAATTTTCCCCAGGCAAGACGCTGCCGCCAGGGCATGCCGGGTTCGGGCCGTGAAATAAAATTCTGGGCAATCTGCCCACGGATAAATGCAGGGGCGTTTTCCACAAACCAGGCGACACAGGCCGGATTGAAGGATTGTACGGCGAACGGGCCGTTATAGTGCGCCAGCAATTCTGCGATGCGGGCTTCCAGCGGTCCGATGCGGCCGCCTTGTGGTATTTTTATCTCGATCAGCAGGGGTGTGCGCCTACCCACGGCATCCAGTGTATCGGCAAATGTTGGAATGGTTTCATTACTACTGAGAAGGCGGAGTTTGCCCAGCGCCCGGTGATCCATGCTTGCGACTGCACCATGCGAACCGGTCATGCGGTCCAGCGTAAAATCATGAAACACTACTGGCATGCCATCGCCTGCCGCCTGCACGTCCAGTTCCATGCCATAGCCCCTTTCAACGGATGCGCGAAACGCCGCCAGGCTATTCTCAGGCGCTGCGCCGCTATTATCAAACAGGCCACGATGGCTATAAAGATATTTGGTCAACCACTCGGTCATGGGGAGGACTATCGGGCTGGCTCAATGGCGAAAATTCCCGCTATTTCGACGGCTACATCGAAAGGCAGGCTACTACATCCGACGGCAAAGCGCGCGTGGATACCTTTTGCGCCAAACACATCGGCAATCAAATCCGACGCGCCATTAATGACGGCGGGATGTTCGCCGAATTCCGGCGTTGCATTGACGAAACCTTCTATCCGCACACATTGCCGCACCCGGTCCAGATTACCATTGCAAGCTTCCCGCAGATGCGCCAGCAAATTCAGGGTGCATAATCTGGCGGCCTGCTGGCCTTGTGCAACAGAATAGGCCGCACCACATTTGCCACGCCATTCCAGCCCCTGTGGCCCTACGGGCACCTGGCCGGAAATAAACACCAGATCGCCGGTTATGACATAAGGCGTATAATTCGCCGCCGGTGGCCGGGGCTGTGGCAGTTCAATCCCCAATTCTGACAGGCGCTGCTTTATGGTACTAGTCATTCGGAGACTCCTGCATGATATAATTATGATACCATTGGAATGAAAATAACAGCATGACAACTTCCGTCCCTACCATGCCTGCTGAGTGGGAGCCGCATCAGCGCACATTTATGGCCTGGCCCTGCCGTGACAAGTTGTGGGGCAGTGCGCCAGCCGCGGAACGGGCGCGTCTGGCCTATGCAGCGGTGGCGCGGGCGATCGCACGGTTTGAACCGGTCACAATGCTTGCGCGTCCCGAACATGCGGGGGCTGCGACAGTTATCTGTGGGGCGGGCGTTACTGTCATCGCCCATGAAATTGATGATTCCTGGATGCGGGATACGGGGCCAACCTTTGTGCGTGACGGGCAGGGCGGGCTCGCCGGGGTGCAGTGGCGCTTCAATGGCTGGGGCGGTAAATATGTTCCCCATGACAAGGATGCGGGTATTGCGACGGCGCTGTTGCGTGATATGGGGCTTGCCTGCCATGCGGCCCCGCTGGTTGCCGAAGGTGGTGCGCTGCATGTGGATGGCGCGGGAACCCTGATCACCACAGAACAATGCCTTCTAAATCCAAACCGCAATCCGGGCATGAGCCGCATAGACGTTGAAGGGGTTCTGAAAAACATGCTCGGTGTGCGCAAAGTGATCTGGCTGGAACAGGGGCTTGCCGGCGATGAAACTGATGGCCATATCGACAATGTCGTCTGTTTTGCCGCCCCCGGTCGCGTAATCCTGCAAGGGTGCGACGATCCGGCGGATGCTAATTACGCCATTGTTGCAGATAATCGGGCGCGCCTGAAAGCAGAGCGTGATGCGCGGGTAATGCCGTTAGAGATCATGGAACTGCCCGCGCCCCGGACACGCATGGATGATCGCGGCAATCGTCTGACGCTGTCCTATGTGAATTTTTATCTGGCGAATGGCGGGCTGATCATGCCGGCCTTTGATGATCCGGCCGATGCGCCTGCACGGCAATTACTTGCTGCAGCATTTCCCGGGCGTGAGGTCGTGCAATTACCTGCCCTGGATATTGTTCAGGGGGGTGGCGGCATTCACTGCATCACTCAGCAAATGCCTGCTGCTTAGTGGTGTTCGCGCCGGCTGATCAAACTCAGATTACGCGCGCGGCGGTTTTTCTCACGATACATGGAACGGTCAGCTTTGAGCAGCAGGTCTTCCGGCTGTGACCAGCCGGCATAATCTGCGGAACCAACGCTGGCCCGGATGGGGATGGAAACGCCTTCATAGGCCAGATTGCTGCTATTGAGTATCTGACGCAATATTTCAGCGCGCTTACGCCCAATCTGCTTTATCGCATGAATAAACAGCACAGCATATTCGTCGCCGCCAAGCCGCGCGACAAGATCGGTCTTGCGCACATTGCTCAGAAGTAACTCGCCGACCCGGCGCAGCACCATGTCGCCAGCCTGGTGCCCATAGGTGTCGTTGATTGTCTTAAAGCCATCAAGGTCGATAAAGGATAGGACGCCTTCTTCGTTATAACGGCGCGCCGATTGCAGGGCGCGGTTCATCCCATCCATAAAGCCACGGCGGTTCAACAGCCCTGTCAGTTCGTCGGTGCTGGTCAGTGATTCCAGGTGATGAATGCGGGCCTCTTGCTCGGCAAGACGCTGTTCGGCCTGTGCGGCAAGATTGAGCACCTGGGTGATAAATTCATTCCCTTCTGGCTCTTGTCCATAGCTTTGGATTTCGCACAGTTTGCGTAATTGTTGCGCGGTGCCAACGGCAATCCCTTGCAAAGGATGCAGATGTGGATGCTTGGCTAAAGTCTGGCTCATTTTTGCTATCCCGTTGAAGCGATGTGCCGCACCGTATTTTAGGCCCAGGCTCATTTTAGGCCCAGGCTCAAAAATGCATGCTTCATGCCAGAAAAAATGCCAGGAAATCTGCTGATCCGAAGTGCAAGGATATTCACTGGCCCGGTAATAAATTCCCTTTTATGGGAAAAATTTGCCTTAATCTGTTGAGAAAAAGTCTTTTTGATGGTGTTTTTTAAGGCTTTCGCGCGAAGGCCAGTGTCGTAATCCGCGAATCTCTATAAGCTGGGATTTGACGTTTTTTGTCATAGCGCGGTGCCGGGAATTATAACATGAAAAATATCTGGATTGGACGCGCGGCGGCGCGTCTGCTGGCGGGGCTGGGGTTGGTCTCTGGGGGGGGGGCTAACGAGGCTGCAGCTATTGAGAGGCTGGCCGTCCATCCGCCGATGCTGTCGTACAGGGCAATTTACAAGGTGTCACTCGCTCCTGGTGGCCGCAATCGTGGGCAGGTTTCCAGCGTCGATGGACGCATGGTCACGGAATGGCAGGAAACCTGTGATGGCCTTATCTCGGAACAGCGCATTGTGACTGATATGCTTGATGAAGCGGGCGAGAAGTCCCTTAGTGATATTTCGGCTTCTTCGTGGGAGTCGCTGGATGGCCTGCGTTTCCGGTTTTCGATGCATCAGCGGCTGGATAACAAACTGGTGGCCGAATATGACGGCAACGCCGAATATGTATCCGCGCTGGGGCAGGGGACGGCGACGTTGCACAAGCCAGAGGAGAAAGAAATTAAATTGCCCGCAGGCGTTCTGTTCCCCAGCGGCTATATGCAGGCATTGCTGGACGCTGCACGCAGCGGGCAGAAAAGTTTAGCACGTCAGGTATTCGATGGTACGTCCGATTCAGACTATTATCAGGTCGTTTCCTCGATTGGCGCTGGAACCAACATCAAAGCCGCGCGGCAGGCTGAAGGGACTACAAAGAATGCTGGGGAGCATAAATCAGTACTGAGTGCAACTTCGGGCCTGACATGGTGGCCCGTGCAGGTATCCTATTATTCATTGAAACAGAACGAAGGCTTGCCGGAATTCGAAATGGCCTTCAAATTATACGACAATGGGGTCAGCGCCGATTTAACCCTGGATTATGGCGCATTTGCGCTGTTTGCATCCTTGCAGCGCATTGATGCGTACAAGCGCCCGGATTGCTAAAATCCCAACTCGTCAAGTTTTGCCTCGATGAATGCACGGGCATGGGGCCAATGGCTGGTGTGCAGATGACAGTTCTGCGCAGGCCCAACAAGTGCGGCAAGGCGTTTGTCAGCGATGAAGTGCAATAGGCATACGCTGCTGGCTTGTTCGGCCACCGCATCCAGATGCGGGGGGAAATCATCCAGAAAAAATACCGGCGCGCTTATCTGCTCTGCAAGAAAGCGTAACGGAAGTCCTTTTGAACCGGCATTGGCGATCAGCGGATAATCCATTCCGTGCTGGCGCAGCCAGCGTTGGCGGGCAGCATGTGCGGACGGAGGCACATTGCTGAGAACGATAATTTGCGCACGTGCGTTTAGCGCCTGTAATGCCTCGGCTGCGCCATCTACGGGATCAAGCAGTTCCGTGTCCGTCGTAAAAAATTCAGCCAGCAGGTCCTTCACCTGTTCCTGGGTGCTGACTTCGTTACTATTTTGCCTGCGTATATTACCCGTGATTGCAAAGCTTTTCAGATCAAGCCAATGGCCATTACGATCAAGGAACCGCTCTAATCCCGCGATGAAATAGGCCACCACCTCATCTGCATCCGTAACAATCAGGGGGCGCTGCGGGTCCAGCGCAAGGCCTTCCAGTTGACTGCGGACATGCTGTTCCATAAGGCTCAGCTCCAATCGGGCGCCGCATCACCCATAAGCAGGATGCGTGCATGGGCCGGTAATTGCGGATCGATTTCCGAGGCTGAGCAAAACTCCAGCAGGCTGGGCTCGTGGGCAAGCAGGAAGTCCAGTACCGCCCCAAGAAAGGCGGCGTCCAAGACATTGGCCCGCACATCAGCAGGATTCATGCCGGTCAAATCAAGAAATCGCCCGCAAAGTGTTGATTTTGCTATAATATAGGTTAAAGCCTGCAAAGCTAAAGCCTCAGCCCAATCTTGAGTCATTTTACCTCAATCCAACTAAAATTAACTAGAAGCTTACATATTTTCTGTATCCATTACCATAAATTGGGGTAGTTTCCCAAGTAGACTGGTTAACGTATCTGCTACAATTAGCCGTTAAGTTCTAATGTAAATGTTGCTTGGGCCTTGTCTGGAAATGAAGAGGCCGTACGAATTTCTCACGCCATACGAATTTCTGACGATGGTACTTTGATAATGACATCTAGTGACAGGTAAACTAGAGAATATAGGTATTCAATACAGATGGCCAAGACAGTTCTGATCTGCGAAGATAACAAGCTGAACATGAAGCTTTTTCATGATCTGCTTTCGGCGCATGGCTATTCTACCATCCAGACCTCTGATGGGATGGAAGCCTTGGATCTGGCCCAAAAGCATAAACCTGATCTGATTTTGATGGATATTCAGTTGCCGGGTGTGTCTGGACTTGAGGTGACCAAGTGGATCAAGGAAGATGATGATACACGCCATATCCCGGTTATTGCGATCACGGCTTTCGCCATGAAGGGGGATGAGGCACGCATCAAGGACGGAGGGTGCGAGGCCTATATAGCTAAACCGATCTCGGTGACAGATTTCCTGACGACCATTCGTCGCTTCCTGGATTGAATAGGTATGGATGAATGACTGCCCGGGTATTGGTAGTTGATGATGTTCCAGCGAACGTTAAGCTGCTCGAAGCAAAACTGAGCGCGGAATATTATGAAGTCATAACCGCTGTGAACGGCCAGCAGGCGCTTGAAGTCGCCGAAGCTGAGATGCCGGATATCATTCTGCTTGATGTCATGATGCCTGTGATGGACGGCTTTACGGCATGCCGCAAACTCAAGGAAAATGCGCGGCTTCGCCATATACCGGTTATTATGATCACGGCCCTGGATCAGCCTTCTGACCGGGTGCAGGGCCTATTATCCGGCGCCGATGATTTCATCAGTAAGCCGATAAAAAACAACCCGCTATTCCCGCGCGTTCGAAGCCTGATCCGGTTGAAAATGATGACCGATGAATTGCGCGCGCGCGATATTACCGGACAGAATCTCGGTTTGGCCGATTTACCCAACTGGGAAGATAGCAGTGACATCATGGGCCGCATACTGATTGTTGATGATCAGGCGCGGTCAAGCGCCCGCATCAGCAATGCACTAAATGAGGCGGGGCATGATGCCCAGGTAGTGGATGATTCTTCCGAAGCCCTGCGGCTTGCCAAGGCCGGGTCATTTGATTTGATTATCGTAAGCTTGTCCATGCGTAATTATGATGGCTTGCGATTATGTTCGCAATTTCGTACGGCGGAAGAAACCAGGACAGTCCCCCTGCTTATCATTGTTGAGGATCCAGAGGATAGCCGGTTGGCGCGCGGCCTTGACATGGGCATTAATGATTATCTCGTGCGTCCGATTGAAAGCAATGAACTGTTCGCGCGGGTGCGTACGCAGTTACGCTGGCACAGATACGAGGAAAAACTGCGCCATAACCTGCATCTTAGTTTGCAGATGGCGGTTACGGATGGGCTGACCGGGTTACATAACCGGCGCTATATGGAAACCCATCTTCAGATATTGACAGAACGCGCCAAGCAGGAATACCGTCCAATATCGCTGCTCATGATCGATATCGATTTTTTCAAGAATATCAACGATGCGCATGGCCATGACGTGGGCGACAAGATATTGAAGCAATTCGCGGTGGGGATTTCGCGCAATATTCGCGGTATTGATCTTGCCTGCCGCTTTGGCGGAGAGGAGTTTGTCGTCATCATGCCGGAAACGGATATGGCTATTGCGTCATTGGTCGCAGAACGAATTCGTCAGTACACGGAAACATTTTCATTTGATGTGGGTGGCGCCAGCCCCGTTGCGATCACAACCAGCATCGGCGTTACCAGCCTGATCGGGGATGGTGATACGCCAGAGACTATTTTGAAGCGGGCGGACGAAGCGCTGTATCGCGCCAAGAATGAAGGCCGAAACCGGGTCAGCGAGCATATGGGCTGATATTTCAGCCCATGAATAATACCCGGTTAGTGATCCGTCCCATGTAAAATCTTGTTTCGTATTCCCGTGTCATAGGCAATGCCGGCTGGGGTAAGCGTGATGGATTGTGGATACGCAGATTGCGCCAATGATTTGCGCTCCAGCGCTTTCCATACCATTTCATTCGATAACCCGGTTGCATCCGACGCGCGAACCGCAGCCTGGCCGATATGAAAATGATCGCCATGGGCTTGCGGCAACCGGCTGATCTGAAAGCCGCCATCTTCCTGGGCAATGCCGGCCTGGGGATGGCGCGCCAGTTCCTGCAGCAGTGTCAGGGTTTTCAACTGCAGCATGTTCAGGTTAAGCGGGTTTGATTTTGACGGCATGTGATTTCCAGCATGAAAATAGACTTGAGCCTATGTGTAACCTTGCGGCAATCAATCGGCAAGGGGGGGATATTTTTCGTGCGGCATGAGCCATTTTCATGGCATGCTGGCATCAATAATATCTCAGAAAGGGAAAATATATGCGCCTGTCCAAGCCACGTATCACACCGTTGCCGGAATCCGAATTGACGGAAGAACAACTTAAAATTGTTGCTCCCATGAAGCAACGTTACGGCATTGTTTTCAATGTGTTGAAGACGATGATGCGGAATATGAACCTGCTGAATTCGTGGAATGGTTTTGCCGGACATATCATGGGGACGTCCTCGCTTAGCCCGCGCCATCGTGAAATGCTGATCATGCGCGTGGGTTGGCTCACCCAGTCGGAATATGAATGGGGCCAGCATGTGCTGATGAGCGCGCCTGCAGGTCTGGTCCATGCCGATCATCTGCGTATCAAGGAAGGCCCCAAGGCAGCAGGCTGGAACGAACTGGAAAGCGCCCTGCTGCAGGCGGCGGATGAACTGCTTGGCGATGCGATTATCGAGGACGCGACCTGGAATATTCTGACCAGGCATCTTAGTACAGAACAGGTCATGGACGCGGTGTTTACCGTCGGACAATATAATATGCTGGCCATGGCGCTGAACACGCTGGGTGTGCAACGCGAGGAAGGGGTTCCTGGATTTCCCAAATAATGGTTGTCCTAGGGCCTGCATTGCGGGTAACACACCTTGATCAAATAGGCTGGGCAAGATATTAATCAACCCTTGTCTCGCCCGCTGCTCTAGCAGTTTGAACATGGCGCAATTTCTACCAGGAATGAACCAGGTGGTTCATTCCTGGTAGAAATTGCGCTGGGTCCCCTTCGTCTAGTGGCCCAGGACGTCGCCCTCTCACGGCGAAAACAGGGGTTCGAGTC
>OBEQ012947833.1_pt1 | contig 11079 bp, 7 predicted proteins | sample 1670901 | NCBI WGS metagenome assembly OBEQ01 (sample SAMEA104232315, study PRJEB22302) | groundwater metagenome | biome: forest; feature: aquifer; material: groundwater | place: USA | collected 2011-08-07 | depth 5.4 m | reverse complement strand
TTGAACATTTCACTCTCTTTGATTTTTCCTCTCCTTTGCTCTCTTGATAATTTTGATGGGCAGCACTAACTTTAGTTTTTTTTTATATCTTTTTTTTTGCTTGTTTTTTTTCTTTCACTATCTTAAGAGTTTTGTTTAATGCTCCACGCGGTTTAAATGAACCGGTCTTTTGCATATTTTCAAGCTTAAAGAAAATATTAGTGCCTGTTAATTCACTAAAAGTAACTGTCGAAATCAATGGAGTCCAGACAAGATAAAGCATTATAAGTTCGTGAACCTTTTTTATTTCACTTAGTTCTAATTCAGGATATAAAGCTACTGTTTCTTTCGTCATAAGGATTATAATAGCATTTGTGATATCAAACGCTATTCGTCATTGCGAGGAGCGCAGCGACGAAGCAATCTCGAAAACGTCAGAAGATTGCCACACCTCATTTCATTCAGCTTGCAATGACGTTAATTGTAATAATGAAAAAAAACATTAAAGATAAACTTCAAAAAATCGACAAAGACCATTATTCTTTGCTCATTAACATTGGCAAAGTAGCTGAAGAACAAAACCTAAAAGCTTATCTTGTAGGTGGAATGGTCAGAGATCTTCTACTTGGTTTTAATAATTTAGATATAGATATTGTTATTGAAAATAATGCGGCATTACTTGCAGAAAGTCTTGTAAAAAAAATCCCTAACTGTCATCTAAGTGCAAAACACGATCGGTTTCATACGGCTAAAGTAATTTTTAATATTAATGGGAAAAATATTCCTGTTGATTTAGCTTCAACCAGGCAAGAAACATATGAATATCCTGGTGCATTGCCTACTGTTAAAGTTTCTGACTTGCAAAAAGACTTAATAAGACGTGACTTTACTATAAATGCTCTTGCTGTATCGCTTTTACCTAATAATTTTGGAGAAGTAGTTGATTTGTTTAATGGTTTAGAAGATTTAAAAAGTAAAAAGATAAAAATACTACATGATAAAAGTTTTATTAATGATCCAACAAGAATGATTAGAGCTGTAAGATTTGCAGCAAAACTGGGTTTTGAAATAGAGCCTAACTCACAAAAGCTTTTAAAACAAACTATTGATTCAAAGCAATTTGACAATTTAATAGAAAAGATTAGGGGAGATAGAGTAAAAATTGAAATTAGATATTTATTTAATTTGCCTGATGTAGAAAAAGCAATAAACGTTTTTTTTGATTTTGGGATTTATAGGATGGTGTCAACAGAATTAAAACCGTGTAGGGGCGCAATTAATCGCCCTCCTATAGATGGAATTAATCAGCAATGGTTAATCTATTTAGGAATTATGTTGAAAGATCAAACAACACAAAATCAAGAAAAAATAATGAGCAATCTACAACTTACAGGAGATGAAGTAAAGATTATTAAAGGTGGACTTACAGCATTTGATCATTTAAATAAATTAGACAAGATTGACTCTATTTTAATTTACAGAGAGTTGAAGAGTCTAACTACTGAAAGCATTGCAATAATTAAAGCATTAGCAACTAAAAAAAATAATCTTAGTAGTTTAATTGATGAATTTACAAGAAAGACATCCCAAATAAAACTTGAAGTAACTGGTCAGGATTTAATTAATATGGGTGTTTCACAAGGTAAACAAGTAGGAGAAATTTTAGATAAAGTTCTTGAAATAAAAATTAAAAATCCAAATATGAAAAAAAATGATGAGATAACAGAAGCAAAAAAATTTATTTAATGGTTAAAGTAAAGCTCTAAATCTTGACTCTGCAGCCCATGTTAACAATCTCAAATCAACATCAGGAAGATCTGGTGCTATTTGAGTTAATATTGCCCTCATAGAATTCTGAGCTTTTGGATCTTTTTCCACTTTTGCTTTTGTATAAAGAGCTCTTGCTGCCTCTTTTGTAAGGCTAATACCTTTTCCCATTGTTATTGCTAGACTTCCCATTAGTTTTTATAAGCATAGCAAGCATGGATAATTTTTGCAAATACATTAGAAAAATTTAATATGCTAGCTTTTTTCAACCTTTGGTATGAATTTCTGTTCTTTCTTAAGGCGTTTTCCTTTTAACCATCTAAAGCTTCTAACCGCACGACGTGTGATTTTTTTCTGCTCCTTAAGGTTTCCCTTTACTTCAAATTTAAAATACCTGGGTGGAGTAATATGCAGAAATGGAATAACTATCTTTCTTCTATTAAATATTTCTGGAATTATAGATATTGTTCCATGCACAGCATTTGTTTGATCTTTTTCCTGAGCCTGTTCCCTTTCCGGAATATATCCATAAAAAGTCAGACCAATAAAAGAATTTACTAAATCAACAAAGCCAAATGAATTTAGGAATAAGTCTTTTGCTCTGTAATGAAATTCTTTAGCTTTTATTAAACCTTTATCAATAACCACATCACCATAAATTTTATTAAAGCTTCCATCTTGATATTTAAAGAAAAGAGAAAAGACATTTGTTACATTAAAACCAAGTATTCCCTGCCTGACAAGATTTGCAAACTGTATGCCTTTCTGAAGAAGAGCCACCTGACCAATCTTTCCTTCTCCCACTGAAAATGACAAATCCCCTTTGGCATTTGAAATAATCTCATTCTTATTTTTACCTTTAGTATCAAGCATTATAGAAAAATCTGTCATTCCTGAAATCTTTTCAGGATTAAGAAGAACAAATGAACCTAGGCTGGACAGTTCAAGTGCAGAACCGTTTGCACTTAAACTAACTGCACCGTCACGGGGATCATATGAGCCCACTGCAAAGATACTTCCTGGAGCTCCATCTAAAGAGAATTCATTCAAATAAAAAACAGGATTAATATAATTTGCAGAAAGTGAAACTGACATAGCATTTAAAGAAGCATACTGTATATTGTTTATTTCTGAATTTAGAACTCCCTGTTTTTCATCCAGATAAAGACTGAAAGTGCTATCACTTGCCATAAGCTTCCTGCCAAGAAGTTCAGGCATACGAATATTAGTAACTTTTGCATTGCTTGAAACTGCATACATCGTTGGAGTACCAAAAATAGAGCCTGATAGATCAACTTTGCCCCAGACTTTTAATCCCATAAGAGGAACAATTGGTTCAATTATCATAAAAATTCCGGATGGTTCATCAGTCTTAAAATAAATCATTACGTCAGGATCTTTTGAAGAAATATTTTTTATGCTTCCATTTGTAGAAAGAGAGAGATTATCTGAATTTACATTTAACTGATTTATATAAAGATCCATTTTTTCAGAATCAAAATCAATATTTCCTGATAAATAATATTTTCTGTCTATTGGTTTTTTAATATACGAAGGAAATTCTATCTGCAGCATTTCATCCAAACTGGAATAGAAAGTACAACTTACAAGAGGCAAGGTAATATCAAAATTAACAATAGTTGGAATCAGTCCGTTTACAGTAATTTTATTTAATGCTTCAGCATTAATAGCTTTCAATCCATCTTGAAGATTCAGATCAAGAGTTAGCATTCCTTGAATATAAAAAGAAGGATTTAGATAGTTATATACAGTCAAATCACTGTTAAATTCATTGCTGTTGTCTATAGTTCCCATAAATCCAAAAAGACTTAGGTTCTTTTCTCCAATTACAAGTCTGCCAGCAAGTTTATTTAAAGAAAATGGTAAGGATTTGTATTTTATTTTTCCATCTTTAAAATAAACATTTCCAAGGACTGCATCAGGATGTAAAAATAAATCTACAGCAGCAATTCCTTCCAGTTTTTCTAAAGCATCTGCCTGAACACTTAAAGAAGTAGCCTTCAGCTGATTTTTTAAATAATTCCAAAGAGAAGCAATGTTTATATCACCAGTAATAAATCTTAGTTTCGGTTTGGGTTTAGTAAATAAATCTGCAATATATCCTGCAATTCCAAAATCAGCATTCTGAAATTTGCCATTCAGTTCCTCGATAACAAGTTCAGAACCCTCAAATCTTAAACTGCCAGAAATATCACTTATCTTATCTGCTAAATTAGGGAGGTTAAATGAAACATTATTTATTAAAACCATCCCGTCCAACATCGGATTTATAAGTGTTCCGGCAATATTTAAATTCAAATTACTGAATTCTCCTGAAATCGTTTCTGCAATTGGTTTATATGAGGTCTTTGATGTAGCTAAAGACAATAAATAACGAATTACTTTTAAATGTTCTGCAATTACTGAAAGATTTACCTTTTGATCTTCTTTTAGAGACAAATCTCCGTTTATGGAAAAAATTTCATTGTTTATTAGTCCACTTAGTTTTTTAAAGATAACTTTTGTTCCATCAAGAGAAAGCTCCCCAATTACATTTTTTATCTCCAGCAAATCATCAGTAAGTAATGAAATTCCTGTATCATGAAAATTAATATGCCCAATTATATTTGGAACACTATTTTTCTCAACCACAACATCTAAGTTTAAATCTAAATTTCCTTCACTATTCACAGAGCCATTTATAGTTGGCTTAAATCCTGCCTGAAATATCAAGTCCTGAAGAACACTTACATCTAAGTTTTCACCTTTAATATTAAATGAGGTTTTTACTTTTTCACTGTCAATCTGTCCTGTTAATAAAAGAGAAGAGGGTTTAATAGGAATATTTAAATAGTCAATTTTTAAAATCTGATCGTCTAGAGTAAGTTTACCTTTTAACCCTTGTATTGCTGTCAGAAAGCCAGATTCAGAAGTTAAATTGAAATTATCGAGCAAAACTGTACCAAAATACTTGGGGGCAATTGCAGGACCTTTAAGTTTCAAATCTATTTCCACAAAACCATCATCATTGAGCGGAGCAATCCTTGCTCTTGTATCTGCTGGTAAAAGAGAAAGTGGCAAGTAAGGCTTCACTGATTTAAAATTAAACTTGTTGGTTTTTAACTCAAGATCTACTTCTGGAAGAGCTTTTGACCAGTTGTATATAAAGCCGCTTAATTTATAACTCAACTCATCAATTGTGGACTTAAATGACTTTATATGAATTTTATTTTGATCTATAAGTGCACTAATTAAAAGATCTGTTTTAGGAATTTCAATTGTCTGAGCAATTTCTTTATTGTAAAATGCAATTATAAAATTATTTGTTTTAGTAAACGATTTGAGAATAACTTGATTATTGTTTTTCTGTTTTTTTAAGCGAACTCTACCAGTAAATTCTCCCCTTAAAGTTTTAATTTCTGGATCTTTAACAAGCATTGAAATATAACCCTGCCAGTTAGAAAGATTTATCTTTTTTGCAAGGATTGACAGGTCAAGCTCACTTTTCCTCCAATTAAATTTTTTGTCTTCTGTATAATGCCCATTAACCTTTATAAATGATGATGTTGATACTGAGCCAACTCTTGTAACCAAATCTATGTTTCTCCGTTTTGAAAATGGTGCTCTTACCCAGTTGATATTTAAATCTTTGTATAAAACTGTTTCATTTTCTGGGTTCATAAGCTTATCTACTATATAGATAATGCTGTTGTTTAATTTTAAGTTGTCTACTTTTGGAGCTGGACCTGGAGGAAATATTGCAACTAAATTCCAGACCCCATCTTTATTATGAATTGCATTTAAGTAAAGGTTGGTTGATTCTATTTGATAAAAGTGAGAATAATGTCCTCTAATTATTTGCTTTAAGTGCCATACCGCTCTTGAAGGACCTGCCTGAAGAACAAGATTATTTTCCTGATCATATAGTGAAATATTAGAAGTTGTTACTCCAAGTTTCAATCCATCCCAATCCCAGTCAAGTTTTCCAAGTTTAATTGTGCATGTAAGCTGTTCAGTAAGGTATTTTTCTATTTTGCTTTTAAGTTTATTTATATCTCCAAAATAAAACAAGAAACATGCTGCAAGAATGCACAAAAGAAGAGAAAAATATACAATAATTCTGGCTATTAGTTTTTTAGAATTCATTTATGATGGTTTTCAATTTCAAATCAACTTTAAAAGAATCTCATTATTTATAAACATTCCTCTATCAGTTAGATGAATTTTGTCTTCTGAAAGTTCTAAAAATCCCTCATTTGAAAGATCTTTTAACAGATTTCTTATCTCATAAATACTTTTAGTTGTGATCTTTTCTACTAATTTGACGTCAAAACCCTGATTTAGTCTTGAGTTTAACATTATCTTTTCAAAATTATGGTCAATAGGATAGTCAATAATAGCTTCACAATTAGGAGCAGAAATGTACTTTTCAAGCTCTCTAATGTTAGCTGTACGAAGACCATTTACATATCTATGAGCACCTGTTCCAAATGAATAATATTCTTTTGCAAGCCAATATGTAAGATTATGTCTGGATTCAAAATTGGGTTTTGCAAAATTGCTTACCTCATAATGAATAAATCCATTTTTTTTCATGATGTCACATAACTCATAATACATTTCAAAAGCAAGATCATCATTTGGAAAGGCTTTGTAGTTTTTGTATATATGCTCAAATGGTGTACCAGGTTCAATAATTAGTGAATAAGAAGAAATATGCTTTGGTTCAAATTCCAGAGCTTTATTAATTGATTCAATCCAAATTTGTTTTGTCATTCCAGGAACAGAAAAAATAAAGTCAAGGTTGAAGTTGTCAAAACCATTTGATTTAATTTTTTTAATTGATTCTATTGTTTCATCTACACTATGCTTTCTTCCAAGCGTTTCAAGGACTTTATCATTAAAGCTCTGTGCACCTATACTTACTCTATTTACACCACAATCCTTATAATCACTTAGATATTCTTCTTTTACAGTTCCAGGATTCATTTCCATTGTAATTTCACAATCATTTGCAATATTGAAAAATTTATTTAACTCATCAAATGTTTTTTTGTAGTACTTAGGCTCAATCAGCGAGGGAGTTCCACCACCAATAAATATTGTTTTTATAGTAGTGGCAAGTCGCGACTTGCCACTACATTCCAAATTCATATAAGCCTCACATTTAGATCTAATCTCAAAAAGTAAAGAATTAAAATATGTTTCAATTAAATTTTCTTTATTAGCCCAGGAAGCAAAATCGCAATACGGACATTTAGTCTTGCAAAAAGGGATATGAATATAAATACTTTCAGGGTTGTTTGTTTTCAAGTTTTAATCCTTTATTTATCAAATATGCTGAATGAGTAGTAGCACCCACATCTAATTTTAAAGCAATTTCATTTTTTGAGAGATCAATAATTGAAATTTTATTAGTTGTTTCACTGGTAGCAATAAGCCATTTGCCATCATTTGTAATCTTAATGTTGCCTGGAAACTGTGTTTCTGCAGGCAACTCAATTGTTCCAATAGTTTTTTTTAATGTTAAGTCAATAATACTTATTGAATTAGATTTTCCATTTCCAATATATAGAAATTTCTCATTAGGATGTAGAGCAATAGAAACCGGAGTGTCTTCTACTTGAAAGGTAGCTTTAATTTTTTTTGATTCAACGTCGATTACAGAAACTGAATTTGAATTTCTATTCACAGTAAAAATAATCATTCCATCTCCACTAGAAACAAGATTTTCTGGTCCACCTTCAATCATAATTTGCTCTAATAGAGAATAATCATTTTTATTTAAAAGAACTATTTTATTTTCATTCGGACATGAAACAGCAATAAAACTAGTATTTTTCAATACTGATAAATTTGTTGAGTTAATAGGCAGCTTTGTTTTTACAGAGTATTTATCACCCTGAATCGAATAAACTGCAAAATTATTTCCAAGGCTTTCAACAACATATACTGTAGAGCTGTCATTAGAGAGTCCAATATCTTTTGGACCAGACATAGATGCCAAGCTGATTTTCTTTGAAATAGCTTGTTCCATTGGCTTTACTTCATATATAAAATCTTTAGCAAAATCTGTTATAAAAAACATTTCATTTATACCGTCATATGCAATATTCCATGGAGTTCCATCAGTTTGAATATGATTGATTTTTGATAGATTGCTTAAATCAATATAAATAATTTTTCCTGTGTCAGGACTTGTCAAGTATAGAAATCCATTTAAATCTTTTATCTCATGAGAATCTGGCTTTTGCTCTTCTATTATAGAAATTGGCAAATCACCAACCAGTTCAGCTAACTCTTTTTTAATGGTCAGCCCTTTTGGCACAACAAGATCTTCTGGAAACTGAGACATAAGAAAAAGTTCTTTATACTTAGCCGGGACATCTTGTAAATCAATTATTGTTTGTTTTCCATCAAGATTTTTTAAAACTTTTACATACATCCAATCATTTGAAAACAAAAGCAGTTTTGGATTTTTATCATCTGGAATCATATCCAAAAGCTCAATTTTTTTTACATTTTTAATTGTATTTGGAATAAGTGGCAGAAAAATGTCTTCTTTTACAACAAATGAATGGTCAATTTTAAAGTCAATGCTGGGAAATTTGTTTTTTAAAAGTTTTTTTAATCCTGAAGATGGTTCAGAGGCAAAAGCCACAAGACAAATACAAGAAAAAACAAGAACAGTAAAAAAAAATCTTTTCATAATTACACTTCAATACCAAAAGTTATTATTTCAAATGGTTTTGCATCAAAATCAATTTGTCCCTTTGAATTAAATTGATATCTGCTGTTTAGTTGCTCTTCATTCAAATTTAAGAAATGTGCTTTTTTATATTTAAAATTTAAATTAAGCTTACAGCTATTAACATTTTTGTCCGTAGGATTGAATAATCTCAAAATATAAACATTTTCTTTATCTTCAGCTCTCTTAAAAGAGCTTAATATAAGGGTTTCTGAAAAATCAACAAGACTAGTATTTTCAAATACGCTGCTTGATTGATTTACAAGCAATGGAATATTATGAGTAATTTGTTTTTTGTAAACATCAAAAAATTCTACATTAACTAAATGAGGAAAAATTGAATATGAAAATTTTATTTCTCTATTACATTGGGCATCAGGAGTCTCAATTAAAGAATGAGATTTTACGGCTGATAGTCTTCCTATTGCTCTAATTAAAGTAACTGCAAAACCATTACTATCTTCATATAGTTCATAGTTAGCCAGTCCCCCACCAAAAAATGCAAGACCATATTTAGCACCGCTATGATCAATCCAGTTATGCAAAGGTTGTGAATAAGCATAGTTTACCCAGTCTAAAGGTGGGCGAGCTCTTTGTAAAACACCAAAAGGAGTATCCGCATTAATAGTAGGCGTATTTAATCCTGTAGGAAAATGTAATCTTATTCTTTTATTTTTAAGCTTGTTAAAAACTCTTGTATTAAAATCAATTCTTCCTGAGCTCTGACAGCAAATTATTTCCATCTCACACTCTAAATTATTTTTTTCATTGAGCTCAAGCAGGATTTTTTTTCTCAAAGAATTATCTTCTATTGTTTTAATATTCCAATTCCAAATGTTTGAAGTGATAATTTTTGGTTCTTTTGCTGGTATAAAATTGTACTCATCTCCTAAGTCATCTTCAATTGAGAGAAAGTGAATGTTTTCAAATTTATAATCGTTATTCAAATATATTGAAAGAGTTCCGTCTTTATTCACTTTCAGCTCATAGTCTTTATTTTTAAATGTTGCAATATCTGATGCTTTTTGACTTGTATTATTTTTTTGATTTGTAGTTTCTTCGATTTCATAGCTAGCGACAGAAAATGGCGCAATATCTGCTTCAAATAAAATCTTTAATTTTTGTATTGTCTGAAGTAAAGGAACCTCGTCTTTTGAGCGAATCATTTTAAATGTTTCAATGTTAGAAACAATCTCAGGAGTAATAAATTTTTCTTTATGCTTAAGAATAATCTCCTCAATTTTATTTTTATTTGTAGTCGGCGTTGCAGACGGATGCTCAGCAAGTGGACCGAGAGGAAACTCCAATTCAGCTTCAATGATTTCTTTTCTGTGATAATCAGTTAGATTTATTAATTGCAGATATTTTTTCCCAGAACTAGATGCTAAAAGATCTCCTTGCAATTTGTCCAGAACTTGCTCGACCTTAGAAAACCTAGTTTCCATTTCTTTATGTACTGCATCTATTGAACAACCACAGATAGAATCGTGTGCCTGATTTTGAATTAGTAACTTCCAGGCATATTTAATAAAATCATATGGATAATCAGGAATTTGTTTATTCAATACAAGCAATGTAGATAATGGCTCTACAATTTTCTCAAGTTTTGTTTGGCACTTATAGTTATCCAGCTTTAAATAAACTCTGGAAGATAATGTACCTGCAAGAATATATTTATTATTGTCATCACGCAGTTCACCAAAATAAATCGGATAATTATTTATATTAACGTTATCAACCATTTTTTGAACAGCATTTTCCAAATTAGATGAATTTAGTGTCCAATTTTTACTTCCATTTACTCCAGATAGGATTCTTGACAAATCTTTCTGCGGATATAAATGATCGCACCCATTCATAAGCAAAATATGACCAGATTTTGATGTGACAGACTGCGTATTATAAATTTTTTCCAGATAGTTGATAAGCTTTTCCTTTTCTTCAGGAAATCTTTGTGCATTGTTATACCAGTGAGTTAGAGATATAGCTATTACTCTATCTCCATTCAATCCAAACCAATTGTGTTCGCTAATGCTATCTTGCATGCCACGTCCAACAATTGCAGAATGAATATTAAATCCATTAAAAATTTGTGGAAGCTGTGCAATTTGTCCAAATTGATCTGGACAATAACCAATCATCATTGGTTTACCAAACTTTTTAGCATCTCGAAACCCATAGAGCAGATTTCTTATAGTGGATTCTCCGCTAGATAAAAATTGATCAGAAAGCACGTACCAAGGACCTATAACCAAATTCCCAGATTTAATGTAACTTTTAATTTCCTCCTCTTTATGAGGCTTAATTTCAAGGTAATCCTGCAAAATTATTGTTTGTCCATCTAAATGAAAAATAAATTCTTTATTTTGTTTTAAAATATCTAAAAGACTATCTATCAATCCTACAAGTTCAATTCTAAAAACCTCAAAAGACAAATACCACTCTCTATCCCAATGAGTGTGCGAAATAACATGAAAGGTAATTTTTTTAACTTTTTCCTTTTCCATAGTAACTTGCATTTATAGTTTACTTTATAGCTTCATTTTTTGGATAAATTAAACAAAATTAAGCTAAATTCAAGTCCT
>OBEQ012855904.1_pt1 | contig 11079 bp, 15 predicted proteins | sample 1670901 | NCBI WGS metagenome assembly OBEQ01 (sample SAMEA104232315, study PRJEB22302) | groundwater metagenome | biome: forest; feature: aquifer; material: groundwater | place: USA | collected 2011-08-07 | depth 5.4 m | reverse complement strand
TAGCCGCCAATTTTTTCAAAAAAGAAAGCCGAAGCCCGCGCGGATTCCTCCCCAGACCCCTCCTCCGCGCGGGCGAGACCGAATTCCGCCCCCCGCCACCATTTCCCCAGACAAAAGAGGCGGGGTGCGGTCAGGGCTTCTTCTCAAAAAAGGTTCGCGCAAAGGATACAATTTCACCGCTTTCGGGTTTTTAGAATCGGCTGGTATTATCGGTTAATGACCGCGGTGAGCATTGCAAAGCGAGTGGGGCAGATTTTAATCGGTGCGTTTGCACTCATCGGTTTTATCTTTACACTCGTATGGCTCGCCATGCACTTTGGCATTTTTGACGTGCGCGGGTCGATTGAGTCGCGGAATGAATTTTTTACCAGCGCGGCGGTTCTTGGTGCGCTCCCCTGCAGTAGCGCCGTGTGTCCGCTGGAGGGTACAGAAGAATGGCAAACGGTTCGGGAGGGTCTGCGCAAAGATTCTGGAATCATTACTCGCGTCGCGGCAGAGACCGGTGTTCCGGCGCGCATCATTGCGTCTGTAGTTGTGCCGGAGCAGATGCGCTTCTTTACTTCCGAGCGTGAGATTTACAAACAGGTATTTGAACCGCTAAAAATTCTTGGTTCTCTGTCTCAATTTTCGCTCGGAGTATCAGGTATTAAGGAAGAGACCGCACTGCAAATAGAGGACCGCGCGCCTGCGAGGCTTGCGCCACTCTTTTCGTACCAACCGGGGGTCAGCCGACAGACAGAACTGTATACACGGCTTACCGACGATCAGAATCACTACTACGCATACCTCTACACTGCGCTCTACATTCATGAAATTAATGAGCAGTGGGAGTCCGCCGGATTCCCCATTGCAAACCGCCCCGGCATTATTGCAACGCTCTTTAACATCGGGTTCGGCAACTCGCGCCCCAACGCCACCCCGACCGTGGGCGGGGCGTCGGTCACGGTTGACGGGAGTGAGTATTCGTACGGCGAGGTTGCGCGTAGGTTCTACGACTCGCCGGATTTAGCGGATGTGTTCCCCAAGTAGTTCGCCGGTGCGGTAGGCTGTAGGCATGGACATTAGCGCACTCTTCCCAGAGCATGCACGGAGCATCCTCGCTGACGCAAGGCGTAGTATGGAGAAGTGCGGCTACGATACCTTGGTCATTCATTCAGGTGTTCCTGATTTTTTTCATGCAGATGACCAGCAAGTCCCCTTCCATTCAGTGCCCCATTTTGCTCGATTTGTACCAACCAACAACCCGCTACACTTTCTGATCGATACCATGGATGTCGCGCGTGTACTTGAGATAATTCCCACACACTACTGGGAAGAACTCACCAATGAAAAGGAATTTTGGAAGAAAGAGTACGCGGTCACTACCATCGAGGCGCCGACCGACGGCTCGGACCCGAGAAATGCAGTTACCGTCGGCGACTCTTCGTGGAAAGAGTTCCCCCACTCACCAAAAACTGCATTCATCGGTGACCGCACCGCAACCGAATTTGCCAAAGTGGCGGGGCTCCACAGCGCTTCGCTCAACCCTTCTCCGCTTGTAAAACTCTTAGACAAGAGTCGCTCAATAAAAACCGAGTACGAGCAGGCGTGTATCAGAGAAGCAAATCGCATCGCAAGTCTCGGTCACATCGCTGTGCGTGACGCGTTCTTCGCCGGTAAGTCTGAACGTGATATGCACTACGCCTTTCTCGTAGCAACACGTGAGTTGGAGATTGACCTGCCCTACCGGTCTATTATCGCTCTCGACACGAAGGCATCAATACTCCACTATATGCGGAAGCGTGACAATGGGTCGGGTCAGTCGCTCCTTATTGACGCCGGTGTGCAATACAACCGCTATGCGTCCGACATTAGTCGTACCTACGCAACGGAGAGCGCACACCCTACGTACCGTGCCCTTATCGACGACCTTAACACCCTACAACAACAACTCGTTCAACACACCATGCCCGGCGCTCACTTTATCGAACTCCACCACGAGTCGACAGTGGGGGTTGCGGAACTACTCCGTACATACAAAATAATTACCATTGATGCTGAGGAAGCGGCCGCTGTAGGCGTCGCACACACGTTCTACCCCCACGGACTCGGCCATATGCTCGGCATTCAGGTTCACTGTGTGTCGCACATCACTGAGGACGATGAAACCCCGCTGAAAGAAAAGTATCCCCACGTACGTAACAAGCTCGTGCTCAAAGAGAATATGGTTACCACCATTGAGCCTGGCATCTACTTTATTGACCAACTCCTTACAGAGGCAAAAAATGGCCCCCGTCAGAGTGCGTACAATTGGAAGTTGATTGATGAGCTACGCCCCTACGGCGGCATTCGCATTGAGGACAATATTGTCGTTCGGGCAGAAGGTCCACAAAATCTCACACGGCAGTACCTCCCCTAACCTATCCACACATGGGGGAGAGAGGGGTTGCGCACCAGAAAATAGGTGGTACATTAGCCCTTGTCAATTTTGTCAGACCATAATCATGAACCGAGGTGCAACACTACCAGTCGCCGGCTACAGGAAATGAAATATCAACCGTATTCCACGGCGTGCCAGACTCAATACTCCTTGACCCAGATTTTCTAGAAAAGTCGTTGATGGACGCGCTCGCGAAGGACAACTTCACCATCCTCGGGACTCTGCCGCATAGGTTTACGCCGTCAGGCTACACCATCCTGGTGCTACTCGCAGAGAGCCACGCGGCCATACACACCTACCCCGAGCATAATGCCCTCTACTTTAGCCTCTACTCGTGCCGCGGTGAGGAGGATGGGAACGGAGCCTTTGAGTACTTGAAGACCCAAATCCCCGCCGAGTCAATCGAAATCATCAACAATAAAATTGTCGTTAAGAACGATAGCCTGGTGAGTGCGCTAAAATAGGTAGATGGAAAAGCCAGTAGTGCACCTCCAGTGGCAGGGGCAGGAGTTTGAGTTTACGCCAAAATCCAGCGCGTGGTACTGGACCTTGGGCATCCTCGCCGTCGGCTCGGCGACGGCCGCCGTCATTGTCGGGAATATTCTCTTTGCAATCATTCTCATACTCGCGGGCGCGACGACGGCCCTCTTGGGCTCACGCAGGCCCGCAACGCACGTATTCCGCATCACCGACCGTGGCATCCATGTGGGTGAACAATTATTTCGATACGAAAATATCTCACGCTTCGCGATTGATGAAGGTGAGCCGAAGAAGTTCCTGTTCGAACTCAAGCAAGGACTGGTCAAGGTGATGACGGTACCATTAGACGGCGTTGACCACCGTGCGCTCCGGATGGAATTGAAGAATCACAATATTGAAGAGACAGAGCACCTGCACTCATTTGTCTCTCACCTCTCCGACTGGATGGGGTTGGGATAGAATTTTTGCACCTCTGTGCTAGAGTAGGCAACGTATCCGTTGCTCTCATCGTTCAATGGATAGGACACTCCCCTGCGAAGGGAGAAATTCAGGTTCGACTCCTGATGAGAGCACTTATTTCTGTCGGGGCCACTTTTCGGAAACCATTTTGAAAAGGTCGTAGGTGTTGTTCTTGGGGAGCGACAGGCACCACACGCAATTCTCTACGTTTGGTACGCGCCTCGCCTGTTCTGGTGTCATACCTTCGGCGTCACCATTTAACACTTTCCCCTCAACATCAACCGTAATAAGGAGTGGTTCAGTTTCACCGGTTGGCTTGCCATTTTCATCAAGTATCGGGGGACCTGTATGCCCGTTAATTTCTTCCCACACATCAAAATCCACCTGTGACCCGGTGCAGGGGATCTGCTTACCGTCCGGCCGCTCATCATAGCGATATGAAATTCTTCGCTTCTTCAGTGACATCTCTACCGGGCTGTCAGCAGTAATTTGAGGAAGTTCACCGTGGAGTTCACTATTCAAAATCTCAGCAATTTTTTCGTTCAGTTTCTCTAGTGCATGCTCCCACGAGTCATGGACAACACCTTCATGTTCTTGCCGCTCGATACTCCCGTTTTGCCCGCGCACTTTAACCGTCCAGTGGTACTCGATGCCGTGTGCGGTCTCGAGAGACCGCACACGGATTTCCATATTGCGACACACAGAGAGTGAGTGGAGGCTCGTTGAAGAGTTTAATTTTTCACACAGGTAGTTTGCGTCGTACCACACCTGCACAAACGTGCCCTCCAACACTCGTTTCGCTCCCTGCTCTTCCAACACTCCCACAGCCTTGTTCAGTTCCTCTTGGGCAAGTGTGAGCGACACCTCGATCTCGCGGTGTCCTTCCTTCTTAGCTTGAGGAGGTAACTCTTCTGCCGCTGCCAACAAGACCGGGTCCGTCGTACCTTCAAGCGGGACTCGCACCAACGGCTGCTCTCCTGCATACCAGTGCGTCGAATCATCAACCATGGAGCGCGAACCGCGTTCAGCAAATATCACCATGGCACCTATAGTACCGTGATTCATTGAATACAGTTACAAAAAACCCACCGAGTGGTGGGGTTACTTTGCGCGCTTTATAAACTTGGCGAGCCTGGACTTCTTGCGGGCGGCGGTGTTCTTTTTGATAACGCCGCGCTTTAGTGCTTTATCAATTGCTTTGTACGCGGCCTTGAGTGCTTCATTTTGTGCAGTGCGATCCATGCCGACGGTTTTCCGTGCGGCGGCAACCGTGTCGTGGACGACGCGCTTGCGGCGCAGGTTCATAACGCGCTTCCTGCCGGACGAGCGAATCGCTTTCTTGGCGGATTTGATAAGTGCCATGGCTCGTACGATATCCTGAAAAACGCTACAATGCAAGGATGATTGCCTCTATCCGCGGCACCGTGCAGGGAATGCTTCGCGGCTCTATCGTCGTTGACGTCAACGGTGTCGGGTACCGGATTGCAGTCATTGCCGATGCGCTGACCAAAGTCGTTGACGGCTCTGAAGTGTTCCTTTGGACGCACCTCGCGGTCCGGGAGAACGCGCACGACTTGTACGGGTTTGGAAGTAAGGAGGAACTGCAGTTTTTTGAACTGCTCCTCACCGTATCCGGTGTCGGGCCTAAGTCCGCACTCGCCATTATGAATGCGGCTGACATCGAAACGCTCCAAAGTGCTATCCAACGAAACGACGCAAAATCCCTCTCCGGTGCCTACGGCATCGGTAAAAAAACTGCAGAAAAGATAGTACTTGAATTGCGGGACAAACTTGGTGCTATCGAAGAGCGAAGAGGCGGACGCACTGAAGGCGACGGGATGGTGGTTGACGCGCTCGTCGGACTTGGCTATTCGCAGAAAGAAGCTCGCGAGGCCGTCCGCGGCCTCCCCCCGGAAGCGCGTACCGCGGAAGAGAGGATACGCGAGGCAATACGTATTGCCTCGCGAGCGCTCTAGTATGCTTTACGCGCTGAAGCGTATCCTGCCCGTGTCTCTCCAGAACACACTGCGGACGCCGTATCATTACCTCCTCCAGTGGGGAGCGATGCTCATTAACGGCTTCCCCGCCTCACACATGATTGTGGTCGGTGTGACGGGCACCAAGGGTAAGTCAACGGTTGCGGATATGCTCTATGCCATCCTTGCGGTCGAGCATAAAACGGCACTGGCCTCAACCATACGGTTCAAAACCCCGGCGAGCGAGGAGAAAAATCTTTTCAAAATGACCATGCAAGGACGAGGATTCATTCAGCGCTTCCTGGGGCGGGCACGACGAGACGGAGCGACACACGCCGTTGTGGAAATCACATCGGAGGGAGTGCTACAGTACCGGCACCTCTTCCTCGCACTCGACGCGCTCATCGTCACCAACATTCAGAAAGAGCATATCGAGAGCCACGGCTCGTTTGAAAACTATGTTGCCGCAAAGCGTGAAATAGTAACTGAACTAGAGCGCTCACCAAAACCGCGCCGAGCGCTCATAGTACACACCGACGTTCCCGACACCGCATCCTTCTTGGGCGCCGCCGTTACCGATATTATTCCTTTTTCCATGAACAACATAGGCGACGTCCGTGCGGATGATGGGTCAGTGTCGTTTCTGTACAAAGATGTTCGATTCACCGTGCCGCTTGCGGGGACATTCAACGCCACAAACGCGCTCGCCGCAATTAAAGCCGCCGAGTGGCTTCACATTCCCCTTGTCACGGCGCAAAAAGCGCTTGCCAAAATGCAGACGGTGCACGGTAGGGTGGAGCATGTTTCGGTCGGCGAGAAGCAGAGATTCATAGCCATTGTCGACTACGCGCACACGCCAGACTCACTACGCGCGGTGTATAGCGCATTTCCAAACAGAAAGAAAATTTGCGTCTTGGGTAACACGGGCGGCGGCCGCGACCAGTGGAAGCGCCCTGAAATGGGCGCGATTGCCGATTCCGAATGTGACACCGTGATACTCACCAACGAAGACCCGTATGACGAGGACCCGGTCGCAATTGTTAACCAGATGGCGGCCGGCATGAAGCGAAAGCCAAAAATAATTATGGACCGGCGTGAAGCAATACGAGCCGCTATCCGAGGTGCACTGCCCGGAGACGTCGTCATCGTGAGCGGGAAGGGCACCGACCCGTACATCATGGGTCCGAAGGGACATAAAACTCCGTGGAGCGACTCGTTGGTAGTGCACGAAGAACTTGAAAAATTACTGCAAACGAGAGACTAAAAACTGCTAAACTATTCATATGAACGCAAAACGCGACCTCCTGATAGTCATCCTCCTCCTCTCAGCGTTAGGACTTGCGTGGTACTACGCAGGCGGGCCCGGTAACAGCCTCGCGCGCTCAAGCCCGTTCCTCACCTTGCCCGGCTACGGCACAGGCACACCGGCGTACATCGTGCCGAGCGTACAGTACACACCACCCAAGCCCATCGGCTCGTCACAGTCGCAAAGCAACAATCCTTCATTCACAAATTACCTGGGAACATTCAATGAAACGGCATCACCGTATGCCAAATACGTGACACTCGAGCGAGGTGTCGCCGACTCCGGGTACCAGGACGAGTATGTGGTCATCCGCATTGCCTACGACGCACCGCAAAAAATCACTGTGACGGGTTGGAGGCTCGAGTCAACGGCGACTAACCTCGGGACGACACTCCCGCTTGGCTCACCGCTACCTTTCCTCGGTTCGGTCAACGCAACGGGACCGGTCAGCATGGGCGCCGGCGAGAGCGCGTACGTCGTGACCAGCCGTTCACCCGTCGGTACGTCATTCAGAACCAACATGTGCACCGGATATTTTGAACAGTATCAAAACTTTAAACCTGCGCTCCGGCTCGAGTGCCCCAGTCCGGACGATGAGGCCAACAGGGTCCTGGCAACGGGTAACTACAACGATGACTGCTACAACGTGGTGCGCTCGATAAGTCGTTGCACACTGTCGACCGCAACGATTCCCTATTCGGCAGGCAGTCAGTGCCAGTCGCTGGTGCAGGACACGCTGACGTACAACGGATGCATCAACGCGCACAAGAGCGATCCAAAATTTTACAAAGATGTGTGGTACTTATACCTCAACCGCGACCAAGAGTTGTGGGCGAACCGCTCTGAACGAATCCGCCTCGTCGACGAGACAGGTAAAGTCGTTAGTGCTATAAGTTACTAACCTATAAAAGATTTTTTCGTGCCAAACCAGCTTGCAATGGCGCCATATGCAACCAGAAATGCTGTGAATGCATATAGTGCTCCCTCTGCGAGACCGGTAGAAATTCGCGCCAGGCCGAACCCTTCACTTGCCCAACCTGTGAGCATAAAGATGACCGGGCCTCCACCAGACTTCCCGGCCTTTGATCTATAGGGGTCATTCGCTTCCATCTCAATACGACCCTCGCTGCCAAAGGCTACTATCATGTCCTCGGATTATACCACTCTGAACATGGCTGTCAAATACGTTATGCACCTTATCGCCCAATGAAATACGCTCCGGGCAAAGCGGCCGCGAGCAATGTCAGAATTGAGAAGACAATAACTGCTCTTGTATAAAATGGATCAACATGCCTCGCGCTCGCGTCGGCATTAATAAAATCTGTCATAATCCTATCAAACACCCGGGGGAGCATCGGGTCAAATTTGGGAGGTGTATAAGTTGTAAAGTGCGATTCCCGTTGCAACCGCGACGTTTAATGACTCTTTCTTTCCCACCATTGGGATTTCAACCACGTCGTCGGCAAGCGCTAATACTTCAGGCTCGATGCCAGTGACTTCGTTCCCAACAATGAGCGCAACGTCTGCGGGGGTGGAGTACGACGTAAGTTGCACTGCCCGCGTGTCCTGCTCGAGCGCAACGACACGAACACTGGTTTCCTTCAGCTCTGTAATAAGTTCAGTAATTTCTTTTTTCTCCCACGGCACACTCAACTCTGCCCCGAGCGCGGTCTTGGCAATTTTACTAACCGCACGGTTAAAGCGGTCAGTGGGCGCGGGCGTGTAGCCGGTCAAATAGATTTTGCTAACGCCAAAAGCATCGGCGCTTCGGAACATGGACCCGACGTTCTCCGCCGAACGAACATTGTGGAGGACAAGATAGAGATGGCGCATGCCGCCCTATGGCGCTTCGGTAAAACTTCTCATTAACAAAACACCTGCAGTTCCTAAAAATGTGACACCAAGAACCAGAATCGATATTTGCGCCCAACCTGGCAATTTATGCCAAGAGTCCAAAGGTGTCTCCGGATCATCTTCCGCACCAAAGCCTTCGTCAGCCATAGATAGCCGTAGTGTACACCCATCCGCCAATAAATAAAACCGGAAAGCCATGGAAAAAGAATCACTTTTAGTGCATAATCAAGACGCGCGCCCATAGCTCAGTCGGTAGAGCAGCTCCCTTTTAAGGAGATGGTCCTTGGTTCGAGTCCAAGTGGGCGCACTAACTAAGAAGAATTTGGGCAAGTACTACTGCCGCAACTGCCCACACAACCCCACCGAGTATATCGATGATGTGGTGCTGTTTTACAAATACCGTTGACGACGCACTCAATATGCTCCATGCCCACACAACGAATGCCCAGTGCGGCATCGCAAGCGAGAGGTAGTAGCCCGACATGAGCGAAAGAAACACATGCGAGCTGGGGAAATTGTTTGCCGGCCCGTCAACGTAGTACATAAAACGTACAATGGCACTGAATGGCCCGGTGCCCGGTACCACGGGACGAATAATCGATGTTGGTATCAGGTACCACACAATCGCCGCTGTCCACATGGCAATGGTAAATGCGATGACGCACTCACGACCGAGGTCAGTCGGGATGAGTACTGTGAGGGTCAGAGGGATTAAGAGGAAAAAACTAAAATACGGCAACACAAAGACGGGGATGAACGGGATGTGCTCATCAATAAATGTCTCCGTACTTCCGATTGCTTCCCGCCAGCTAAGCGGAATGAATAATGCAAATGGCACCGCAAGCATTGTAAGGAGAAAGGCGATTTTCATTTCATTGTTCCAGCAAAAAGATCTCTAGTACGTCCTCCAAATCCCCTCGTCCAGAGCGCGCGTCGTGGTAGAGCCGCACCAGGTCGGCAGAAAACAGCTCGGCATCACCGGCAGGAGCGTTTCTCTGCTTCAGTTTCAGCAGTGCATTGCGCGCTGACCATGCAAGCGTACCATGCAATTCTTCAGGAGATACTCCTTCTTCAATAAGACTCCGATACAGTATCCAGGCCTTCTTTCTGTCCCCCGCCAACACCGCATTTGATAGTGCAAACGTGTTTGGTCGAGGGGGCTTATCCCTTCCTACCTTGCCAAAACGCACAACCTCCGCAATTTTTTCAACTTTCTTGAGTGTGAGTGCATCTATATCCGGCTGGATTGCTATCACAGTAGTGTCACTTCTGACGAGTACCTCACACTCCTCGAGAATAAAAGACTTTGCATCAGTATCGTCAAGCGGCCTATCAAGAATAAGCGTGACTTTGGGGGCAAAGAGGCCGCGCTGCTTAAGGTAACCGTTGACATTGGCAAACGGCTCACCCCCCTCACCAAAACGAACTACCTCTGTCCCCGTGGCACGCTTCAGTGCCACGGCCTTGGCTTTCTGCACCTCGTCACCAATAAAAAAGTAGAGCATACGTCAGAGGGGATTCATCTCGGCCCAGTTAGGACCCACTTCCGATGATACCGTAATCGGCACACCGTTTGTTTCTGCTCGAGTGAGCACCGATTCCATTATTTTTTTAACTTTTGGCGCTACGTCAAAGAGCACACCCTCCTTCACCTCCATAATCAATTCATCATGTATCTGGAGCACGATGGCGGCGTGGCCGTTAAACTCCTTCGCAAACAAATTGTGGATGCGCACCATTGCAATTTTAATAATGTCCGCCTGTGTCCCCTGCAAGGGCGCATTGATTGCCATGCGTTCCGCCTGCGCGCGAATGAAGGGCAATTTTGATTTCATACCGGGGAAGTAACGTTTCCTTCCGAAATAGGTTGTGGTATACCCGACGCGTGCCGCTGTGGCTTTGGTCTTCTCGAGGTACGCCGCGAGTGTTTTAAACGTCTCAAAGTACTTGGTGTAGAACTCCTGTGCTTCCGCTCGGTCCGTGCCCAAGTTCTCGCGCAGAGCATTCACGCCCATACCGTAGAGAATGCCGAAGTTGATAACTTTTGCTCTACGCCTCATTTCTTTGGTTACCTCTTTTTGGTCAACACCAAATACTTGCGCAGCAACTGCTGCGTGTACGTCCTCGCCTCGAATAAATATGTCCGCCAACTTCTCGTCACCCGACAGTATCGCGGCGAGCCGCAATTCAATTTGTGAGTAGTCGCACCCGAGGAGTATCGACCCGGTGGGTGCCACAAAACCGCGGCGGATTCGGCGCCCCAGTTCTGTCTTAACAGGAATATTTTGAAGGCCGGGGTCGCGGCTTGAAAGCCTGCCGGTTGCGGCACCTGTTTGCGAGAATGTGGTATGGAGTCTGCCTGTAGTGTCGAGAAGCGGCGGTATGGCGTCGATGTAGGTGCCGAGTAGTTTTGCGAGTTCCCGGTACGCTAAAATTTCTTCAACTATCGGGTTCTCGGCCGCGAGTTTTTGAAGCTCCGACTCTTTGGTGGAAAGTTGCCCGGTTGCAGTCTTTTTTTGTCTTTTCCCTGCGAGTCCGAGTTTGGTAAAGAGAATATCACCGAGTTGCTTGGGGGAATTGATATT
>OBEQ011761263.1_pt1 | contig 11079 bp, 10 predicted proteins | sample 1670901 | NCBI WGS metagenome assembly OBEQ01 (sample SAMEA104232315, study PRJEB22302) | groundwater metagenome | biome: forest; feature: aquifer; material: groundwater | place: USA | collected 2011-08-07 | depth 5.4 m | reverse complement strand
CGAGAAGCCCCAAAGGGGCGACGTGGCAATCTCTCTTTAAAACCCGAGATTGCTTCGCCTTCGGCTCGCAATGACAAGCCGTTATTGGACTTAGAATGACTTATGAAACGGCTTCTAGTAGGAATCAACTTTTACCATAAATTATGTTTGAAACCATACGAAAAATATTAAAGTTACTTCTCATCGGTGAACAGAGAAAATTTTATTGGCTTGTTGCAGCGATCGTTGTTATGACGCTGTTTGAAATCGTAGGCCTTGCGTCCATATTCCCATTCTTGAGTGTGATTTCCAACCCTGGAATGATCCAAACGAGTCATAAGCTAAAGTGGATATATGACACGATGGGTTTTACTAGTCAAGACACCTTTCTTCTTGTGCTTGCCGCAGCTACGTTCGTTATTATGGTGGCCAATAATCTCTTTCGCGCCGCAGTCTCGGTAGCAGTCATTCGATTCACCTGGCTAAAGCGTTATCTCATATCCAAGCAGCTGTTGTCTCAATATCTATATGAACCTTACGCATTCTTTCTTAACAGAAACAGTTCGCAATTATTATCTTATTTGGTTTCGGAAGTAGGAAGGCTTGTCAGCGGCGTTTTAATCCCAGTTATGCAGATATTCGCCAGATCCCTGCTTGCTCTATTAATACTTGTACTATTGATAATAGTTGATCCAATCGTTGCAATCGTAGTCACATTGGTGATGGGGGGTGGCTATGCGATCGTTTATCTTTTCGTGAGGAAAATACTTTCCGAATCAGGGCAGAACTTTTTAGCTTACAGCAATAAAATGTACAAAGTTCTCAATGAGGCTTTCGGAGGAATTAAGGATATTAAACTTCTAGGAAAAGAACGTGCGTTCATTGATGAGTATTCTGTTCCTGTAAGAAAAATGGTAAATTGTTATAGTTCACAATTTTTGGTTGCCCAAATTCCTCGATATGCATTTGAAGTTATGGCATTCGGCGGGATTTTGGCTATGACGATCTATCTGGTTGTCATAAAAAAGGATCATCAGCACGTCATTCCATTGGTCGGGCTTTACGCGCTTGCTGCCTATCGTCTTATGCCAACGTTGCAGCAGATTTTTGCTGACCTTACCAACATTCGATTCAGTCGAGCAGCATTGGAAACTATTTATGACGAATTTTTTCATTGTACCTATTCAAACAATGAAGAACCAATTGGACCTATTTCAGTTTTGCCGTTTACCAGAGCCGTTGAGTTTCGTGATATAACTTTCCAATACCCGAAGGCACAGAAACCCGTTATTGAAGATCTTAATATGAGCATTAAGGCAAACACGACTGTTGGATTTGTCGGTGAAACAGGGGCAGGAAAGACGACTTTGGTAGATGTTTTTCTTGGCTTATTAAGCTCTCAGCAGGGAGAGATCATTGTGGATGGCACAAAGTTGAACAGGGATAATTTGCGTGCTTGGCAAGCCAATGTCGGATATGTTCCTCAACATATTTACCTTTGTGACGATTCGATAACCCGCAATATAGCTTTTGGTGTTCCGGATCACAAAATCGATAGAGCGGCTGTTCAATGTGCCGCGCAAATAGCGGACATTCACAGCTTTATCATTAATGAGCTCCCAAATGGTTATGAAACTGAGGTGGGGGAACGAGGTATCCGTCTTAGCGGTGGACAAAGGCAGCGTGTGGGTATTGCCAGGGCAATGTACCACAATCCATCGCTTCTTGTGTTTGATGAAGCCACCAGCGCATTGGATGGAATTACGGAGGATGTTATTATGGAGGCCATTCATAACTTAACACACAAAAAAACTATCATTATCATTGCGCACCGGCTTAGTACGGTGAGGGAGTGTGATGTCATCTATCTTTTGGAACGGGGAAAAATTATCGCTGAGGGAAAATATCAAGAACTCTTAGCAACAAATCAACAATTTCGTAAGATGGCTAAGGAATATGAAAAGAACAACAACTTTTCGCGGCCTGTTACGAATATCTCATCGTCAGAAGTCTATGAATAATAACCAAAAAAGGCGGATGCTACTTACCGGTGTTAGTGGCCTTTTGGGCAACAATTTGGCTTTTTGCCTGAGAGGTAAATACGACATATTAGGCGTATATTGTACCCACAAGATTGAGATCGATGGAATACGGACTGCCATGGCGGATATTGCGTCGGCTCGAGATATGTGCGCACTTATAAAAGATTTTAAACCAGAAATTATCATTCATTGTGCTGCCCATGCGGATGTTGAAGTATGCGAAGAGAATCAAGAAGAAACCGAACGCATTAATGTGTTCGGTACACGGAATTTGGTTAATAGCTTGAACAGCTGTCAAGCTAAACTTGTCTATATTTCCACGGACCTTGTTTATGATGGTGAGAAGGGGTATTTCAATGAAGATGATAGGGTAAATCCTTTAAATTGTTATGGGAAAAGTAAGTACAAAGGTGAACAGGAAGCATTAAAAGCCCGAAATTCTTTAATCCTGCGAACTAATTTTTTTGGTTGGAATATTTTGGACAAATTTAGTCTCGGCGAATGGGTGATTCATGAATTGACACACGAAAGGACGATACGGGGATTTGAGGATTGTTTGTTTTCTTCAATTTATACTTTTGAATTAGCAAAAATTTTGGATTCAACAATTCAAAAGGATTTATCCGGTTTATATAATTGTGGTAGCAGTACGTTTATTTCTAAATATCAATTTGCCCTGGACATTGCAGATAAATTAGGATTTGACAAGACTTTGGTTAAACCAATTTCAGTGGACGAATTTGGTTTTAAAGCAAAACGGGGCAAAAATTTAGCGCTGAATACGAGTAAATTGGTCCAAGATATTTTTATTGATATTCCCCCCATTTCTTATTCCATAGACCGTTTCGTGGAAGATTTCAAAAAAGGAATTCCTGAAACGATCAAATCGAATCGACCCGCAAGTAATATATATTCTGCTTCGCCAAAGATTATTCCTTATGGGCGGCAGTGTATTGATGAGGAGGACATCGTCGCCGTTGTTGACGTTCTAAAATCAAATTCCATTACGCAAGGGCCGAAAGTTCAGGAATTTGAGGAGGCTTTATGTAAAGTAACTGATGCATCTTTTGCTGTAACTGTTAATTCAGGAACATCAGCTTTGCACCTCGCTTGTTTGGCAGCAGCGATTAGCCCTGGAGACGAAGTAATTACTTCTCCCAACACATTCGTCGCTTCGGCCAATTGCATTGTGTATTGTCATGGGAAGCCGGTTTTTGCTGATATTGATTCGCGTACCTATAATATATCTTCGCAGGAAATCGAAAAAAAAATTAACAAATATACAAAAGCAGTCATTCCAGTGCATTTTGCTGGCCAAAGCTGTGACATGGAAACAATTCAAAAAGTTGTCACTAGTGCCGAGAAAAAATATGGGCATAAAATATACATTATTGAGGATGCCTGCCACGCGCTTGGCTCTCGTTACAAGGAATCGAAAGTCGGATCTTGTATGTATTCAGATATGGCGGTGATGAGCTTTCACCCAGTTAAACATATTACAACCGGTGAAGGCGGGTGCGTTTTAACCAACGATGAAAAATTATTTAAAAAATTGGTTTGCCTTCGTTCACACGGGATCACGAGCGATCCTGCTGATACCGATGCCGAACGTCAGCAAATGCCGTGGTATTATGAGCAACGATACCTTGGATACAATTACCGAATAACGAATATTCAGTGTGCTTTGGGCACATCACAGTTAAAAAAATTGGACCGATTTCGTCAAGAGAGGCGTGCTATTGTTAATCGATATAACGAGGTTTTTAAAGAGATCAAATGGCTCAAAACTCCCCTTGAAATAGATTACTGCACCAGCAATTTTCATCTCTACGTCCTTCTGATCGATTTTGTTGAGCTAGACACATCACGAGTGGAGTTCATGTTGGAATTAAGAAAAAATGGAATTGGAACTCAGGTGCATTATATTCCTGTTCACACACAACCATTTTATAGAAATAATTTTGAAACTAACTGGGGGGACTGCCCACAAGCGGAATCGTTCTATAAAAAATGTTTGTCCATCCCCCTCTACCCAACAATGTCTGATATGGATGTAAAAAAAGTTATTGACGCTATCAAAAGATTGTCCAATAAATGAAGAACACTAAATCAGACACATATTATATAGAGAATCTTACCGTCGATTCCAGGGTGTTTTGTATTTTGCCATATTTTTTGAAGAACAAGACTAAAGCGCTGCAAGAGACAGAGAACCTGTATTATTTTAACAATTCAAAACTTGGGTTGTGGCTGGGGAATTTTACCATGCGTTTTGTAAGGAAACAAATTAAAAGAGCAGATTTCTGCGCCGGAGAGATGCATGAGTAGATGGCAATTTAGTTTGGATGAAAGGTCCTGTTGAAATCTTTTAATGAAACATAAAAGGGACGATCATAAGGTACTTGTTTTTGGGGCCGCAGGATTCATCGGAACTTATTTAATAAATGAATTAATAAAAAAGAATTATCAAGTTTTTGCTTCCGACATCATCAAAATTGATCCAAAGCATTATCGAAATATTAACGTTCCGTATGTTCCAATTGATATTACAAACGATAAGGATTTCGATAAATTACCGCAAACGCAATTTGATGTTGTCATCCATTTAGCAACGCACCAACCAGCCAATGTTAGTGCGAATAATTATGATCCAAATGATTATATTAATGTAAATGTTATAGGCACTCTGAACATATTGAAGTTTTGCAGAAAATATGAAGTTGGTAAAATTATTTATGCCTGCTCACATAGAAGTACACAAAGTTTATGGAAGAAAAACAGAGCCCTGAGCGAAGAAGATGGGCGATCAATAAAATATGATGGAGAATATTCAATGTTTAGCATTTCCGAATGCGCAGCCCAGGATTGCATAGAACATTATTCGGTTCAGTATGGCTTAAAAAGTATAATATTTAGACTTCCACCGGTTTATGGCTATGGTCCTCACACAGTAATTTTTAAAAATGGGAAATTGATAAAAACAGGATTTCAAATATTTATTGAAAATGCTATGGCATGCAAACCAATTAAAGTGTGGGGGGATAGTGCTATTGGAAGAGATATTATTTATGTTAAAGATGTTGTGTCAGCATTTATAAAAGCAATCAATCATAAAAAAGCACATGGATTATTTAATATAGCATCAGGTAAAGCGATCACCCTAAGAGAAGAGGCTGAAACAATAGCAAGGGTTTTTTGGGGTGATGACACAGAACCAAAGATCATTGAACAACCAGAAAAGCCAAATCACATGGATGCTTTTGTCTATGATATTAGTAAGGCTAAGCGCGAATTAAATTGGAACCCTCAATATAGTTTTGAAGAGATGCTGTTAGATTATATTAATGAGAGAAATAGGAAAAAATTTGTTTATTTATGTTTATTTAATCGACAAAAGAAAAAAAGATGAAAAAAGATAATTAAACAGGAGAATTCGTTATGCTTAGCATTCAAGACAGCGAACTAATGGGCGAAAATGTTAAAGGTAAACTTAGATCCTGCGGGGAAGGGGTAAAGATTTATCCTTTGGCAAAAATTGCTTTCCCTCATGTGGTTGATTTAGGTAATCATTGTAAAATCCGTGATTTTGTATTTATATTTGCTGGACAGGGTGTAAAAATAGGAGAATATACGGATGTTCAGCCACATACAGTTATTTGGGGAGGGGGATTAACAATTCTCGGAGACAGAGTATCTACGGGCCCGGGCACTGTTTTTTTATCAGCAACATATTCGTGGGTAAATGGTCTTAAGATGGTAGATGGATTAAAAGAAGGTGAGACAAAAGTGCTCGGTGGAAAACTAATCATTGGAAACGATGTTTATATTGGAGCAAAAAGTGTGATAATGCCCATAACTATTGGTGAAGGTACTGTAATAGGGGCAAATAGTTTTGTAAATAAAAATTGCGAACCGTGGAGTATCTATTTTGGATCTCCCGCCAGGAAAATAGGTAATCGAAGACCAGCTAAGAAACCAGCTTAAAGATGCCACGAATAATTATGTGCTAAAGGGTATTAACGGAAACCCTTGGCTACGGAACGGCCGAGATTTTCAACGCCGACCAAGGCTCACAATTCGCAAGCGAGGGTATTTACAATGACAAAAACTCTATCTAAAACAACAACAAAAAATGGTCTAGACAACCGGGCCACTATAGTTTGTCAATTCCGCTTTTCTCCACGATGACAGATCGAGATGTGCAATATGTTATTGAAAATGTCCAATCATTGAATCGTTTTTGCAAATGAAGAAAAGAGATGTTGTTAAAAGTTAAAGATGAAAACCGGGGCCATTATTCAAGCTAGAATGTCATCAAGCAGGTTGCCTGGGAAAGTTTTGAAACTTTTATCTGGGAAAACTGTTTTAGAGCATGTTGTAGCACGCGTGAGTTTATCAAAAATGATCGATGAGATAGCAGTGGCAACCTCAACTAATTCCGCAGATGATCCAATTGAAGAAGTATGCAAGCATAATTCCATATTGGTATATAGGGGAAGTGAACATGATGTTTTATCCCGTTATTATGAAGCCGCTAAACTTTTTTGTTTGGATGATGTGGTGCGGATTACTTGTGATTGTCCTTTGATCGATCCTCATGTGATTGATGAGACGGTATCTTTTTTTAAAACAAATCAATACGATTTAGTCAGTAATTGCGGATTGAATGAATCCGACAACAGTTATCCGCGAGGGTTAGACATTGAGGTTTTTTCTGATGCTGTACTTAAAAAAACTTTCAAGTTTGCAAGAGAAAAGTATCAGCGGGAACACGTCACTGTCTATATGTATGAAAAATTAAATAGTTTTGTGCTTTCCGCAAATATTAATTATTCCGACTATCGATTGACACTGGATACTCCTGAAGATTTTAAGTTGATTCAAGAAATTTACAAAGAATTATATCATGGGAAACATAATTTTTTTTTGGACGACATCATTAATCTTTTTGTTCGCAATCCAAGTTTAGCAAATATTAACAATTTTGTTAAGCAGAAGCCTTTCAAATAAGAAAATATTATTTCTTAAATGCGTCAAAAATTTGTTTTTTGGTGTGATTGTAACGAGATAATAGGGTTCGGGCATTTTGTGCGATGTTTGAGTATCGCAAGAATCATCCAGAGTTATCTTCGGCCGTTGTGCGAGATCGTGTTTTTTGGGAATTATAATCAATTCGCAAAAAATTTACTTTCAGAGTCCGGTTTTGAAATCGCATGTTTAAGGAGTGAGGATATAAAACGCGGAATGAAAATATGGAATTATTTACAAGGTAGCAATTATTTCATCATGGATACTTATGACATGAACGAAAAATTAATCAATTCTTTTTGTGGTCAGCACTTCAAATTTATTGTAGTTGACGATTTTAATAAGTTTAAATTTAAAAATGTTGATTTGGTTATTAACTTTACTATTGAAGGGCCAAATTATAAATATTTATCAAAAAATGTCGCTTTGGGAGTAAATTTTTTCCCTGCAAAATTGGAATTGCTCAAGATCCGGAAAAAAAATGAGAGAAGGTTAAAGAATAAGGTTAAAAGTATATTGATTTTGATGGGCGGAAGCGACCGGGGGGGTATTGGCAAACGAGCGTTATTGTGCATTGATAGATTAGTCAAGCACAAGGAAATCTATTATGTAAATAATGAGCAAACGATAAAAAATAAGCGGTTGTTTAGGAGTAACTTTATTTCGTATCAAAGATTAACTCCTAGTATAGAAAACGTTTATCGCCGGGCTGACGTTGCTATTTTGGGCGGAGGTTTATCCAAGTATGAGAGCTTGTTTTGTTGCATTCCGAGCGCTTCTTTTTCACGGACGAGAGGTGAGTATAATGATACGCTTGCATTATCAAGAAAGAATTTGATATATAATTTCTGTTTAGCGGAACAATTTAGCCAAGCCAATTTCGAGAAAGATTTTACAAAATTTCTTTCATTTCCGGTTAGAAAAAAACTTTATTTGAACATGAAAAACATTTTTTTTTCAGATTCCATGGCAAATCTTTTTAATTCAATTATTTATTGCTGATACAATGACAGAAAAAATAAAAAAATTTCTTCCTTCATTTAAAATTGGCAATCGGAAAGTAGATGCTAAGCAGCCTGCTTTTATAGTGGCTGAGCTTTCTGCAAACCACAAACAGAATTTAAATTTGGCTATAAAAACCGTTCGCGCTGCAAAAGAGGCTGGGGCAGACGCGATCAAATTACAAACTTATACGCCGCAAACTATGACCATCGATTCCGATAAAAAATATTTTCAGATTGGAAAAAATACCCTTTGGGCAGGAAAAAATCTTTATCGTTTGTACAAAGAGGCATATACGCCATGGGAATGGCATTCAAAGCTAAAGCAATTAGCCGAAAAAATTGGGTTAATTTTTTTTTCGTCTCCGTTTGATCGATCCGCTGTTGATTTTCTTGAACAATTGAATGTGCAGGTTTACAAAATTGCTTCATTGGAGATTGTTGATATTCCATTGATTGAATATGTGGCGAAGAGAAATAAACCTATTTTAATTTCAACGGGCATAGCAAGTATTAATGACATTCGCCAGGCGTTGAATGCTTGCTTGCGTTCTAATAACAATCGGATCGCACTTTTAAAGTGCACATCGGCATATCCGACATCCTTGAAAGAAGTTAATTTGAAAAGTTTACAAGACATGGCTGAGAAATTTCAAACAGTGATTGGTATTTCTGATCATACAATTGGCATTGACGTTTCAGTGGCTGCGGTTGCGCTTGGAGCCAGAATTGTTGAGCGTCATTTCATTTACGATCGCAAATTGGGCGGGCCTGACGCAGCTTTTTCTTTGGAACCTTCCGAATTTAAGTCGATGGTGAATTCTATTCGTAAAGTTGAAATAGCACTCGGCGAAAAAGAATATCAATGTTCTCCATCGATGAAAGAAGCCCGACGTTATGCGCGATCCTTATTTGCAGTTCAAAATGTCCAAAAAGGGGAATTGTTAACATTGGACAATATTAGGTCAATTCGTCCCGGGAACGGACTAGAACCTGTTTATTTGTCAAAAGTTTTAAACCGAAAAGCAAAAATGCGAATTGAAAAAGGAACGCCACTTCAATGGAAAATGATTCTTTAATCATCAATTTAAAATCAAAAACTAACAGTTAAAAAGGTTGATCTAAATGCAGCAGCTTAAATTTAAAAAAGAAAGAATATTTGCTCATGAGAACGCGCGCCTGGCAGCGGAAAAAACAATCTGCATTTCGGGTAGTACGCGAAGTGGCACAACATTGATGGGGACAATTTTGCATTCCTGTCAAAACGTAGAATATATTTTTGAGCCTCCAATTATTTTACCAATTTTGCTTAATATAAGTTTTGTCCCAGAGGAGTGCACCCGATTACTTTTTGAATCTTACATTTTTGAAGATTTGCTCCTGGGTCAATTGGCAGGTCGGAATGTCAATTTGAATGAAAATGATGACAGCTGTTTTTATAAAGCCAAAACTAAAAAGGAACTTGCAAAAAGGCATTCGCAATCATGGCGCAAAAATAAGATGGCGGATTGTGCCAAAGAAATTCATCCAGCATTCAAGATGCCGGAAATCACGCCTTATTTAAAAGATTTGCAGGAACTTTATCCATCGATGGAGTTTGTATTGATGCATCGAAAAGCCAATTCAGTGATTAATTCATTAATGAAGAAAAGATGGTTGTCTGAGCGTAATGTGAGCAGTTTGAACTTTTTATGGCCATGTAAAATAATAGAAAACCAAACGGTTCCTTATTGGGTTTCGGATCAAGATATTGGCTATTGGGCAGAATGGACGGAACTGGAACGGGCTGCTTATTATTATTTGCAATTTGTTAGGCCAATTGAACATTTGGAAAATGCAATTGTGATTTCATATGAGAAATTGATAGAAAAACCGCGAGAGATTATTGATGCGATGATTTCAAAATTAAAGCTAAACGCCGGCGAAAAGACTCAGAGTATTGTTGACGGAATTTCAGAAAAAACAATTCCAGAAAAAGACTGGCTGTCGCTTCTCGCCCCTTCCTTGAGAAAACCTGTTATCGAATTATCCGAACGTTATACCTCTGATGTTCTTTAACTAACCACGTCAAATCTCTGAAGAATTTATTTCTAAACCGCAGATGAATGAGGAAAATTTAGTCAAATGAAAATTGCGATTATGCAGCCAACTTATATTCCATGGATCGGATATTTTGATTTAATGGATTCTGTTGATCAATTTGTTTTTTATGACGATGTTCAATTGGAAAAAGGGTCCTGGCAATTAAGAAATCGAATTAAGACTGCTCAAGGGGAGTTGTTTTTAAGCGTTGAAAGAAGAAGGAATGGCAAATCTCTTCTTTTGATCAAAGACACGCTATTGAATGACGCAATCGATTGGAAAGAGAGGCATTTAAAGTCAATCGCGCAGAACTATCGAAAATCTCGGTATTTTGAGGAAGTGTATTCTTTTTTTGCTGCCTTAATACAAAAGAAGTTCGAAAGATTGGGGGAGTTCAATATCCACATCATTAAAATGATTTCGGAAAAAATAGGGATAAAGACGAAATTACTTGTATCTTCGGAAACATTTGGCCAAGCGACCGGTGTTAAAGATGAAAGACTGCTTGCAATATGCCGGCTTGTATGTTGTGATTCTTATTTGTCTCCCCAGGGTTCAGCAATTTACATTGAGAAAGACTCACCCGGTGGGAAATTTGCTGGATCAGGCGTCGAATTGTATTACCAGAATTATGAGCATCCGGTGTATCCGCAACTTTACGGGTCTTTTTTGCCTTATATGAGTATTGTTGATCTGCTTTTTAATTGTGGCTTTGATGAAGCATTAGAAATGATTCGAAAGGGAAGGCGCAAACCAATTCATTATTTACATTTAGAACGTCCTTTAATGCAAATATAAAACGTTCCACCCATCTAAAAACAAAACCATCTAGTATCAATACCGTTCAGTTAAGGACATGAACAGCCTCATGAAAGGTGGTTTTGGGTTGTTGAATTTTGTAATGTTCAGGACGTTTGCATTTAAAGTTCGACATTTTTTGTTTGATG
>OBEQ010272190.1_pt1 | contig 11080 bp, 10 predicted proteins | sample 1670901 | NCBI WGS metagenome assembly OBEQ01 (sample SAMEA104232315, study PRJEB22302) | groundwater metagenome | biome: forest; feature: aquifer; material: groundwater | place: USA | collected 2011-08-07 | depth 5.4 m | reverse complement strand
GCGAAGGGGGGGCGGGAAACCCGCGGGCGTGGGATGGCGTCGATCGGCCGCGGCGCCGAGTCGCTTCGCGCGGGCAACTCGTTCCTGATTTTTCCAGAGGGGACGCGGAGCCGTACCGGCGATCTCCTTCCGTTCAAGAAGGGCGGCTTCATCATGGCCCTCCAGGCGCAGGTGCCCATCGTGCCGGTCGCCGTGCAAGGCGGACGGGCCGCCATGCGCAAGGGAAGCGCCATCGTCCGGCCGGTCCACGTCAGCGTGCGGATCGGTGCGCCGATTCCGACGAAAGGGCTGACGGTCGATGACCGCGACGTGCTAATCGAACGCGTTCGCGCGGCGATCCGGGCCCTGTTGGATCAGGGGCCCGTCTGGACTTAGGGAAATCAGGAGTTAAAGGGAGCTGGCCGCCTACAGCGTGAACGAGACGCGGACCCTCGTTTTGACCGAAACTGGTGCGCCGTTGATAATCGTTGGCTTGTACTTCCACCTCTTGACGGCGTTGAGCGCAGACTGATCGAGCATCGGCACCGATCGCACAACGTGAGCCTTCTCGACCGTACCAGCGGGCCCGATGATCACTTCGATGTCGACGTCGCCTTCAACGTGCCCCGATTTGGCAATCAGCGGGTACTCTGGCGTCACGTTCAGGATGCGCTCCGGCATCGGAATCGCCCCGCCGACTTCCACCACGTCCGGAGCCGAGGTGACCGAGTCGGCCTTCCCGATCGAAATAACCTTGACTCCCTGCGTATCGGCGCTCGCCGATAGATATCCGATCGCCCCGGGCTTCAACCTGACAAAGGCGAGCACTTCGCGATCCGTCGCCATGGCGGGCGGAGGATCGCCTCGTCCGGCGCTGGAGACGCTGCGCCAGCGCGTAGCGACGGACGACACCGGCATGTTCAGGACATCTCTGGAAAACGCTTCACGTACAGGCGACGTCGTCGGCAGATCGACCGCGGAGACCGGTTGACCGTCATCCCATGTGGCCTTCTCGAGGAAAAACATCGAGACTTGTGCCTTGCTTACCGACGTGATCGGATTTGCGGGGTTGACGATGATCTTGTAGCCCTCCTGCGCCGGCAGGTTCGAGCCAAGCAGCAACGTGCCGGCAATCGCGAGTACCGCTCCCCACTTACCCATTCGTCAGCCGCCTCCTCCGTCCACCAAGTGTCGCCACCCTGCAGCGACTCATCGTTACGTTGCACTCAACGTATCGGTTAGCCGCCGCCGGATCTTGAGCAGCGCCCGTGTGCAAACGATCGAGAGGCGCGCTGCACGTGCACAGCCGCGTGTTCTGTTTCGGCTCACGCCGTTGAAACGGAGCGCAGGCGTGTGAAGGGCCATGGGTTGTGAAGTCGCGTGGCTCCTCAAGGCCGACCCGCGGTTCGCCGATAAATATGTCGTCTCTCGCGACCGCCAGTGAGACGTCACCGCTCAGATGTTTTCCGCCGGCTTCAAATGAAGACGGCTGGAGTGATTTTCAGGAGACCGCAGATGGTTCAAGATCGATGGACAATCGGCCGGAGGCTGCATGCCGGATTTGGTGCGCTCCTGCTGCTGACGGTGTTGGCAGGCGGCGTCGCGATCTGGGGTTCCTCGAGAATCAAAGCCGACGTCGAGACGGTCACGCAGCGTTCCGCGGATTTGCAGCGCGCGCTGACGATTCAGACGGCGCTGTTCAAGATCGAGGGTGGAGAGAAAAGCATCCTCTGGGCCGGCCTCGACAACGACCGGCGGTTGTATGACGCATCGAAAAGCGACGTGGCCAGCCAGTACGAGCTCGTTCACAAACAGATCGAGGATCTGGTCGCATCGCTGACGAATGAAGCTGACGCGGCGGCGGCACAGACGCTTCGCCAAAGCCTGACCCAGTGGCAGACGGCTCATGCTCAGGTCGTGGGACTCAGCGACAGCGGGGCCTACGCCGGCGCGCAGCAGCTCATGACGTCGACGGTCAACCCGCTGCTCAAGACCGCGGAGGGTGCAGCCCAGAACATCGTGCGACGCCTCGATGACGCGATGGTGGAAGCGAACGCACGATCGAGCACCTCGTACTGGGAATCCCGGTTGCTGACGGTGGCCGTTGTCGTACTGGCGCTGATTATCGGCATTCTCGTCGTGTGGCTGGTTCGTACAATCAATTCGAGTCTGCGGATCGTCTCGCGCGAGCTTGGAGAAGGCGCACAGCTCGTCGTCGACGCGTCGTCGCAGATGGCGGTGTCCTCGCAGTCGATGGCGCAGGGAGCAGCCGAACAAGCGGCGTCCCTCGAGGAGAATTCCGCGGCCATGGAGGAAATGGCGACGATGACGCGGAAAAACGCCGACAGCTCCCATCAAGCTGCCGCATTGATGGCCGAGGCGGCACGCGTCGTCGAGAGCGCCCACAAGGCCCTCGAGGACATGGTCAGCTCGATGACGAGCATCAAGGACTCGAGCAACCGGGTGTCGAAAATCATCAAGACCATCGACGAGATCGCGTTTCAGACGAACATCCTGGCGTTGAACGCCGCCGTCGAAGCGGCGCGAGCCGGAGATGCGGGGATGGGGTTTGCCGTCGTCGCGGATGAAGTCCGCAGTCTCGCCCAGCGATCGGCGCAGGCGGCCAAAGACACCGCAGGTCTCATCGAAGAAGCGATCAGCAGCGCGACCGAAGGCAGCCGGAAAGTCGAGCAGGCTGCCGGCGGCTTTGCGGGCATCACCCAGCGCGTCACCGAGGTCAAGGCGCTCGTCGACACTGTGAGCGTCGCAAGCAACCAGCAGGCGCTCGGTATCGATCAGGTATTGCAGTCGATCCGTCAGATGGAGAGAGTGACGCAGACAACCGCCGCGACGGCCGAAGAGAGCGCGGCGGCGTGCGAGCAGCTCAACGCGCAGGCGGATGTGACGATGCGGCTGGTGGAGCAGCTGGAAACAATGGTCGGCCGCAACGGCGAACGGACGTCTTCGGCGAACGTTCCGCGGCTTTCGCCGGGCCACGGGCGAGCGACCTTGCTGCCGATTCCCGGCCATGGCGGCCGCAGCTACGCGGCGTCAACCGACGATCGGACGCCGCTGGCCGACACCGGGACCTTCGGGAAGTTCTGATGTCCTCCAGCGTTCCGGACCCTCTGGCGCCGGATCCTGACCTCGCGGTGCTCCGGGGCGATCCCGAGCTCGCCCGAACATTCTTCTCCGAGACGTTCGATCATCTCAGTTCGATCGAGGCACGCATCCTTGATCTCGAGCGCACGCCCGATGATCCGAAGGCGCTCAACGACGTGTTCCGGCCGTTCCACAGCCTCAAGGCCAATGCGGGAGCGCTGGGAATCGAAAGCGTCGAGGAACTGGCCCACCGGGTCGAGAACCTGCTGGATCGCGCACGTTCCGGAGAACACCGTCTCGGGCAGGCCGAGGTCGAGATCACCCTCGCCGCAGTCGATCTGCTCACCGGCATGATGCGCGATGTGGAGGTTCGTCTCGCGGGCGGGAAGGGCAGTGATTTTCGGGAGCGGCGCGCAGCCCTCATCGCCACCATTGATCGCGTGGCAGAGCAGGCGCAAGACACACGGCCGTCCGAAGCTCCCTCCGAAGATGACGATCAGCAGCGAACCGCCGGCAACACCCGTGCTGCCGGAGTCGAAAGCGCGACCTCGGCGAGCGTCAAAGTCGATACCCGAAAGCTCGACAGCCTCGTCGATCTCGTCGGCGAGCTTGCAATCGTGCAATCGATGATTCAACAGGATCCTCAACTCGCCGGGAGGAGCAACGAGCGGCTCTATCGCAATCTCGCGCAACTCCATCGGATCACCGGCGAGCTTCAGCGCGGATCCATTTCCATGCGCCTCGTGCCGATCCGCCATACGTTTCAGCGAATGAGCCGCCTGGTGCGCGATTTGGGCCACAAGTCTGGCAAGGCCCTCGAGCTGGTGGTGTCGGGCGAGGATACGGAGCTGGATCGGAATGTCGTCGAAGAAATCAGCGATCCCCTGATGCACATGCTGCGGAACAGCGTCGACCATGGCATCGAAGATCCCCAGACGAGACAGCGCAACGGCAAGCCTCCTCAGGGGCGCCTGTCGATCAGCGCCTACCACGAAGGCGGCAATGTCATCATCGCCGTCGCCGACGATGGCGGAGGCCTCGATACCGAGAAGCTGTATCGGAGAGCCGTTGCGCAGAAGCTGTTCGAGCCAGGCGCGACTCCGTCAGAGGCCGACATCCACGCCCTGATCTTCCGTCCGGGGTTTTCGACCGCCAGCCACGTCACGGAAATGTCAGGCCGCGGCATCGGCATGGATGTCGTGCGCCGGAACGTCGAGACGCTGCGGGGCCGCATCGAGATTCGAAGCCGCCCCGGACAGGGCACCACCTTTCTGATCAAGCTGCCGTTGACACTGGCAACCGTCGAGGGGCTCATCATCGGCGTCGGAGCCGAGCGGTTTGTGCTGCCAACATTCTCCGTGCGGGAATCGCTTCGCCCCTCGCCTCATCGAGTTCATGTCGTCCCCGGTGAGGGCTGGATGATTCAGGTCCGTGACGACCTGCTCCCTCTTGCTCGACTGGCCGACCTGTTCGGCATCGAGGGCGGCGCCATCGAGCCCGATCAGGCCGTTGTCGTGGTGCTGGAGGACGACATGCAGTGTCTGGCGTTGATGGTGGACCAACTGCTCGGCAAGCAGGAGATCGTGATTAAGTCGCTTGGGGACGCCCTTGTGAAGATCAACGGGGTCGCGGGCGGCGCGATTCTCGCCGACGGCCGGATCAGTCTGATTCTGGATGCAGGCGGGCTGATACGTATGCAGCGGGAGATGTCGTCGCGTGCGGCGTGAGCCGCCTGCCAAGGATGGCGGCGAAGCGAGGAACCAATGAGTGCCGGCAAGTACCTGACGTTCGCGCTCGACCGGGAGGAATATGCGGTGTCCGTGCTTCACGTGCGGGAGATCGTCAAGATCATGGACATCACCGCCGTGCCGCAGCTCCCACCGTACGTCAAAGGCGTGATCAACCTGCGCGGCAAGGTCATCCCCGTCGTGGACATGCGTCTGAAGTTGGGGCTGGCAGCCAGGGACTATTCCGAGCGGACCTGCATCATCGTCGCCGAGGTGACCGTCCGCAACCGCGCGGTGATGATGGGCGTGATTGTTGATGCCGTTTCCGACGTGTTGAGCATCTCGGCCGACGATCTGGCGGCGCCTCCTGATTTCGACATCTCAAAGAACGGATGGATAGAGGCGATGGCGACGGTCAAGGGAGGCCTGAAGATTCTGTTGAATCTCGACAAGATGCTCGGCACGGATGGCGAGCTGATTCGCGCGGCCTGAATGAGTCCGACCTATGAGAAACATCCCGCGTCGTCTCGAGGTGAGCCGGTGAACGGCGCGGCGTGCCGTTTGACCGCCGACGACATGCGGAAGATATCCACGCTCGTCTACGAGAAGAGCGGGATCGCGCTGCGCGACAGCAAGCGCGCGCTGGTGATCGCACGCCTCCAGAAGCGCCTGCGGCAACGGGGGTTCACGTCCTTTTCGGATTATCTGAACTATCTCGAGCGCGATCGCTCCGGTGGCGAGCTCACGGCCGTGCTGGACGCGATAACGACCAACCATACGAGCTTCTTCCGGGAAATCGATCACTTTCACTTTCTGGCCAACCGCATCGTCCCGGCGCTGCTGGCCCGACCGGGGGCGCGGCCGATCACGGGCTGGAGCGCTGCATGCTCGAGCGGCGAGGAGGTGTATTCGGTTGCCGTCACGCTGCTCGATCACGTGCCGGTGGCCCAATACGGCCGTCTTCGGCTCGTGGCGTCCGATTTGTCGACCTGCGCCATCCAGATCGCGCGCCGCGGCGTCTATCCGCTGGACCGCGTAGCGCAGCTTCCTCAAGTCACGCTTCAGCGACACTTCGAGCGCGGGCTGGGCGAACAGGACGGGCTGGTCCGCCTGAAGGCCCAGGTGCGAAGACTCGTTGAATTCCGGCGGCTGAATCTGATTGAAATCCAGAGCCTGGCGGGCATATTCGACTTCATCTTCTGTCGGAACGCGATGATCTACTTCGATCGAGACTCGCGCCAGCGCGCCGTTTCAATGCTCGAACGGCATCTCGCGCCGGATGGATACCTGTTCGTCTCGCATTCGGAGGGGCTCAGCGACATCAACCATCGCCTGCGATGGTGCGCGCCCGGCGTATACCGGCGGGTCGGCGAATGACCAAGGTCACGCGCACCGACGCGAAATGGCTGCGCGTGGGCATCGGCGAATTCGCCGTCTCCGATCGGCCCGACGACGTGATCATCACGGCGGCCCTCGGAAGTTGCGTCGCCGTCTGTGTGTGGGAGCCGGTTGTGGGCGTTGCGGGGATGCTGCACTTTCTCCTGCCCGATGCGCGCAGTAATCCAGAGAGAGCGCAGGCAGAGCCTGCCGCCTTCGCGGATTCCGGCATTCCGCTGCTCTTTCACGCGACGTATAAGCTCGGCGCTCAAAAGAACCGGTGCAAGGTGTGGCTTGTCGGAGGTGCAGACGTTGCCGGTCACGGATCGGAAGGCGTCCTCAACATGGGCCGCCGGAATGTGCTCGCCGCGCGGGGCGTCCTGTGGCAGAACGGCATGCTGATTCAAGGGGAGGCTGTTGGCGGCACCGCACCCCGGACCGTCACAGTCGCCGTCGCGGACGGACACATCACGGTCAAGTCGAACGGTGAAGTCGTCTCGCAGTTATTCGAGGAGGATCCGTGCCAGAGAATCCCAGCGGAGTGGTGAAGTCGATGCAACCGGTGAACGTGCTGATCGTCGACGACTCGGCGACGATGAGAATGGTCATTCGCCGGGTCATTGATCTAGCGGAGGTGCCCATCGGGACGGTGTACGAGGCCACCAACGGACTCGAGGCCATCCGAATTCTGGAAGCCTCCAGCGTTCATGCCGTCTTCACCGACATCAACATGCCCGTCATGTCGGGATATGACCTGCTCGACGAGATGGCGCGTCGAAAGGGTTGGAGCGACATTCTGCTGGTCGTCGTTTCGACGGATGGATCGAGGCTGCGGCGGGAAGAGGCGCGGGAGCTGAACGTTCACGCGTACATCCAGAAGCCCTTCCGCCCGGAGGCCGTACGAAATGCCCTATCGAGAATCGCCAATGCCGACGCCCGCTGAAGCCGATGATGCGCTGTACGTCGCACTTCTGCAGGTGTGCGATCGGACCTTCTTTACGCTCGTCGAATCGTGCGAGCCCTCGCGATTTGCGGCGCTCGTCAAGAGCGCGTCGAGCGACGCGGCACTCGAGGACGCCGCCGATGAAGGAGCCGAGCCGCACCAGTTGGACTGGCTGACGGCGTCCGTCACGTTCGAAGGGACCTTCTCCAGCGGGGGCCTCGAAATATTCCTGCCGGCGCGACTGGCGCGTTGGCTGGTGGCGTCGATGCTCGGCGTTGCCCTGCAGCTCGATGATGGAGATTTGATCGACCAGCAACAAACCTTCGACGGCATCGGCGAGTTCGCCAATATCGTGTGCGGCTCATGGCTGACCGAGCTTGGCCGAAACCAGGCGTTCAATCTGGGCACGCCGGCCGTGGCCAGAGTGCCCGCCGGATGGAATCCACTGGCTGAGGTGAACAACAAAGAGCGCCGTCAGCTGGTGTGCATCAATGAGCTTCCCATGCGGCTTGTGGTCCGGCCTGCCGCAGATTGAATGTGGCGATCTCGCCCAAGACGCGAGGCCTGGTTGTCGACGATTCGGCGACCGCCCGGCGGATGCTCGTCGGCTGTCTCCGGGGTGAAGCCGACATCGAGGTCATCGGCGAAGCGTCGGATGCGTTCACGGCACACGACCTGATCACGCGCTGCCAGCCCGATCTTGTCACCCTCGACATCGAGATGCCGGCCATGGACGGCCTCTCGTTCCTGCGCCAGTTGATGAAGCGCCGGCCGCTTCCGGTCATCATCATCAGTTCTTACGTCCCACCTGGATCCGTTCTCAGCCTCGAAGCGTTGCGGGCCGGCGCCGTCGACGTGATCTCGAAGCCGCTTACGCCGTTGTCGGTGGCCGACCTGGCTCGCCGTCTGAAGCATAGAATCCGCGAGCTGCGCAGGTGCCCCATTCGTCTTCGATCGTTGCCGCAGCGCAGCCGCGCGGCGCACCCTGCGCGTACACTCAAGCGTCCATCGAGCGGGTTGATCGCGATAGGAGCCTCCGCGGGAGGCCCTCAGGCCCTGGAGCTGCTTCTGACACAGCTACCTCCCGACCTGCCACCTATCGTTATCGTGCAGCACATGCCCGCGCCGTTCATTCCGTTGCTCGCAGAACGGTTGAACGAGATCTGCCCGATGCGGGTCGTCGTTGCGACCGGTGAGGAAGAGCTCTCATTCGGTGTGGCCTATCTGGCAGCCGGCGACAATCACATGGTGGTCGAGCAGGAAGGTGGGCGGCTGCGGGCCCGCATCCGTCGCAGCCCGCCTGTGCACCGGCAGCGGCCCGCAGTGGATGTGTTGTTTCACTCGCTCGTGCGCCTTCAGACAGTTCCGATTGTCGGCGTCCTCTTGACGGGGATGGGGCACGACGGCGCTGACGGCATGGTTGCCCTCCGTAAAGCTGGTCACGAGACGATTGCCGAGCATTCCCGGTCGTGCGTCGTGTTTGGAATGCCCCGCGAAGCAATCGCGAGAGGCGGCGCCACCCACGTGCTGACGCTCGGCCAGATGCCGGCGACGATAGTCCGCTGCTTGGAGCGCGGGGCGATCGAGTCGTGATTGGTCGGAAACTCCCGAATACCAAGGCGAGCAAGCCGTGATCCTCAACTGAAACCCCAAAGCGGCCTAAACAGGCTAAACTTTTCTCTGCCAGCCTGCGGTACTCGGGAACATGCGTGTTCGATCGTGGCCTTCGCTCGTCGTCCTCGTGTCGCTGGTTGCGACGCCGGGCGCGCAGACGTCCTCCACGCCTCCTGACACCAAACCGCCGGGCGCATCGCCGATCCGCCTCGACATCCATGCGACAGCCGACGGCCATCCCGTCCAGGACCTTGCGGCCGCGGATCTGGATCTGGTGGAAGACAGCACGCCGCAGAAGATCGACACCCTCACGCACGTTGCCGATCCGGCGCGATCGTTTGTCATCTTCCTTGATACGACGCACATGCGTTTCGAGGGCGCGCGCGACGTCAGGGTTGCATTCGTCCGGTTCCTCGATCGCCTTCTCACTGACGACGATGTCGTGGGGGTGATGACCCCGGACATCACACCCGCTGACATCAAGTTCGGACCCAAGGCGGCGGTGATCTCCGGCATCATGCAGGACGAGACGCTGTGGGAGCGGGCGCGGGTCGGCTCGCGCGATCCCAAAGAGGATCGCTACGCGCAATGCTTTCCCGCCAACCAGTATCGCGACGTTGCGAGCGAGATGCAGGAGCGTCACCGTGAGCAGGCGACGCTCGATTCGATGTCGCGGCTGATCGATTTCCTCGCCACCGCGCGCGAGTCGCGGACGGCCGTCATCACGCTCACCGACGGATGGCGTCTCTTCGGTCCCAATCCTCGTCTTGGCGGCAACATCACCAGCAATCGGCCGGGAGGTTTCGGCGGATTCGGTGGCGGCGGGGGCGGAGGGCGTGGACGCGGCGGGCGAGGAGGATTCCCCCCCACCCGCGCGCCTCAAGGCGGGGGAGGCGCCGGCGGCGATGGAGGACGCGAGGTCAGCGGAGTGTCGCGCACCGAGTGCGAGGCCGACCGGATGACGCTGGCCGCCATGGACGACTCGCGGCGTCTTGATCGAATTGAGGACGCAGCCAATCGGGCGGTCACATCGTTTTACACGGTCTATGCGCGAGCCATCGCGGCCGAGCAGACGCCGAATGGAAAGCCGCCGGCGGTTGTGGCGAACGAAGAACAGGATCCCGCATCGAGGATGGATGCGATGCGCCAGCTGGCGACCAACACCGACGGCCTGGCGGTGATGACGAGCGCCGCCCTCGATGGCGCCGTCGGTCGCATCTCGAGTGATATGAGCGGGTACGACCTCCTCACGTATCGCTCGACCAACAACAGGCTCGACGGGAAGTTCAGATCGATCACCGTGCGTTCGCTGCGTCCCGGCGTCGTCGTCCGAACCCGGCGCGGATATCGTGGCGCGAGCGTCGACGACCTCCTCAGCCCGGGAACATCGACGGCCGTCGATTCCGCGTTTGGATCGGTTGCGGCCCTCAGCCCACGCGCCAACTTCCGAGTCCGCACGGCGATGGCGCGCGCGGGAGAAGCGCCGAATGCGACGCTGTGGGTGATTGGCGAGCTCGATTACCGGGCGCGCCGTGAAGTGGCGTGGACGGCCGGCGCGGTCGCCGACGTCACGGTCGTTGGCGCCGATGGGCAGGAAGTGCTCGCGAAAAGCGTCGACGTCGCCGCCAGCGCGCTGTCGTTCGCGATGCGCGGCCCCGACACCGGGGGGCTGGCGCCTGGCGAATATGCCGTGCGCGTCCGCCTTCGTCCCAACAACCAGGACGGGCTGCCGGTGACAGAGACGGCGCGCGTCGTTGTACCGAAGGTGATCCCGCCGCTCGGCGATAGCATGCTGTGGCGGCGCGGCGCGTCGACCGGTCCGCAGTACGTCATCACCGCGGATCCACGCTTTCAGCGCAGCGATCGCATTCGCGTGGAGATTCCAACCAGCGCGCCAGGAACCGCGACGGCGCGGATGCTGGATCGGCTAGGGAAACCGAATCAGGTTCCGGTGACGGTGACCGAACGTCAGGACCCGGCGAATCAGTTTCGATGGATTGTCGCGGAAGCCGCGCTCGCGCCGCTGGCGGCGGGCGACTACGCGATCGAGACCACGCTCGGCGACGCCAAGCAAGTCACGGCGTTTCAACTGGTGCCTTGAGAATTTGGCGCCCCGTAAAGGGGCGCCCTACACTCAAGGATCTCCGCGGTGTAGGGCGGGGCTTTACGCCCCGCCTAATTCGCCCCGGTCGCGCACGTGACGCTCCACGGCTTGATCGGCGCGCCGTCGAACGTCTTCACGCCATCCAGCAATTCCAGCTTCACCGTGCGGAACGGCTCGAGCGGCTTCGAGAGGCGCAGCACCACGGCATGCGTGCCGACGTCGTACGTCGCCTGC
>OBEQ012198476.1_pt1 | contig 11082 bp, 11 predicted proteins | sample 1670901 | NCBI WGS metagenome assembly OBEQ01 (sample SAMEA104232315, study PRJEB22302) | groundwater metagenome | biome: forest; feature: aquifer; material: groundwater | place: USA | collected 2011-08-07 | depth 5.4 m | reverse complement strand
CCGGGCGATGGATACCGTTTTGTCTGTGCTTCCGGAATCCACCACATAGATGGGGTGACACCAGCCCTCCAGAGACGCCAGACAGGCCGGAAGGTTGGACTCCTCGTTGAAAGTCAGTATGAGGGCGGTGACCGAAGGCGTCACGGCGTTGGAGAAGAAAGTGGCTTTCGGAGCCGTTTTTGGTCTCGCTGTTCAGAGCGGTAGTAATAATAGTATCGGTAGCCCCGTTCCATCTCCAGATGAGCTCCGTTTAGGATGCCGCCAATCAGCTTTGCTCCGACATCGGCCAAGCGCTGTTTGCCGGCCAGTGCCGCTTCTCCATGGGTGCGAGTTGCTCGAACCACGAAGATTGTGCTGTCTACAAGACTGGACAAGACAGCCGAATCCGCGGCGACAAGCACTGGCGGGGAATCGATCAGTATGTACTGGTATTCCTGTTTCCATTTTTCCAGAAGCAGGCGCAGTTTAGGGCTGCTCAGCAGATCGGTCGGCTGGGAAGGCGTCAGACCAGCCGGGACTACAGAGAGACCGTTTGCGGTAGGTGAGACTTGGATGATTTCCTCAAGACCCGCTTTGTCCTGCAGATAGGCGCTCAGCCCTGGTTCGAGGCCGACTTGGAAGAAGCGGTGTAGCGAAGGGCGTCGCAGGTCTCCGTCGACCAGCAGCACCCTTCGGCCCAGTTCTTGCAGCGCGATCGCTAGATTCATGCTTACGAAGGACTTTCCTTCTTCGGGAAGAGCACTGGTAAGAAGCAGCGTACACGCCTGGTTGTTCGGTAGCAAAAATTCGAGTGTTGTCCGGATTGCGCGGATCGATTCGGAAACAGGCATTTTAGGGCTTGAGATTAGGAAAAGCGTTTCGGAGGCAGCATGTTTATGACTGATCCGGACCTGCGGAACGTGTCCGAGGAAAGGCATTTCCAAGACCCGTTCGAAATCCCGACGATTGCGGATCGTTTTGGGCAGATATTCGAATAGGAAAGCGAGACCGCAGCCAACAGCGGCTCCTAGTAAAACGGCAGTGAGCACGTGGCTTCTACGAGCAGGTCCGATCGGTGCTTCCGGAAGCATCGCGTGGTCAACGATCTGGACATTGTTGGTCTGCATACCCTCTTGGACAGCCAGCTCCTTGAGTCGTGTCAGCAGTACGTTGTAGATGCTCTCGGTGGTTTTGGCTTCCCGCAGTAGATTGTTGTACTGGATCGACAGCCGATTCATTTCAAGGGCTTTTTGTTCTTGATCAAACAAGGCCAGCTGAAGCTCCTGTTCTTTGGCTTGGAGTTCAAGAAGCCTCGGATGTTTTTCTCGGTATTTGGCTTCGGCTTCAATCCGCTGTTTCCGCGTATCGGTGATAGTGGCATTAAGGGCTTGAAGACGTTGCAGGATCGTGTTTTGTTGCTCTTCGCCAAAGTCGACAGAGCCATGCTGTTCCATGAAGTTTTGTAGCGCTAACTGGGAGTTTCGAACCTTCGTCTCCATTTTGGTGACTTCGTCCTGCAGCCATTGAATTCCGCCGGCAGTCATTTCGCGTCGCCGCTCAAGATTTAACTGTGCGTAAGCATCGGCGACGGCATTCGCGATCCGGGCGATCAGCTCTGCTTTTGTGCCGGTAACGCTGATATCCACCAGTTTAGTTCCACGCACCGGGTCAACCGAAATCATTCCTTGGAGCGCGCTTGTTGGATCTTTCACCTGCGAAAAAGGAGGAAACGAAGCCAAGTGCAGCTCATCGATAACCCGACTGACAACGGCACGGCTTGAGATAACCCGATATTCTGTCTGAAGAAAACCTTGAAACGAAGCAGTGGGGTACGGGTTCACTTCTTGAAACTGAACGACCCTGGGAGACTGTGTTTCAATGACGATGCGGGCGGTGGCCCGGTAAATGTTGGGTTGCTGGTTCATATAGATGACTGTGGATCCGCTGAGGGCCAGGGTTGTGACTAGGATCAGCCACTTATGGGTCCAGAATGCGCGTAGATAGTCCTCAAGCTGCCAGTCGAGTTCAGGAAGGGGCATCTCTAGAAGGTTTCCGGCATTTTGAGTGAGTGCCCCTCCCACTTCCCGTGGGCTGTCACGATCAAGGATTTAAAGAGGGTTTGTAGATCCAGCCACCAAGAGCATTGGTCGATGTACGCCAGATCCCATTGCAGCCGTTCCTGCAGCGATGGGATTTTAGGGCTGTTGATCTGGGCGAGGCCGGTTAATCCTGGCCGGACCTTTAACCGGCGTTCGCCGCCGGGTACCTTTTTCAATTCCCGTAACTCTTCGGGGATTAACGGCCGGGGGCCCACGAAGCTCATTTCTCCCTTCAGAATGTGGAAAAGCTGAGGTAATTCATCCATGGCCGTGCTTCGCAACTTGGCACAGAACGGGGAAACTTGCCCCTTTTCCGACATGGTTCTAAATTTAATAATTTTGAACTCCGCACCATTGCGACCTATGCGAATCTGCCGGAACAAGGACGGATAGCCAGATTCTCGGCGAATCCGCCAAGCAATCCAAACCATGGGTAGTGAGAATAACAGCAATCCAAAGCCAGCCAGAAAAATATCAAAAGCGCGTTTGCCCCCCCATCGAACCCAACCGCTCATTAGAACAAAACCTGATCTCGCGGAGTGGGTCCCTCTTTCTTTTCCGTTATCAGCTCCACCGAGATTAAAGCGTAGCCGTCGCTGAGCTCGTACTTCTTGATCTTTAGCGGATATTGGGCTCGATCGATGACCTGGTTGACACGAGTTTCCAGCATGGTACGGAGCGTTTCCGGAATCTCGATAGCTCCCACCCTAATTTCTTCAATCCTGGTATGAGGGCGATCCTCGACCAATTGAATGCCAACGCGTGCTCGCACTGTAAACGTAAGTATCCCCAATCGCACGGTTCCAGCCCCGATGAAACCATTGGAACGGATGTTGGCTGTAACGTCCGTGACTTGCCCCGGGAAACGTTCTCGTACGCGGCGCACGACCAATTCCCGGAACTCCTGCTCGGTGAACCGTCGGGTGATTGCCGTTTCACCGACTACTTGCATGTATCGAGCTAACCGCTCGCAAAACACATCAACAAAAAGCGGCAAGAAACTTTCTATCCAGCCCATCAAAGGAGATCCCGCTTGCAGCACAGGACCTTCGGGACCCGCTGGGGATGGTTGGGGTTTTCTGGGCATCACTGGAGCGGTGGTCAAGGGGGTTGCTGGAGTAATGGGGCCTGAACGATTTGGGAGAGATTTGGTTGCCTCGGCATGTTGTATTTGTTGCTCCATCGAGCTGAAGGAACTTGCCGGGAACTTGTTGGGCAGGGTCTGGAGATAAAAGGCGGCCTTCTCGGGATTTTTCAGATCATAACGATAGGTGGCTCCGGTTTGGGCGTGGACGATTGCGATAAACGCTTGATCCTCCGTTTCTGAAAGGATTTTTTCATACGATCGAATGGCTGCATCATAATCTCCGGCAGCTTTGTATGCCTCAGCAATTTGATGGTACGAGGCCGCGGCCCATTGGCCCTTTGGGTTTTGGCGGATGATTTCTTGAAATCGCTGCAACGCATCATCGAATCGGCCCACTGTCCGAAGACACCACGCTTCTTTGAACAAAGAGGGCAGGGCTAGGTCTCCTTTTGGATCGGCGAGTATTGCCTGATGAAATGTTCGAGCGGCCTTGTCCAGCGCCTCCAGTTGGATGTAGCTGGAACCCAACTCAAATGCAACCCGTTGACGTTCCGATCCAGCACCTAATGTAAACAGGCGTTCCTCCAAAGACCGTGCCTCCCAATCCTTACGTTGAATCTGTGCGAGATTGTCCAGCAGCTGCCGTGCTGTCTGAAGTTCTTTAATGGTCTGGGCTTCTGCGGAAGTTTCCCGGTAGAACCGCGCTGCTTGGTCAAACTCCTGCATCCTTTGGTGGATGTAGCCCAGTTTCAGTTTCAGGGTTGCGCGGCCGGAGTAAGTAGGGTAATCCTCCAGGAGTTTCTGGTAGGCCTGAGCAGCTTCTTTAAGCGAGCCTAAACGTTCCCACCGCATTGCTTGTGAAAGCTGAGCAGAGTCGATCTTATCGGAAACCGGTCCGATTTGCCGGGGCAGCAGGGTGGCTTGTCCGAATACGTATTGTATTCCGGACACAACCCCGTCGATTGCGGTCAGTAATGCAGGACGATCTGCCGATTTGTCCTGCGTCATCGAGGCGACCATGACCTGTGCGTCTTCCACGGGGCGCTGCCTCTGGTCAGTGGCGAGTGTTCCCTGCGCATATTGGAGGACGGCAAGGTTTTTCAAGTTGAGTTCCTCCTTAGCCATTTCGGCTACGAGTGCCTGATCGACTAAGATCAACGCGGCTTCTGCTTGGCCAACCCCCGTTGCTTTGTCGAGCACGGATAAGGATGTTTTCAGATTTCGGAGATTGATGTCCAGGATGAAGCGATTGTAGAGTGTGAAAAAGCAACCAATCCCCAGCAGCGCTAAAGGAATCCGGGCCCATACCAGCCAGTTTCTGAAATCGGTCATTATAACAAACGTCGCCGGACGTATATCGTGTCATGAGGATAAATGGCCATGTTGGGGGCCCTTCCGCGGATGATGCGGTCTAGGTTGGCCCGAACCCGCTGCTGCTCTTTCCCGTTTCCCCGAATGATCTCAACTTTGCTAGAGGCGAATTTCGTGGTTCCGCCTGCCTGGCTGATGGCTGTCAGCAGATCCATCGTGCTTTCAATCGGATAGGAACCGGGTCGTTCTACGTCCCCAAGAACCGCATATTTCGCTCCGAACAGCCGAACGATAACCTGCAGCGCCTTCTTTTCTGCGGCTGCCCGTATTTCCTTTACATAGATGGAGTCGCGGGGGAGGATGGCGACGTTGGGTTCTTTTCCCTGCAGGATTTGATCGAGGTGCGCCTGGATAACGATTTTTGTTTTACCCGAATCCCGCATGATTTCAGTGCGGTTTGAGGCAAGCGGATTGGTTCCGCCGGCTTGTGTAATGGCGGTCAACAGATCCATGGATCCTTGGACTGGAAACTGTCCGGGAGCTTTGACATCCCCCAGTATCGAATACCGTGCATCGGACAGCAAAACCGTCACTTGTGGGTTGACGATGTAATCCTTGTCTAAACGTTGCTGGACTTCCTGCTCTACCTCCTTGAGCGTGTGTCCGCTCGCCTGAACGTTTCCAATCAGCGGAAATGAAAAGGCCCCGTCCTCGAGAATTTGAGCTTTTTTGTTCAAGTCGTCGTGACTCCAAACGGAAATTTCAAGCTGATCTCCAATTTGAAGGCGGTACACCTCGTTGGTAACTTCGTTGGGTGCGATGATCCGTCGAGAGGTGGGTGTGGCTTCCTGTTCCTGCGGCGCCTGATCAGACCGGAAATAGCGGTTTAGCCCCTCTTGGATTTGGCGCTCGACTTCTTTCAGCGTTTTGTCTCTGGCTTCGATGTTGCCGGCGAGCGGGAATAAGAAGTTTCCGTCTTCGTGGACTTCAACCTGTCGGTTGAGGTCGTCCATCCCCCAGACGGAGATCTCCAGTTGATCCCCGAACCTCAGGCGGTATGCGTCCGGGGTGTCCTCTATGCTGGTTCTGATTGCATGAGGGGCTTCTTGCGGCGGCGATTTTGGTTCTGGTGCGGCCGCTCCATGTCCTGCAACGGCGAACACAGCCCCCCAAATCAGCATTCTTAGACTAAAGTTCCGCTTCAAGTTGGAATCCTATAAGATGGTCAGTGTAATCGTTGGTTTTGGATCGGCTGAAGCTATAGTAAAGGACAATTTTCGATTTCTCCCGGATCTGCCATTGGATGTGGGGCCCAATATTGTAGAAAGTGGACTTTATGTTTCCACCGAAGCTTCCGGGTAGCAGATCCTCGGTTGTGGAGGTCTGCCTTGTGTAGCCGCTGGAGAGAGTCAATTTGGTCAGGGGTGTCAAATCATAGGCCAAGCTACCGGATGGGGCAATGCTGCGGAATTGGCGCCTGTTCTGCGCGAAAGAAGCAACCCGTTTGTCCTCGAACGTAAAATCCACTGTGGTTCGAGGACCTGGCCGGTAGTTCCAGCCGAATGAATAGCTGGCATTAGTTTGTGACTGGCCATCCTGGAATTCGTGACGCTCGACTTTGAACAGGAATTTTAAGTCAGTGACGCCGGTCAGTTCGTAGTCTGTTCCCAGTCGGGCTGCGTAGACCGAGTCGTTCTTCAGCTTGTTTCCGGGAATCATGATGTCTTGGTGCTCGGAGCCCACAAACACGGTCCAGCCGGGCTTGAAATCGTGGTCCAGGTCGATGATCGCTTTAAAAACCCGGCGATCAGCCCCGCTATCATCGTTGATTTGCAGGTCCGAATAATCGTAGTCTACCTGTGGGGTCAGCGAATCGGTCTCGTTCAGCGCGTAGTTCAATTTCGAATTCACGTGGTGCGACACGGTCCGCTCAAACTTGCCATCGAGGTGCCGCCGGATGATATCTCCCTGGTCGGGTGTGAAGAGCAGATCGTTCCTCACGGTCAGTTTGTAATCCACGCCGAATTTATAACGACCTCCCGGATCGTAGTCGAAGAAGGCCCCCACGTCCTGGTTGATCGCGCTGACGTTGGTCTGGTGGTAGTGAAAAGCGTTGACCTCCCAGTCCAGTCCGTACAGCAGCGCGCCGCGCGGATCGGCGAAGAAAATCTCGCTTTCTAGCGTGCTGATGTATTCATTCTGCTTGTTGTTGTCCTGCAGGAACAAATTGCTGTTGTATGTTTCCTCGAAACCGTATCCGATCCGAGTCCTGTCCTTCAGAAAATCCCAGAATGTTTCCGGCTCTTCCGCCGTGCGCGGAATCTTGGCGATGTCAATCTCCGACTTAGTTTGTCCGTAAGGGGTTCGTTCGAACCCCCAAGCGTTTGGACACCCTAGCAACAGCGAAATTGTCATCAGCCATCCAAAGGTGCCTTTGTGGTTCACGAGATCTTGCGCCACCAGGTTTTCTGCTGACGGGCCCGTTCGTTAGGGCTGTAAAATTTTTCAATGGCCCCATTCAAATCCGCCTGGTCCTTCGAATTGATTTCCAGAAAACGGATCCCCAGTTCAAAATGGCCCCCACGGCCTGGCACGCAGCGTATTACCTGTGCTTTAGCCGCAATCGAGCGGTTGATTGGCGGCACGCTGATTTCAATGTGGAGGCGGCTTCCTACAGGAATCATTTGTTGAACAACCATAGCCACCCCGCCGGCGCTCACATCTTTGGTGGAGGCGATCTTGGGCTGGTTTCCGGGTTCCACCTCGCACCGGATCGGCCAGGAGGCCGGCAGCCGCAGATACTGGCGCGTGTTCTCGTACTTGTATCCTTTGAAGAGGTGGTGAAACATTTTTACCAGAGCCCTCTGCGGGCGACTTTCTGCAGCGCCGGAAGCTGCAACGATGTTTGGATCAGTTCCCGGTGCCAGTCGAACTGTGCTAACCGCTTGACCAGCCCTATGATATCATCGCGAGAACCGAGCTCGACCATCGCGTCGATTTGAGTGTCGCTGAGTCGCGAGAAAAGCTGCCGCAGGTTTAGGCCGGTCTTCAGCTCTTGCCCGATCGCTTGTCTCCATGCCCGGTCGTAACGGCGCAGTCTGCGGGCCCGGAAATCCTGCCGTTTCGCCGCTTCCTGGAGCGTTTCGGCGGCCATGGCCGCGCAGAGCATCCCGTAGTAAATGCCTCCTTGTGTGGTGGTTTTTCCTTGGCCGGCCGCCTCGCCGATGACGAGTACCCGGTCGGTATAGCTGCATTCGATCGGTTCGATCGGGATCGGACTCAGCAGCATTTTGGGGTGCTCTGTTTTGAGGCGGCTTCGGATAGCCGGGTGCCGCAGCAGTGCTTGGAAGTAGCGGGGGGCATCTTTGTGGGTGGTCAGCCCCACCCGGGCGATCCCCGGCTGGAGCGGTACCACCCACCCGAAAGATTCGGGGGCGATTTCGCGCCCCAGGTAGATTTCCACATCCCGCAGGCCGTTCATCTCAACTTCGGCCTGGGCCCCGTAGACGAGCGCCTTGATTCCTGGCAGTCCGGCTTGCAGAGGCAAATTGGATCCGAATCCGGTGGCGATCACGGCCGATTTGGCATAGACCGGTTCGGCATCTTCTTCCCGCTGGCGTAGTTCGACCGCATGGGAGTCCACGCGGATCAGCCGGGCATGGTAGCCGTAACGGAATACGGCCCCTTCCGACTGAGCAAGATGGGCCAGCGCCTGGTCGAACTGCAGGCGGCTGACCACATGGGCCAACGGTTGTCCCGGATCGTACCGAAAGGATCGGCCGGAAGGAGCGTAAAACGTGATGGTCTGCAAACTGCCGAGAATCGGTTCGGTCGGCAGATTCAGCCGACGGAATGCCTCGGCGCCGATAATGCCGGTACAGTTGACGAACAATCCTGCCGCCTCGTGCTCTTCCAGGATCAGAGTGGACAAGCCGGCCTTTGCGGTCAGGTAAGCGCAGACAGTTCCTGCCGGTCCCGCGCCGATCACCACCACGTCATACAGACGATCTGTCATTGCTCCTCGCGCTTTAGGTTATCCGGGCGGCCATTTCATTGGTCGCCCACCCAGTAGATGCAGGTGCAGATGGTAGACCGATTGTCCGGCTCCTGGATTACAGTTGATCACCAGACGGTATCCGGGCTCGGCGACCTTAAATTCTGAAGCCAGCCGGTTCGCCGCTGCGACAAGTTTTCCCACCAGCGGAATAGTTTCCGCGGTTAATTCGGAAACCCGGGCAATGTGGCGCCTTGGAATGATCTGCAGGTGGACCGGCGCCTGCGGGTTGATGTCGTGAAAGGCGACCAGATCCGCGTCCTCGTAGGCGATCTTTGCGGGGATTTGCTTTTCCGCAATCCGGCAGAAGATGCAGTCGGCGCTCATCGGGCTCCTCCAGTGGCGCCAGCGAGACGGCCCTGTGCCAGCGCGATCCTTTTGCTGATCGAGGGATGGTCGTAAAAGAGCCATTCCACCCACCGCGGGGGATCCAGTTCCGCAAGATTTCGTTCCGCCAGCCGTTTCATGGTGGCGATGAATGCCTGCGGGTCATCGGTCTGGTCCAGCGCGTACTGGTCCGCCTGTTTTTCAAGCCGCCGCGAGAGGCCGTTGAGCAGCGGCATCAACAGCAGACTGGCCGCCAGAAACAACAGGCCGATCAGCGGCAACGCCGCCAGATCCGCCAGTCCGGACAGTCCGAAGCGGGCCAGCCCAAAACGGGCCGTCCGGTCCACCAGCAGACAACTGAAACTTGTCGCCAGCGCGCTGACGAAGATCAGGATTCCAAGATGATGGAATCGGTGATGTCCCACCTCGTGCGCGAGCACCACCTCCACTTCCTCCGGCGGATGAGCTGCCAGCAGCGTGTCGCTGACGAGCACCCTTCGCGTGCGTCCCATTCCGCAGAGACAAGCGTTGGCCTTGCGCGTTGTTCGGCTTAAGTCCAGCTCGAAGATTCCGCCGACGCGGGTCCCGCACCGGTTTAGCAGGGCCTCCAGCCGTTGCCGTAAACCGGTGTTTTCTAGAGGACGCTGCTTGTAGAAAATGGGGATCAGCCAGATTGGAGCAACCCGTGTCAGCAGGACCGACCAGCCCATCCAGAACAGCGCTGCCCAGAGCCACCAGGTTTCCGGTTTTAGACGGATTAGCGCGACGAGCCCCTCAACCAGGATCAATCCCAGCGCGCCTCCTATGGTGAACTGTTTGAACTGTTCCCAGAGCCATTGCGGGAGCCGCTGTGTGGAGAGGCCGAACCGGTGTTCCAGCGTGAACGAACGGAACCAATCCAACGGCAGACTGAAAATGGTCAGCCCCACTCCGAGAACCCCGACATAGATCGCGGTTTGCAGAGGCCAGCTTGGGATTCGCGCAACCCCCCAGGACCGCCATGACTGCGCCAGGCCGGTAGCCATCACGCCGCCCATGAGTCCGACGGTCAGCAGCAGGTCGATAACCCAGAGCCCCCGCTTCCAGAGAGCGTAAATTCTGGCCTGTGTCTGCACGTCGGCCGTCATCGGGAGACGCCCCCTTTGGTTTTCAGCACCTCGGCCAGCTGCGCCGTGGTTTGCGGATCCATCCGATAGAATTGGACTCCCATGAAAAAGAGCCGTTCGGAGTTGGAGGTCACCTCCCGGTTCCACATCACCTGTCCGATCACGGAAACGGGAAAGGATCGGCCCGGCACCGTAAATTCCATCCGAACCCGGCTGCCCACCTCCAGACGCTCCCGTGCGACCAGCCCGACGCCGGTCTGGCTGAGGTCCCGCGTTTGAGAGATGGGGACATGGATCGTTTCGGTGCGCTGGTACCGGACCAGCCAGTCCACTCGGTAACGGGGGGCCCGCCGTCGCTCCTTCTTGAGCCAGAGTCGGCGCAGCCGTCCCAGCGGCACCCGGCCTTCTCCGGCCAGCCGTTCCTCCCGCAGGATGATGAACAGGATCAGCGCGGCCACGAAAACCGCCCACAAGGCCGTCAGCCGGAGCATTATTTTTTCTCCAGTGCGGCGGCCAGGTGCGCCACAGTTTCCCGCTGCGTATCGTAAAAACGGATCCCAACGAAATAAAAACGAATGTCCTGAAACGGTTTTCTGACCGGGTAAACCTCTTTTGTCCAGATCACCTGCCCGGTCACCGTCAGCGGTGCCTGCTGACCCGGAGGCGTAAACTCCAGGTGGATATCGCTGCCCGGTTCGAAGATTTCCTGAAGAATAATTCCGACGCCGGTCTGACTCAAGTCCCGAATTTTGGCTCCTTTGGCCGAGGAGGTTCTCAGACGATGGTAGCGGATCGGCCAGTCGATCTTGTAGCGTCGAGTCCGCCGGTGTTTGGTCTTCGGCCAGAACCGTCGCAGTCTGCCCAGTGCGATTTTCATGGCCCCTTCTTTTTTTCGAGCCGCGTCCCGTCCACCGGACAAAACCTTGTCTTGGCCGGATAGGTCCGCCCGCACGCGGGGCAAAAGTTATCTCCCTCGAGCTTGGACAGCTCCTCGTTGGCGCGCGCGATCCGTTCGCTGGTCAGCGGATGGGTCGCCTGCCAGACGAACGCCTGGTCCAGCGGGTTCTCCGGTTTTTCCTGCTGCAATTTTTCAAAGAAACTGACTAGGCCTCGGGGATT
>OBEQ011944137.1_pt1 | contig 11082 bp, 10 predicted proteins | sample 1670901 | NCBI WGS metagenome assembly OBEQ01 (sample SAMEA104232315, study PRJEB22302) | groundwater metagenome | biome: forest; feature: aquifer; material: groundwater | place: USA | collected 2011-08-07 | depth 5.4 m | reverse complement strand
GAATGATGAAAATGAGGTTTGATCCCACGCCTTGTACTTGGTTCAAAATCAAGTCCTGCGCGGATTTACCAATAGACATTAAAAGAATCACTGATCCAATGCCAATGACAATGCCTAGCATGGTAAGTAGGGAGCGCACTTTCGCGTGCTTTAATCCCGAAGATGCTGTTTTTATCGCGTCGCGTAAGATCATATCACTTGAAAAAATCTCCTTTTAAGTGAATGCGCGGGGCGAGCGGTTCATCTTTTTCGATAACCCCATCTTTTAAGCGAATAAGGCGCTTTGCAAATTGCGCGGTATATGTTTCGTGGGTTACTAAAATAATCGTATGGCCTTTTTTGTTGAGATTCTGGAGAATTTCCATTACTTGCGCGCCGGAAGCAGAATCAAGGTTTCCGGTTGGTTCATCGGCAAAGATTACCGCAGGATTATTCACAAGCGCTCGAGCTATTGCCACGCGCTGTTTTTGACCACCCGAAAGTTTGCCCGCCTCCACGTTTATTTTTTCTTTTAATCCAAGAGACTCCAGCGCGTTCTCAATATGCGCCCTCCTTTGGTTAGAGGGTATTGATGATGAATACAAAAGCGGAAGCTCAATATTTTCGTATACCGAGGAGCGTGAAAGCAAGTTAAATCCTTGGAATACAAAGCCCATTTCTTGATTACGGATATGGGCAAGATCGATATCGCTCAAATCGTCTATGTGTTTACCTAAAAACGTATATGTGCCTTTTGTTGGTCTATCAAGAAAGCTTAAAATATGGAGAAGTGTGGATTTGCCCGAACCTGAAGGCCCCATAATCGCCACAAAATCGCCTTTATGTATTTCAAGGGAAATTCCTCCTAACGCTTGAGTAATAACAACGCCTTCCTCGATATATTCTTTTTTAATATTGCGCGCCAGAATCATTGTTTTACGCCAACATTGACCACACTGTCGCCTTCCTTGAGCCCAGAGAGTGTTTCAACATTCCCATCTTTGCCGCGAATGCCAAGCGTGACGGGAATATCCCGCGTTGTATCTCCTGTTACTTTCTTGACGAACGTTCCTTTAGCGTTTTCGATTATTGCGAATTGGGCAAGCGAGAGGACGTGTTCTTTTTTGAGAGTTTGGATAGCTAAATTGGCGGTCAAGCCTGTCTTGAAGCGGCTATCTTTTGCCTCAAATGCTACTCTCACCTTGAAATTTACTACACCATCAATAATTGTTTCTCCTGGTTCAATAGAAAACACTTTGCCAGAAAATTTTTCTTGGGGAAATGCGTCAAGCGTTATCTCCACAGGATTTGATAGGTTTATTTTCCCAATATCGACTTCTGGCACATTTGTTTCAATTTCAAGGTTGTTTTGAGCGATAACGGATACAAGCGCTTCATTTGCGGCAACGATTTCTCCTAATTTCGCGTCTTCCCTTGTCACGATGCCGTCAATAGGGGATAGGAGAATCGTTTTTGATAGTTCAGCTTGGGCGCTGGCGATTTGCGCGCGCGCTTCTTTTAGTTGCGCTTCTTGAGTTTCAATTTCTTCTTTTGTCGGGCCTGCTTGTTTGAGATTGAGTTGCGCTTGGGTTGCTTTGAGATCGTCTTGTGCGGTATTAATGCTTGCGCTAGCCGATTGAATCGCATTTTGATTTGTGGTTTTTTGTGTGGCAATGGACTGACGTAGGTTTGTGAGCGACGCGATTGATGTATTGACATTCGCCCGCGCAGTAGCAAGATTTGCGCGATAACTTGCAAGCGTGCTTGGTTGCAGACTCGACGCGCTATTGAGGGTATCTTCTAAGCGAATAAAAAAGTTTCGGATGGTGTTTAGATACCCTTCTTCTCTTACTAAGATTCTTTCCAGAGTCAAACCGTCAGGAGGGAGCGTATCAATCTCTTGCTTTATTTTCTTTAAGATATCGCCAGCAATAAATCTCTGCCATTCCGCGTCCACCTTTGCCTGCGCGTCGCTTGTACTAAAGGTAAGTTGGGGACTGGAACTATTATCCCCGCTATAGAAATCGTCGATTTGCTTATTTATCGCATCGCTTGCTTGCGCGTATGCGTCTGAAAGGGTATTTTTAATCCCTCCGTAGATATTTGCAAGATCAAGATCTGCTTTTGTTTTGACATTCTCTGCATTTAGAGTAGCATCGTTTAGGGTGTTCTGGGCTTTATCCGCCGCAACTTGAGCTATCACAATTTCCTCTTTCCGCGAGCCCCTTTTTAATTTATCAAGCTCAGCTTGCTGGGTGGCAAGGCCTGCTTTCGCTTTTTCCAAATCAGCTAATTGCCCGGCATTTGAAAGCGTAATAAGCGCCTGTCCTGCCTTCACGTGCGCTCCAATATCTACTTGCGTGGTAGCGATTTTCCCGCCTTTCTCAAATGCGAGTGATACTTCATGGGCAGATTTTATTTTTCCGGTTACGTTCACTTCTTGGATAATATCAGAATAGCCCACGGTAATCACAGGGGACGAGGGTTTTTTGTTAAAAAAGAAGAAATATATGTCCGAAAAACGAAAAAAAATAATGACGCCTATCGCCAATATCGCCACCCAAATCATCACGGATTTCTTAAAAATTTTGTTAAGTTTTTTCATCATGGGGCGTTTCTTCTTTTTCCAACGCAAAACCTCCTATCACAAGACTTGAGGCGATGAGAACGAGATTTTTTACAATAAATTCTCCTTGTATGGTCAAAAGAAATATGTTCCCTTTATTAAAAAAGAGCGACCAATTTAAAAGAGGCGCAAAGAGAGTTCCTGCCATTTGAAGCCACAAGAGAGCGAGCGCGAATCGAAGGGTAATATTAAAAAAAAGAGTAATGCCAATAATAATTTCCCATATTCCCAAGATAGTAACGAACGCAGGTTCTGGGAAAAATGAATAAGAATGCTGAAGAAGATCCACCACCGGGCTTACGCCAAGGATTTTTAATTCCCCAAACCATAAGAATACAATCGCAAGCGAAATACGGAGCGTGGGCAGGCTCCAGTCATGCATTAAGCGGATAAAAAGCTTGTCTATGCGTTTGATCTCTTTTTCCATTGTATATTTTTACCTTAGATATAATATTTTTGCCCTCTCATGTTCCTGAATAGTTTTTGAGAATATTGTCTGGCCTGTGTCTTGCCGCGAAAGGTAAAACCAATAATCACTTTCTTTTGGGAAAATCGCCGCTTCAATACTCGCTAAACTAGGGTTGCTTATGGGTCCGGGCGGAAGTCCTTTATGAAGGTAGGTATTATAGGGAGTATCAATTGCGGTATTTATTTTTGTTATTTCTTTAGGGTTTCCTGCGATATAGTTTATCGTGGCGTCCACCTGGAGTGGTATGCCCGCTTCTAATCGCTTCCACAGTATCCCTGCCGCGATTTTTTTCTCTTCTAACGTTTTTACTTCTTTTTCCAAGATGGACGCCATAGTAATCGTTGAGAAGAGAGAATGTTTTTTTGTCTGTATTATCTTGAGCCAGTCGCTTGGCAGGCGATTTTTGAAATTGTTTATTAACGCATCTATGATTTCTTGGGTTTGCTCATGCGTCCTAAATACATAATGGTCAGGGAACAAAAACCCCTCAAGCGAAGCGTTTTTTGGAAGGTCGTAGTAATTTCTGAATGATTCTGGAATCTGTGAAAAATCGCTTTCTTGAAGAGAAAATCCATGTGTCTTAAGGCGCGAAACTATTTGTTTTATTGTAAAACCTTCTGGAAAAATAATCGCGACTTGCGCATTCGGGCCGTTCTTTAAGAGCGTAGCAATATCCTCAATACTTGCCGGCGAATGGATTTTATACTCGCCCGCTTGTATGTTTCTTGAATCGCCAAAGAGTTTTATGTACCAATAGAATGCTAAGGGGTTTACTATGAGCGCATTTTCGCCTTTTCCCAATTCAAATGCAAGCTCTTTGGCTCCTTCTCCTGGGTGAATAGTAAAAAATTCTTCGTGCTCGTAGAATACGCGAGGGGTTTTTATCTCATAGAGAAAAAATGCGCATCCTAAAAAGAAAAAAAAGAGGCATCCAAGCATTATGCCCATAGAAAGATATTTTAGCATGACAATACATGGAGGTTACTTGCTTTCTTTATGATCTGTATGTTTTCTGCATTGAGCACAGTGTTTTTTGAGCGCAAGCTTTGCAGGCGCTTTTTTATTCTTGTGTACCCAATAATTCAATGTTTTACAGCTTGCGCAGGCAAGTTTTACATAATTTTCTTGAGACATGGTTCGCTTCGCTCAAATTCAAAAGTCAAATTTCAAAATTCAAAATTTTTGAAATCGCTTAACTTTGATTTGCTTAGTAAACAATTAATTTTTACGTATCCATTGGCCCTTGGCATCCTTTTCATAAAGAGCGGCTTTGGCGCTTACTAATTCCCCCTCTCCTTTTATCAGCTCCCAGCCGCTTTCAGAGGCAATAAAATGTCCCTTTGCTTGGTACTTGTCGTTGTTTTTTTCAATCAGTATCTGGCCTAATTCTCCTCTCGCGTTCTGATACTCCACGTAGAATTCATTATCCTGAATCCATATTCGTTTCACCTCAAAGGGTCTTTTCGTATCAAATGCCTGAGCTAAAAGGGGAAAGGTGTCAATAATCCCATTGAAATCTTTGTTTTCTTTCTCTACTTGAGAAGAGGGCTGTGCAGGAATATTGTGGACAGTATATCCTTTCTTTGGAAAAAACTTCATAATAGTCAAATATGACGCTCCTGCGAAAAGAAAAATAAATAATAATCCAAGAAGAAAATTTTTCATGTATATTCCTTAGCACGCGTTTTGAAAGCCGAGACCGGGAATCGGACCCGGGACCTTGCGCTTACCATGCGCATGCTCTGCCAACTGAGCTATCTCGGCTCAATCAATTGTTAGCTTATCGTATTTTTTAATTCTTTACAAGGGCGAAAGATTGCGCTATTATAGTCCTGTTATCCCGGGGTAGAGCAAATGGCAGCTCGCAAGGCTCAATCTCGAGGTAAGTTCTTTATGAGTACAAAGCTCAAAGGAGACATAGCAGAACAAGCCGCCATTTTAAGACTACTAGAATTGGGTTGGGGAGTGGCAAAGCCCCTTGGCGATAGACTTCCCTACGATCTAATTTAGATATTAATGGCACGCTCATTAGACTTCAAGTCAAATCTGCTTGGTTTAATGCCTCTGATCAAAATTACTGTATTGATGTGAGGCGTACAAAGACGAACCGGTGGAAAATGATTCGAAGTCTGTATAATGAGCAAGATTTTGATTTTGCTTTGGTATATCTTTTGGAAAAACGTATCTTCTACGTTTTTCCAGTTAGCGTATTCGTAACTTTTGGTAGTACATTATCTTTGGTTGAAGCTGACAAGGAGGCGTAAACCAAGATCCGCAAGCTACCGTGAAGCGTTTGAACTTATCTCCCAATGGGCTGCATCAAATGTAACTTTGATGTGATTCCTATCAAATTCGGGGAAGCCTTTCGCGGTGGTAATCCCGAGCCAAGTCCCAAAGAGAAATCGAGGGGAAGGTGTAGAGACTTAATGGTAGGCATCCTTATTTCAAAGGATGAAGAGAAAGTCCAGACCACAAATCTATGCGAGCGCGTAGAGCAATGAAAATTGTAGTGGCATGCATAACCTTGAGGTTGGCGGTTCGAATCCGTCCCCCGGAAAATTTGCGCTTCGCTTAAATTTTCAGTATTTAGTACTTAGTAATTTGTAGTTAGTATTTAGGGATAAGGAAATTCTTAAAACAAAGCAAATTTCCCCCCTAAGTACCAATTACTCACACTAAGTACTTCAGAAACGTTTTTCGCAAGAAAGGCGTTTTTTTGTGCAAAACAAAAAACGCCTTAACGATCGTCGCTTGACGATAGGGTCTACGGAAGTTGTTCTGGCGCTTACCAAGGTCAACCCCGAACCTACAAAATACTTTTGGGTTACAGATAGAGCGGGAAAGATTTATTGGAAGAGTAGCATAAACTCCCCCATTTCTTTAAGCTCATGCGTCAAGCGGTTCCAAAGTCTTTGGACGTTCTGAAAATAATTTTTTGAAATCATTTTTTACCATTATAAAAGGCATGGAAGATAATTCAAACTTCTGATTATCTTTTCCATGCCTTTTCTTCTTCTCACGACTTACGCAGTTGAGTGTAGTTCGAGGAGAAATCGAGGAGCGAACGAGGCGTAGTTGAAAGCTACGTTGAGGAGCAACGCAAATTTCGACGAAGAAGGACGCCAACTGCGTAAGTCGCACTCCTTTCTATCGAGGGTGGTTTAGAGAATACCCAACACATCCATTTCACCCGAGAGAATAGAAACATATTAAGCTTGTTTTTACTTTTTATCAAGTTTTTCGCAAGGGATGAGAACTTATGACGTAAAAAGAAAAGCCCCTTTGCGGGGCTTTTCTTTTTGTTTTTTACTGGCTAACTTTTTTACCCTTTGATTTCCTCATTTTCTTTACAGAATGCTTCATCACTTTGGGGCGCCTCATTTTTTGGGTTTTTATTTCGAATTTGCGAGAAACAAACTTGTTTATTTCTTTCGTGCCTTTGGGCCTCACACTTACCAAGGTTGCGGTAATGATGGTTCCATTTATTTGCCCATGTACAGAAACCATATCATCTGTTTTGATATCGCTTGGGGCAATAAGAGCGCCATTCCGTTTAACAATCTTTGCGTTAGTCGCATCAGCAGTATATGAAATGCCTTTTTTGCCAGTGAAGATTATAGAATTGTCTGACACTGACGTTACTTTGCCAGTAAATGTCATAGGCCGATGAGGGGGATTAACAGATCCCACTAAAGGCGCGGGTTGCGTGCTTGACGAAGAGTAATCTACTTGAGCGAGAGCGCTTAAAGGCAATAGCGTTGAAGCGATGATAACCAGCGTGTATTTTAGAATTTTTTGCATGTATAATAACTTAGCTTGGGATTAGTCCGACCTTTTTTCCTAATAACTAATAATACGATGCATGTAAGAAATTTGTTTCACCATGCTATACAAACTCTTGACAGGGGATTACTGATAAGTATAATGGATATATCCGCAGACAGTAAGCATGCGCGTCATGCGCAAGAAGTCTTACCGAGGGTAACTATTTCATTTGCGGGGTTAACCCGTTTTTTTATGCTTAACAAAACTCAAAAGGCAGAAATCATCAAAGAATTACAGGATAAGCTTAATCGAAAAGAAATGGCGGTATTTGTATCATTGCAAGGCGTCAATGTGAAGGATACGCAGGCGGTTCGCAGGCAATTAACGTCAGCGGGATCAGAGCTTTTAGTCGTTAAGAAGACGCTTTTAGGTTTAGTATTGAAAGAATTAGGCATTAGTGTTAATACCAAAGAAATTGAAGGGACCTTTGGTATCGCATTTGACTATGAGTCCCAGGCGCACGCAGTAAAAATCCTCTCTGGCGCGGCAAAAAAAACAACGCTGAAAATGGTAAGCGCGATTTGGCAGGGAGCATCGCTATCGCAAACGCAACTCAAGGAATTGGCAACCCTTCCTGATATCAATACATTGCGATTGCGACTCGTTGTGTTGCTTACTGCGCCTGTGCGGAATCTCTTGATGTTAGTTTCTTATGAACAGCGAAAACTTCTCTTAATCCTTAATCATCTTGCAACCAAAAAAGAATCTTTATCAACTTCTTCATAGTTTTTGATAAGGTGCATTTAAGAAATTATATGACGACTACAAAAAAAGAATCAAAGCATTCGTCCTTTGACGAGTTAGTTGAGAAAATTGAGAATATGACTCTGTTAGAGATCGCAAGTTTTACAAAGGCCTTAGAAGAGAAGTTTGGTATTTCTGCTAAGGACTTTGTCGCGTCGGCACCTTCAGGCGGGCAGAAAGGCCAAGACGAAGGAGAGGAAGCTAAAGCAGAGAAGACATCTTTTGATGTTACCTTAAAAGAAGCAGGCGCTTCAAAAATTCAGGTCATTAAAGCGGTGAAAGATATTACGGGTAAAGGCCTCACCGAAGCAAAAGATATGGTTGAAAAGCTTCCGTCCAAAATCGCCCAAGGGGTGAAAAAGGAGGAAGCAGAAGAAATGAAGAAAAAGTTAGAAGCGGCAGGAGCAGTGGCAGTATTAGAGTAATCTTGTAGGACTATTAAGGGATGCTGTATGGTCTTTTGAATACCCCTTGCTTTGTTAATGTCATAAGTTCTTGAGATTTTTCTTGAGGAAGAATATCGAGCACATCTCCAAGGGAAGACAGGCTATCAACATGTAGCGTCTTCCCTTGTTTTTTATTCAATACAATGAGCGTTTTGTTAGTCGGGTCAACAATGGCAAGATAATCCGCCCCCACGATTTTCAACTTTGATTGGGGTGAGATTAATTGGGTAATAGCTATTTCGCGAACTTTTTTCCCTAAACGAAATTCGATTATTCTATTTGGCAAATCGAGAACATACATTGATCCATCGGATGCAATGCTCACAGGATTTTTGAGATCGGGCTTTGTTTTCTTCCCATTGAGCCAAAATATCGGATTGAGAAAATTATTCTTTTGATATTTAAGGATTTGTTTGGAATGATTGTCTAAAATATAAACATTTCCAGAATAAAATGCCATATCGCTCACGGCAACTTCATTTAATGGCCAAGAAAGGATTTCTTTTGTAATAGTCTTTTGTTGCTCTTGATAGGCGGCAAGGTAGAGTTTTTTATCCTCTTTTATAAGGAATAGAGGAGTGTCGTTTTTGAGGGTATAAGATATGGGTTGGTTAATATTTGCTATAGGGTCGATATTCTTTGTCAATAAATCGCTTTCCAGTATAGAAACAGGAGTGAATAGGAATGCTTTTGTGGGAGTAAGAAACCCCGTACTAAACACTTCCTTTACATCTTTGTATGATACAATCATCCCCTCCAAGTTTTCACTTGTCGCGGATTCATTTTTTTTCTCTACTAATAATGAATCCGTATGTTTTTTTTCAAAGAGAAATATTCCCAAAAAAACGATAACAATAGCACCCAAGGAGAACGCAATGATTTTTGAAGTTTTTAAAGTTGGCGAGGAAGGGAACGAAAGCCTCCTTTTCTTATAGGATAAGGAGGGGAAGAGGAAATTTATTTTGAGTCTGCGAAAAACAAACTCGTTTATTTTGAGTCTGCGAAAAACAAACTCGTTTATTTTGAGTCTGCGAAAAACAAACTCGTTTATTCTAGGAATCAAGAAAGTTCTTTTTTGAACAACCGCATGCATTCTTTTTATGATGTAGTTTTTAATACTTAAAAGGTCGGGTATTACCTTGTTTTGGAAAATAGAAAAACTCTTTGATTTCCAATTGGCCTTCTTCTCGAAAGGCAAAATGCCTTGTAATGATACCCCTTGCTTTTTTATGTGCGTATCTTGCCCGACCTCTTTTTTTGTGAGACTTTTCTCAAAATTTGAACTTTGGTCGATTTTTGATGCGTCAGGGGTAATAGTCCCTATTGAAATATGTAAAAGCGCAAGACCTCTCCTGTCCTCTTTAAGGAGCGCATCCTCTTTTTTCAAATAGTCTTCTAAGCGATCAAAAGACCGTTTTATGAGGCGCGAGTTAAATGTTTTTTCGTTTAAGAGGGGCGCTATTTTATTTGTTGCAATAATGACTCTATCATGGTTTCTTATTTTTCCCTTAATGATATTTTTGAATAGTCCTTTCTCATTAGGCGACTGATGATGGAGCTTGAAAAGGCCCTCTCCTCTAATAAGAAGAATTTCAGTACCACCTACAACCGAAAAGCTTACCTGATTTTTTCGGAATACGAGAATTGCTAACTCAATAGCCTTCCTTGCCTGTTCTGGTAAAGTAAGAAGGATATCGTTTACTCTTTTCAGCGCTGCTTCAAACGCTTGATTATGTTGAGCAAGGGCAGGAGAATAATATTCACGCTTGAGACTAGCGGCCAAAGAATTAAGAAGGTAATAAAAAGAGTCGCGCGGATGAAATGTATGCGAGATTTGTCCTATAAAAAATAGGTTCCCACGCCGTTCATCGTCCGCGCTCTCCGGTTGGAAATGGAAGATTTCAATTTTCCCTTTTCCTTCAAGAATAATTTGTTTGAGTTCTAAGTAAGCCATATCGTGACTATGTTTTCCTAAGTTTCACGTTTTGTCCAATGTCCATCATACATAATAGAGTATATCATATTTTTCTATCGATGCAATTGCGCGTTCTTTCGTTCAATGCGCAAGTGTTAGGAAGGCAGTAACAAGTGAGCGACTTTTGAAAGCGTTCTTGCAAAAATTATAAATGTATATTATTATACTTTCAAATAATTGAAATATTAATTTTTTTTCTTCTCACTATATGCAAGAAAATTCCCAATTTAATTTTAAGGCGCTTGATATTCTTTTAGGGTCACAAACGCGTGCCCGAGTATTGCGTTTCTTTTTTCGACACGAAGGACAGGATTTTCGTATCGGCGAAGTCGCAAAAACCATTTTACAAAATTATAATACGACTTCAAGCTTTATAGAGGAGCTTGCCACAGTAGGTATTCTCAAAGAAGTAAAGGGTCAAGGGAGCGGGACGCTTTACACCACAAATACTGAATTTCGAACTTACGGAGAATTAAAGGCGCTTGTGTTGTATACATTTCCTATTTCTCTTTCTGAAGTCGTAGAAGCCATAAAACACACTGGAAAAATTCGCCTTGCTATGCTTCAAGGAGTATTTTTAAGTCAGGAAGGATCATCGGTGGATTTGTTTATAGTGGCAGACGATATTGATGAAAAAAAATTTCAGGTGTTTATTGCCGAACTTGAGGCGGACGTAGGAAAATCCATTAACTATACATTAATGGATACGCCAGAATTTACTTATCGATATAACATCTACGATAGATTCGTGCGCAACATTATGAAAAGGCAGAATATCAAACTTGTTGATAGTCTAAGTCTTTAGTAGGGCGTGCGTAGCTTAGTGGTAGAGCGTTGCACTCACACTTGCCCCGCACAAAAATTTTGGGTAGCTAGCTCAGCGGCAGAGCGCTTCGTTCACATCGAAGAGGTCACAGGTTCGAACCCTGTGCTGCCCAAAAAATTTTTTGTGCGGGGTTGCACGCCGGCCCCTGGTCCGATCCCAGGCGCACGCAATCTCGGTCAGGTTCAAATTTAG
>OBEQ011833306.1_pt1 | contig 11082 bp, 14 predicted proteins | sample 1670901 | NCBI WGS metagenome assembly OBEQ01 (sample SAMEA104232315, study PRJEB22302) | groundwater metagenome | biome: forest; feature: aquifer; material: groundwater | place: USA | collected 2011-08-07 | depth 5.4 m | reverse complement strand
CTTGGCCTGGAATAGTGGGCTGGCGCACTCCCTGTTCAATGTCGCTTATTCGCTTATCCAACTCATGTAGAATGTAGGCCATGTCATTCTCGACTTTGTGGCCATATTCAAGCATTTGAGGCGTGTTTTGGCGAACATAAAAAGCGGCAAGTTGATTGGAAAATAAAGGATCGCCGCCGGGTTCTCGTGTCATAAATATTATGATTATACGAATGCTAAGACGGCCGCATTATAGCACAAAATCGCCCCTTTGTCAAGGTGAGGTGCTTTGGCTGTCAAGGAAGCACATATCGCTGTGCCTCTTGATTTTTTCTTAAAAAAGCGTAAGCTGGCAACTATGTACATTCTTGAGGTGATCCCTTGAAAATGAGTGGCTCTTCAACACATTCACAGGATTTTGCATCAATACTGCAAAGCGTTCATGAATTCCTGAACAGAATCCTAGCAACCGATCAGGAAATGCAAGTAGCCCATCCCTACCTCATGCCGTCAATGCAAAAGTTCCTCAGAAAAGCGGTCATGGGATATGGCTCAACCGAAGAAGCGTTTTTGCTTGTCATGCGCGCTCTTTCGACTATCCAGAGCAGAGAGATTATTAATGCACAGTTCTTTAGGGATGCTGTCGAATATTACTCATCAAGCTTTGCTCTACTGACAACATCACGGCTGGAACGTACGACATTGGACATGGATCGTATCAGCAAGTTGTCGCATTTCGTGCAGGCGCTCATTGAAGCGTTCGATAGACTGCCAAAACTTCCGAGTCCCCGCTGAGGGACTCTTTTTTCTGTGCAAAAAAAATCCCGAGACATGAGTCTGGGATTGGTTTGATAGCGCTACATGAACACGGCGCCAACAATATCATCTTCATAGTTTTCCACCATGCTGATGACTGACGCGCGCCGGTATTTCTTAAACGAGAGTATATACCACACAATGGCTGCTGCGCTCAAGAAAAAGAATCCGTATGACGCGTAGAGCAGCATGAGTGATGGATGCGCGCCCGAGGCCAGAAGCCTGTCATATGTCACAAATGATATGGCTGCCGCACTCAGCAAGAAAAAGCAGAGGCGGCCGGCGGCCTTATAGCGATCCAAATAGGAATGCATGTACGGCGCTGCATCATCGACAATCTCTCGCAATGAACGCACCTCCTGGCCCAGACGCCACTGCGCAAGATGATAGCGCTGTTTGTCTTTTTGCCCGAGAAGCAAGTATTCGTTCACTTCGGCATTGAACCATACTTCATACCCCGTATAACCAGCATCCTTGCATGCACGCGCAATCGCAAGAAGCAAGGGTCTTGAAAATACGTCCGTTGGCTGTTCAGGAAGATTCGCGGCGTAGTAGACGCAGATCGGATACGCCCATTCCACTATATTCAAAAAATCGTCTTGGGTAAGCGTAATGATTCCCTTTTGAGTACCCTCTCGGCATTCCAGTTGAATCGGTTGTAAAGGATCGAGGATGCTGTACTTGTATGATTTCGGTAAATCGACAATCTTACGTTCCATAAGAGAAAAGAATAGCGCAGAAACAGATGTGTGTCAACCATTGACAAAAACGCATGTTTGTGCTATAGTTTGGGCATGAAAAGGACCGTACCTTTCATTTTGAGCATTCTAACAGGCTGTACATCTGCGCTTCTTACCCCGCTACAGACGGGAATAGTGCCAACCAATCGGGTAAGCGCAACGCCGGCGCCTAATCCTTCGGCTTTTGAACCGACACCGCAAACAAGCAACACTCCGAGTCCTGCGCCAAGCGCAACGACATCAGCAGCGCCTTTCCCCACACCCTCACCGACACCGACGGCATCGCAAGGAACTCTGAGTGTTACCTTCGACAATGCAATAAGTCCGGTGGGTTTCATCGGTTATGGAGAAAAGAAGCGTCTGGCGACCTATCGACTAACTGCGTCTAGCGAAGAGGACTTTGATGTCCATGGTGCTGCGATGAGCTGGCGCAATGCCACCTCGGAAAACACGAACGCGTTCAACGTAGTGCTTTCTGTTGGAACGGAGTCGATTACCACCTATCCGACGCTCGGCGTAACTCCGAGCAACAGATCGTGGAATATCTTCCCGCGCATCGTTCGCAATACCATCCGACTGCTTCATGTGGATGCCCTCCTCACCGAAGATGTGACAAAGAACGGAAATAATCCCGGTGACAAGGTGGCAATCGCACTGCACAGCGTCTCTGCCGTCGGAGCCCAAAGCGCTGTATCCGCGGTGAAAGATTTTGCCCCGCCTCTCATAGGAAATACGCTGACCGTTGTGCCATTTGCCATTCAGATGAATGCGGCATCCTTGGGCGGTACGCAACAGCCGCAAGCCGCTGCAACCATCGGCATATGGGACTTCCTTTCCCTTCTCATGTCAGAAAACAGCACCATCAATCTCAAAGGAATCCGCATCGGCTTGAACGGATCCTGCAACGGACCCGTGAAAAACATTTCTGTTCTGGATAATGGCAGTAAGACAAATGTGAGCACGGCGATCAGCATGCTATCCATGCCGGCAACTGCGGATATCCCCCTAACAGCAACTATGCCCTTCATCAAGGGGAATACCAAATCCTTGAAACTTCGAGCGGATACGACCGGTTGCGGACAGCTGCCTTCAGGTTACGAAACACTGAGTTCGTCACTGATCGGCTACACCATCGAAGATCGGAAGAATCCAAGCAAGGACATCTTCATTGATCTGAGTAACGACCCGGTATACGCTCCCACGATTGTATACTAACAGCTTTCGGGAGTATCACTCCATCCGACCCCATCATGGTCGGATTTTTTTATTTTATTAACATTCGTCAATAACTATTTCTTCGGGCCCACATTTGAAAAGGTATAAGCGAAAGGCTCCAAGGGAATACGGAAAGAATGACGGGAATGAGTATCGATGGATCGGGGAAAAAAGTGCCCGCAAGATAGATGGCCAAGGTGAAATTCATATACGTCAAGCACACCGTCGTAGCCAATCGTTTTTTATGATCAAGCCAGGGTGCTGTCCAATATCCTGCAAGGTGAAGAATGCCAAAAAAAACACAGAGGACGATGAGAGCAGGAATGAACTGTGCGCTATTTGTGCGAATGGATTCCGCTTGCATTGCAACAATGCCGGCGATCAAAAGCCCAAGAAGTGTTAGAGAGATCGGCTTGAATGTGAAAAATGTCGGCTTGATGCGATCATGCAATAGATGGCGAACTATTTGCGCACATGTGAATGGTATGACAAACACATAAATGAGTGTAAGAAAAATCTTGCCGACTGGAAAAACCACAGAGCTTCCCAAGAATATCTGTATGATAAATGGAATGGTGATCGTGCCCAATAGCGATGTCGTTGCAGATAGCACAAGTGCAAACTCTGTCGCCCCTCCGACAAGATTAGTAAACAATGCTGATGTCATTCCAGCAGGCATTGCCGCCAACAACGTAAGTGCAAGCGCATAGTCGGGCGCTATGATGCGCGCCGCAAAAAAAGTCGCAATCGGAAAGACGATAAGCATGTTAAGATTCACAAGCAGCACCGCCCTCCATTCTTTCATCCCGCGAATGATTGCGTGTGTATCCAGCTTGAGTGAGGAAAGGAAAAAAATGATTTGCAAAAAAAACGTTGACCACGGATTCAAAAGCTTCGCTTGTTCCGGCCACGCCATACCAACCACAAGCGCGGCAATGACAATAACAACATACGATCCGAGGAGATGGAAGATGAACTTCATAGCACTTATCAGTGTATCACGAGTGTTTTAAAAAAAATAATAGGGACTATTCAGTCGTGAATATCCCCGTATCAGCGCCTAGTTGTCTGCAACATACTCCCACGTATGACTGCAGTGCATGCAAATAAATGCATCAGGTATGTGCGTTTCCGTATTTCCGACTTTTTTTGTCCGGTAAATTCCACTAAAGTCGAAACACTTCTTACAAAGAAGCGGATTATTCATCACCTTCGAAAAACCTTTACGACGAAGAGCAATGACTCGTTTCGGTCCGATCGCGCCAAACGCAGACCCCTTCATGGAATCGGTGATGATAACGCCTCCATTTGGTGTAAAGGTCGCGTCGATATTCCTATCGATTGCCAAGAAGCGTACGCTTCGATTATGTACAGTCATGTCATCAATCCCGACATCGGGAAGCGTCATAAGCGCCAACAAAGACTCGCAGTATCCCCGCTCGACATCAAGCCACAACTCAACTCCCACGATCAGCTATTTTCTCTAAAAACTATCATTCAATCCGGGCATGATCTCTGTCAGCGGACCATCTCCGTGAACTTGAACGAATCGAACGCCGAATCCAGGCTTCCAAAATCCCGTCCTGAGTTGTATCACGCACAACTCCCTAAGAATAGCCTGAAAATCAAGACCGTAGTCTCCATCACAGAGCCTCCAGAACTCTTTTTGGAAAGATGGAATGCCAGTGCGGGAAAGTCCTGCGTATTCTGCTGACATGGTAGTGATATACGGTGGCAATGCAGTATTCTGGGACTTATTATGTAAAAGTACATCTACGATATCCGGAATAGTCGCAAGTCTGCCATTGGAGATTACACTTTCGGGAAACATGATGTTCAGCGGCGGATCATTTGCACTTTTTCCGACTAGCACTGACATCCTTTTTTCTCCAAGAAGAGTTATGCCTATCGTATTACTGGATACCTTCATTTCAGACTCAATCCTCATCGTAATAAGTAACCTACATCGATACATTCTTATTGTCAAAGTTATCCACAGCGAAAGCCCTTGACAGGTGAACGATCGTTCCCTACACTGTAGTCATATGATGCAGTACGCCAAAAAACTCCTCTCCTTCTATCGCGCAAACAAACGCATGCCAAGCTATTCCGAAATCATGGAACTCACGGGGCTGCGATCAAAAAACTCTGTTTTTAAGCTTATAGAACGCATGCGTGAAAAAGGCCTCGTCGGTAAAGACGAACGTGGCTTTCTCATTCCGGGCCGATTCTTTTCCGACATTCCCCTTTTGGGAACCGTTGAAGCGGGGTTTCCTTCGGCAGCCCAGGAAGAGCTTGCAGATACTCTGACCCTTGATGATTACCTTATCGAACATAAAGAAAAAACATTTCTTTTGAAAGTAAGCGGGGACTCTATGATCGATGCGGGCATTCTTGAGGGCGATTTGGTACTTGTTGAACGTGGCATTACGCCGCGAGATGGGGACATTGTCATAGCGGAAGTCGACAGCGGATGGACAATGAAATATTTCGAAAAAAAAGGGCCATGCATACGCCTCATTCCGGGAAACCAAAAATACAAACCGATTATTCCGCGAGAAGAACTCACCATTGCCGCCGTCGTCAAAGCGGTCATTAGAAAATACTAACCGGCATCAACTACACGCTTTACTCATATTTTTCTCCTTATGGATACTCCTCTTTCAATCCATTCTTTTCCGCGCGCCATCATTCACCTTGACGGTGATGCATTCTTCGCCTCCTGTGAACAAAGCAGAAATCCCGCACTCAAGGGTAAGCCCGTCGTTACCGGCAAAGAACGCGGCATAGCATCGTCAATGAGCTATGAAGCAAAGCGCCGCGGCGTTGTTCGTGGCATGCGATTACGGGACATACTCCGTGTCTGCCCCGACGCCATTATTATGTCGTCCGATTATGAATATTATAGTCTCATTTCAAAACGCTTTCTTTCCATTGTGAGACGCTATACTCCCGAAGTGGAAGAATACAGCATCGACGAATGCTTTGCGGACATCACGGGCATGCGACGCCCCCTGCGCATGTCCTATGAACAGATTATTGCCGCAATACAAAAAGACATCGAGCATGAGCTTGGTCTCACATTTTCTGGAGGATTGGGTCCCAATAAAGTGATTGCAAAAATAGCATCAAAATGGAAAAAGCCTTCAGGCACAACCGTTATCCCCGCAAAAGATATTCATCGTTATCTTGAGCAGCTTTCTATTGAACGCATATGGGGAATAGGCGCTAATACATCCGCTTACTTGCAAAAATATGGGATTGGCAATGCACTTCAATTCGCGCGATGCTCGGAACAATGGGTGGGAGCGCGACTTTCCAAACCATTCTACGACATTTGGTGCGAACTCAATGGCCAATCAGTTCTTGCTATCGACACAACAGAAAAGCAATCCCAATCATCCATCCAACGAGTAAGAACATTCACTCCTCCAAGCAGGGATCCGTACTTTATCCTTTCGCAACTGTCAAAAAATGTTGAGCATGCATGCATGAAAGCAAGATCGCTTAACCTTGAAGCGTGTCGAATTGCGCTCTTTCTTCGAACGCAAGATTTTCATCACATTGGAACAGAAGTAGATCTCCCGCACCAAAGCGCATTTCCGCACGAAATCATGAAGCATTGTCAAGAAGCTTTTGAAAAAATATTCAATGTAAGAAATGAATACCGCGCAAGCGGCATTATCCTCTCAAAACTTTCGACGGTAAATCAGTCTCAACTTGATTTATTCGGAAGACATGTAAAAGCTGCGCAGATGACGCGCCTCTACGAACATATTGACCATGCACGCCAACAACATGGAAGATATTCTATTTTCTTAGGGTCCAGCTTTCGAGCACAAAAAGCACTGGAGAATGACTATACTTATGACAATGCAGGGCGCATGCATGCCGAACGCATTGGCATTCCCGTGCTTATACCTTCAGCCGCAGAAGCATTGTAATCTTTTTCTTATTCCGGAACTACCTTAAACAAGAGATATTGCTGAATTTCTTCCTTGCTTGCCCATATAACATTCGATGGCGCAAATACCTCCAGATCTTTTTTGGCAACAGGTATACACTCTTGATATACGGGGATATCGAGCACAAAAGAATCATCTCCCCTGTCATGGTACTCAAAAAGAGTGTAAAGGATTGTTTTGAGAACGGTTTTTTCAGAAGGATCTACTACCACATCGCCGTAGTGCTCCCGCACAGAATACGTTCCGATAGGATACTGAAAAAGCTGCTTGGCATTCTCAAGCGAATATTCTGTTTGCTCCCCCCGAAAAACAGTGAGTTCTTTTCCGTCAGTCTCTTTGCGTATTTCTTTCAATCGAACCGTTTCCTTTTTAATATCATTAAGGGAAAAATAAAATTGATCTTGAAACATTTTTTGGATAAACGTATTCATATCCGCTAGTGACTTGTGGGAAAAGGCAATCCAGGAACCAGCCGTATCATAGCGAGCATACTCGTTCGTTCCATCAAAAATAGTTTCGAGTATAATAAATGGTTTTGTACCCTTATCATCCGTTGCGCCAAGCGGTGAGGAGCTTTTAATAAGCCGATACGACTTACGCTCTTCTTGTTGGATGTGGGATATGACATCGATTGATAACTCTTTCAAGAGCGCCACTGCATCACGAGATTCCTTGCTCGGTTTATCTGAATGATCGCGAATATCCTCCACTCGAACAGTGCACTGCTCGCCAAAGCTTACTGCCCGATGAGATGCAATCCATATATCGTCAAAGAGAATAAGTGTATTTGTTGGCTTGAATACAAACCATAATAAAATGCTTGCACAAAGAATGCCGACCAAGATTATCAATGTCAGATGTTGTGAAATGATTTTATTCATACTTATTCCCTTATCATGAAGGCTATCCAATGCGAATCGCTTGTCCAGCGGTAAATGTCGGGATAACACGGTTCGATGACGTCGTTTACACGATATGCTTTTTTTGTATTCTCAAGCTTCAAGCCCAATAGCGCATAACTTACCGTAGAGCCGCAACCGTTATTCGTATATTTTTGATATCGATATGAGCATTTGCTGATGCCGAATTTTTCAATTGGCGCCTTAAGGACACCCGTGTCATTAAGCTGTCGGATAAATGCATTCTCTTCGTCTCGCACAGATGACCCAGCATCCCAACCCTCGCAATCATTTTCTGTCGTATCCGGTAATGTACCATAAAGAGTTTTGTACATTTCAAGAGCATTCATGATTGCCTGTGCATCTGTCAGGCGCAGCTTATCGCGTTCATCGCGGTGTACTGTCGCCGTAACACCAAGAATTACTCCAGCGGCAACACAAACAACGCCGATGAGTATTGCAAGCTCCTTATTTGATATGATTGTGCCGAATATGCGCATACAGATTCGTCCAACTCAGTAAACACCGAGGTCTTAGTTGTGTATACTATTCATTAGAATATATGAATACAAATAGATCAGGTGCTCATTTTTTTTGCTTCAATCCGTTTGTCACATTTCTAACTGGCATTCTTGAGATAGTTTTGGCTTTTTTTGCATGCATCAAATATTCCAAATCATCTTTTGGAAGAATTGCCGCAGTCGCTCTGATTCTTTTATCGATTTTTCAATTTGCAGAATACACCATTTGTGCTGGAGGTAATTCGATACTCTGGAATAAGGCTGCCTATGCAGCATCCGCATTCCTACCCGCGATCGGCATCCATCTCATTGCGCACGCACTACACCATACACGCATGACACAGATCGCCTATCTCTTAGCAGCTATCATAGCCATGAGTATACTAATCATTCCGGGAGCATTCACGGCAACCTACTGTACGGGGCGATTTGTTGTATTTCAACTCAGTGATCCGTTACGCATTGCATTTGGAGGGCATTATGCCTTATTTATTCTTCTTGGAATCATTCAATTAGTGCAAGCTATAATCAACAAAATGGGAGATTATGAATTGAATCTCTGGCTCCTGCTCGGTTATTTGTCATTTGTTATACCAACACTTATTGTCTATATCATTGCGTCTTCAAGTCGCATTGCTATTCCTTCAATCATGTGTGGTTTTGCGGTTTTGCTTGCTATCATTATTGTTGGTAAGGTACTCCCGAGATATCATACGATCAATCATGAGCTTCGATAATAATAGAATAATTTTTTATATGAAATATAAATCAGGCAACACCCCCTTAATGAGAGAAAAATATTTTTGTAAGAAATTTGGGCTACCCAATCTTTTTATCAAGGATGAGTCTAAAAATCGATTTGGCACATACAAAGATAGACGCTCTGAAGCCATTGTTAAAAAAGCTCTTAACGAGCATATCGATAAATTAGTGCTTATCACATCTGGAAACGCGGGCATTTCTCTCGCCAAATTCACGAACGATTCTAATCTTAAAGTTATCTGTATTGTTGACAGAAATCTTCCTGCAAAAATATTCAAAAAGCTCATTAATGTTTCCTACAAAGTTATCCGCGTAGATTTGTCATCTCGTATTCTCAAGCCCGAAGAAATTATTTCTTTTGCGAGAGAAACTGACGAGGAAGTTATCTGGGACGTAACAAACGGCTGGCATGAAGTATATGAGAATATTATTAAAGAAATTAAGGGATACAAACCAAATTTTTTAATCACGCCCGTTGGTAGTGGAGAAGCGTTCGTAGGTTTGTTTAACGGAATAAAAAAGTACAAATTAAATACTGTGCTTATTGGTGTCACACCCAAAAGCAGTCCGTCTTTCGCAGATAAACTTCATACTCCGTGGACACCTTATGCTTCAAAAATGAAATTTATAGTTTGTCGCAGACACAAATTACTCAGACTATCAGAAGAAATAATAAAACAAGCCTACTCACTTGCCAGAAAACATATTAGATGTGAACCATCCAGTGCTATCGTGTTTGGAGTGTTGCCTCATTTAAAAATCAAAAAGGAAGATACAACTATTATTATCAATTCTGGTAAAGGCTTGCTGTAATAAAAGACGCGCCACTACGTGACGCGTCGCAAGAAAGATCAAAGAGGAATATTACGTTTTTCTGATAAGGTACGGCGCCTTTTCAACATTTTCCAGAAGATCTGCATTTGAAAGCCCCCTTCCAGAAGCAAGTTGCCAGTCTGATCTCCCCTGGTTGGGCGAAAGCCTGCGAAGCCACCATTTACCTTCTTCACAGCTCCCCGTATCAGGATTGATACGCGAATAGTGGAATATCTGGCAGAATTCAGCCTTATGCTGCGGATCGGACGGTCGAGTTGTCTGCGCAAACCTTTCGACCGTGTGACTTTCATGAATTGATCTCAATGCCCTAACGCTTACTCCGTGTCCCACGACGATGATGCGCGGTTCCCCTGAATACAGCACTCGATCGAAGAAATTCCGTACGCGACTCCTCACGTGGAGATGTGATTCGCCTCCGGGTGGCGACCAATAGACCCCAGAAACCTCCTTGTTTTGAAATGCATGCGGAAAACGATCCCGCCGTTGTCCCCTGGTAAGAGATTCAACATATCCGTCGTCCCGTTCGGCTATGTCGGGTTCAATATTCCATTCGGCATCAGGCAGATCCAAGTGATATGCCGTTTCTTGCGCACGGATGAATGCTGAAACGTAGTAGCGGTCAAACGATGTGCCAATTACGCCTTTAATGAGCTCCCCGGCTGCCTTAGCTTGCTCAACGCCACGATCGGTCAGTCGCCAGTGAGATCCGTGATAAAGCAGAATATTTTCCGCCACATCCGAAGTATCGCCATTAAGCGCCGCCTTTAGAGCAAGATTCCATTCCGACTCACCATGTCGTAGAATAATTACTTCCTTAACCACGTTTGCCTCCTTTTTTGTACGGATTGTAGGGATCGATATGCGACCGTTGTCGCTATGTAGTTTTTTAAGTTAGCCCTCCTTTCGTTTAATGAAGTAAGTAGTCGTAATTAATGCAGTTTTTTTTCAAATGTGTCGAATTCGGACTGATTCATTCCTTTACAGCCCAAAGACAATCCGGGCTTGTGCTCTCCTTCGCCATCCCCATGGAATCCAGAACCGCCGATAATAAGTAAATTATTTTTTTGTGCGTGCGCTAAAAACACGTCTTCAGTATCGGTGATATGTTCGGGATATCTTGCCTCTATGCCATCGAGTCCCATTGATTTGAGTAGTAACGACTCTCGCAAAATAAGATCTACTTCTGTTATATAATCTGTTTTTCGAAATCTACTTCTGCGAAGTGCTGCAACACCCGGATAGGTATAGCAGCTTATGACATTTAATTTTTTTGCAATATGAAGCACATCTTGAACACGTGGCAACGTTGTTTGGTAAATATCTGCGCGGTCAATGTGACGTAGTCTTGCTT
>OBEQ012184234.1_pt1 | contig 11083 bp, 10 predicted proteins | sample 1670901 | NCBI WGS metagenome assembly OBEQ01 (sample SAMEA104232315, study PRJEB22302) | groundwater metagenome | biome: forest; feature: aquifer; material: groundwater | place: USA | collected 2011-08-07 | depth 5.4 m | reverse complement strand
CTGCTCGGCAGTGGTAAGCAGTTTCCCCACGGGCCCAAGCCTCCTGCGCAAATTCGGCGGGGGCTTTGGCTTGATGATCACTCCAATCCTCGGGTCATTGAGAAGGCGCTCGAGCACAAAGACGTAATTCTCCTGCATGAAACGGTGACCGGTATGCCAGTGCTCATCTTCAACGGAATTCTCATCAAGGTAGGCCAGGATACGCGTGGCACCGGCGCGCTCAAGTTGCGCTCGATACTCCTTGGCCCGAGATTTTAACAAAGGAAAACGGTGGTCCCCAATATAGCCAGTGACGACGTGATAGCCGATCTCGGAACCAGATGCGCGCTCAACGCCTGCGGCTGCATACGAGTACCCAAACGCGACGTCAACCGATGCCGTGAGAATCCGTGTGGGGACATCATTGAATGAACGTTGATAAATTGCTGCGATCCCTCCAACATCGCGGATTGCATCCGCGATGGCACAGTGGACGGGGTGATGACGATACCAGGTAAGATAGATGCGCGTATTGAAACGTTCAAAAAAAGTCCTCCAGTAGGCTACTGAATTCTCGTACTCCCGAACCTTGGCAGAGAGCCATTGGCGCTGCGGAGAGCTCGGAGAATCCTCAAGCACTGTTTGGCGATGGGGCCGGATCCATGGATTGAAAAATGTGCCTGCGCGCACGACGCGCGCTTGAGGGTGAAGGACTGCTGGCTCCATATCATGGCGGCGAAGTTCGTTGAGAATCTCTGGATTAAGAGGGTCACACCAAGTAAAAAACGCGAGGACGACGTTGTCGGGAGGAAAGGTCGATTGCTGCAAAAATGACAGATCACCGTAGAGCTCTGGGTGTTCAAGGTTTAAATTTCCGTAATAGTCGATTGCGAGCCTTGCCGCTTGCGGCGCTTGAACGTGAGGCCGATCACGTTCACCCGAGGGGTGTGCTTGCCGAAAAGAGAGCATCCAGTCGCTCAAGCTATAATACATGCTGCGCAACCACGGATGCGCCTGTAAAAAAAATTCTCTCTTCAATCCAGGCAATGGCTGTGCCAGCGCGAGGGTGACCTGAAGGCGCTTCGCATACGCTTCCAAGGCAGAGGTCCAGGGACGGTATTCGAGAAGCAGGATGATGTGGGAAGCCCGGAGTTCAGATTTGGCACGGGCCGCAACGTGAATCAAAAGGAGTGGCCGGAAGAGCGCATCGCGGCTTAATATATCAAAGTGAATGACGCTCTTTTTGAGAAACACCCCAAGTCTGCCTCTTGAAGCGACCTCGCGCAAGGCTCGTGCAAACAGTGGCTCTAGGCTGATCGCATCTTGAATCTCAGCAAAATCCTCATAGGGCAGACGAAGGCGTAGGAGCAAGCCCTGCTCGTCTTTAAGCTCAATGAGTCGAAAGGTGCGCTGCGTGATCGATCCACCGCCGAAGAGCGGAAGGGAACGTCGTGTCAAGAAGAATCCTAACGCAGTCACATCAATGAACTCAATAATCATGGGTTGACGCCCCTGCCGTCGATGGCGCAACGCCGGAAGAACACCAGTGAGCCACACCCAGGCCGTGAGTCGTTCAACAAGGAGGATCGTCATGCGTGGGCAGCCGCGCGGAATTTGAAGACGAACTTCCGAAGCGGAGATTCCAATTCACGAACCCGACACATGGGCCGGTGCGATTCCCCAGGAAAAAACACCGCGAACTCTTTGTGTCCGACAACGATGTCAGTGATATCCTGACTTGCCGTATAAAACTGAATATCCTTCGCAGTATCGTATTGCGTCATCGGGGTAAGTCGCTCGTTGGCAACGGTCTGAATTTTCTCAACCCCATCGAACACAATGTGCACGTCCCCATAGAGCCGATGCGTCTCAAACTTCCGCTCATGCTCAGGATAGGGCTGGTAGCGAAAAACGCGAATGTAGAGATCCTGCCCAAGGATCTCGTGATCTCCTTGGGGCAAACTCAAAAGATCGTGGCTCTTCAAGAACCCCACCATGGCTGAGTGCAGTGGGATGATCGTATATCGATCGAACGCGCTGAGTGAATCGTAGATCATACGGCATTGGTAAGGAAGAGGTCATTCGGGATACACGTGTGGCACATCGGCTCGGCTCACCGCGAGGCGGATCGCTGGGCCATCCCCGATTGCCGTAATGCGGTGACGTTTTCCTTTCTGAATAAAAACAAAGTCTCCTTGTTTCACGATGTGTTTCTGCCCTTCAATCTCCCACTGCCACTGCCCTTGAACAATGTACCACCACTCGTTCCAGTTTGGGTGGTAGTGGAGGCGGTTCCCCTCTCCCGGTATCTGACAGATGAGTGTTGCCGAGTTGTTCTCGGTATTGACCATGCGCCGACACCAGGACTGATCCTTTGGCATTGCGGCAATAATCTCCGGAATGTTCGATAGTGGGGTGTTCTCATGGCTAAAATCCGAAATCATCACTCCGTCTTTTTTTAAAATCGCTGGCACATCCATTTCGGCGTGCTCGGATAACGCGACATGTGGCGCATAGTACTGTGGTACGGCATGCTCCTGGACGCGGTTGCGGTACCCCAGCGCCACTTCGGCCAATGCAAAATCTTCCTCGTGATCAATGTCGATGGTAGAGAGTCCTTGTAACGAGTAATAGCCGGTTTTGCCGTCGCCCCCGTGATACGCACCGCCGTAGCGCTTGAGATTTTCAAAAAAATTCTCATACTTCCAACCCATGAGCACGGTTGCGTAAGATTGCACCGGGGTCATGGTCTGCGAGCTTTTGTGTGGCTCAAACACGGAGAAGTTCACTGACTGACCGTTGTAGACAGACGCAATCTGGTGATCCACCACAGACACGAGTGTGTCATAACCGCCATCGAGCATCGTTGTCACGAATCCGCGAATCTCCTCTGGGGTAATGAGTGGAGATGTCGGGAGCACTTGGATAAGGATGTCCCCGGGCACGTGTTCGATAAAATCTTGTATAAATGGATCGTTCGTGGTGGAGTCTTGCGCAAGATGTTCTGGGCGCTGATAGAACTGCACGCCGTATTCTTTCGCAAGCTCCCCGAAGATGTCGGCTTCGGAATTCACGTAGATCGCGTCAAAAACGCCAGAGGCCTTTGCCGCTTCAATGGCGTAGGAGAGCAGCGGTCTTTCCCCCAGTAATCGCAGGCCCTTCTTCGGCACCCGCTTGCTGCCCAGTCGCGCCGGGATCATCGCGATAACTTTTGGTTTTTCCATATACTAGGCTGGGTATTGTGCGAGAAATTCCGCATGCGTTGCGCGCACTTCTTGCTCGCTTAGATCATCAAACTTCTCTTGTTTGCCAATGCCGCGACAGAGAATCATCGTGAGCGCTGTCCCGACCCTCTTTTTATCACGCTTCAAGAATCCCAGCAAGGCGTCAATCGAGACCCCGGAATGATTAAATCGCGGATAGTGCGGCAGCAGCACCCGTTCAATGTCCGCGTAAACTTCTGGCAACAACAGCCCGCGCTTTAGGGAAAGGAGGTTGGCAAAACCCACGCCAACGACCACTGCCTGTCCATGCGAGATTCCAAACTCGCTTGCAGACTCAAGGGCATGTCCAAAGCAGTGCCCGTAGTTTAAGAGATTGCGCCGCCCAGTATCAAATTCATCGCCCTCGATAAATGTTTTCTTGATTCCAAGCGACGAGCGCATGATCGGCTCCAAAACTTCCCTCGCTCGGAGATTCAGTGATGCAAGGTACGTCTTAATTCTTCGATACGCGTCATCGTCGACCATGAGGTGGTATTTAATAACCTCCCCCAGACCGCTAGTAAAATACGCATCCGAGAGTGTGCGAGCAAAACCGACGTCGATCGCAATGGCATCGGGCGGACAGAAACTGCCAATGAGATTTTTTGTTTGTCCTAAGTTGATCGATGTCTTTGAGCCAATGCATGAATCAGCCTGAGCAAGTAGAGTTGTTGGAATAAACACCCAGGGGACGCCACGGTAAAGCGTTGAAGCAATAAACCCAGTGATGTCCTGCAGAATCCCGCCGCCAATCGCAACCAACGTATCACGGCGTTGAAACCCGGCGTCCACCAGCGCCTGGAAGTAGGGAGCAAGGGCCGAGTACTCCTTGTTTGTCTCCAGCGCCTCAATCTCCAGACGAAAGTCTCCTGCCACGAAGTCGGAAAGCTCTGTTTTGTACTCTCGGGCAATCGCAGAGTCGACGAAAAAAAAGCAACGGCCTCCCGGTCGTTTGGCAGCAAGCCAATCACGCCGACCAAGAATTCCGTCGAGAAAATCGACCGTGTAGTCTTTGAAGGTAGAGTGGATCGTCATTGACATACGCTCACTGGATGATCGTGCCCCCATCAGCGACAATGGCCTGGCCAGTGATGTAGGTATTTAAATCAGACACGAGAAAAAGCGCCACGTTGGCAATCTCCTCGGGTAATGCAAATCTGCCAAGCGCGCTTTCACGACGGAACTCTTCTTTGCGCTCAGCAGAAAGCACCTGGTCAATCATATCGGTCTGTGTCACTCCGGGACAGAGGGCATTGACGAGAACCCCATCGGGAGCCAGATCAAGCGCCGCGGCGCGCGTAAGGCCAATGAGGCCGGTTTTCGTTGCTGAGTACGCTCCCCCACCAGGACGCGCAATAAAACCCGCGATCGAACTCATATTAAGAATCCACCCACTCTTCTGCTGGCGCATCCGGGGAGCCACCGCCCGCATAAGCTGCATCGGACCAGTGAGATTCACTGTAAGGAGTTGCTGCCAATCCTCGTCGCGCGTGGTGTCTATGGGGTTGCGGATCTGGATACCCGCGTTGTTCAAAAGAATATCGATTCGGGACAGTTGCTCGAGTGTTTGAAAGAAACTCTTTGCTCCACTGTCGTCCAAAAAATTGAGTTGCGCATGTCTCGAGCGCGGGAAACGTGAAGCCCACTCTGGTTTCCCGGCCTGCGTGCTTGTAATGAGCACCTCTGCGCCAAACGCAAGCAGCGCCTCTGCAATCGCCTGGCCGATCCCTCGCGATCCGCCAGTGACGACTGCGACTTTACCGCTGAAGTCCCATTGCATATTTTCTATCAATGATCAGCCTCGCATCTCCGTCATTGCGAGAAGCCGGGCGACGAAGCAATCCCCAGCGTATCGAGGAGATTGCCACGGGCTCCGATCGCAATCGGAGCCCTCGCAATGACGATATCATGGGTGGTTTCGAATTCATGGTTTTTACCGAATCGTAAATCCCCCATCCACAACGATCGTCTGGCCCGTGATAATCGAATTAAGTGGCGAGCAAAGAAACAGGACGACCTGTGCGATCTCACTGGGCTCTGCAAACCGGCCGAGCGGAACTTGAGCAGCGCGCGCACGCTGCTGCTCGGAAGAGAGACTCTGCGCGGTGAGCTCTGTGTTCGTAAAACCCGGGGCAACTGCGTTGACCAAAATGCCGTCCTTTGCAAGATCAAGCGCCGCGGCACGGGTAAAGCCCAAGAGGCCGGTCTTGGCACTCGAGTAGTTCGCGCGCCCGGCAATCGAAGTGATCGCTGAAATGGAGGCAATATTCACCACTCTCCCTTGCCCCGAGGCGGAAAGTTTTGGCGCTGCGGCGCGCAGCATTCTCATGGCTCCAGTCAAATTGATCTCAAGGACGTTCTGCCAGTGCTCGTCTGTGATTTTTTCAATTGGTTCGATAATATTTATACCGGCGTTGTTGACCAGAACGTCAAGTTTCTGCAGCTCGGGAAACGTCTGCTTAATGAATGCAGCGCGACTTGCCTCATCGGCAAGGTCAAGCTGGGCGTACTGCGCACCGGAGATTGGCTGCGCTGGCGCAGGATGCGTTCCGGTGTAAAGTACGGTTGCACCGCAATCAAGCAACGTCTCAACAATTGCTCGGCCAATACCGCGCGTGCCGCCAGTCACCACCGCTGTTTTGCCATGAAGATCAATCATCGCTGTTGGTAGATTTTTTCAACAAGAGTCATTAGTTTCCATGCGTCCTTGGTTGTCCCGACCTCAAGCCTTGTATCGTTACGCACCGCATCAACGAACAACTCGAGCTCTCGCTTCCATGAATGGTCAACCGGAAAAACCAGCCGCTCTTCATCGGTCCACGAGGCCTCTGGGGGCGCAGTGCGATTCTTTGCGATCGTCATGGCTTCCTCTCCATAGGTTCCCGAGGAAGTCTTCAGTCCGTTCACAACGATATACCCGCGCTCCAGAAAAATCTCCAACGAAAACAAATGCCGCCACTGGGTCATGGTGGAATGAAGCGAGGCAACGATCCCCTCCTTGCTACGAAAAATCGCAAAGACGTTATCCTCAATGTCAAGGTTTTTCCAGTAGGAGTTAGAGACAAACGCCTTCACCTCTTCAAAATCTCCGCCGAACATAAGAAAGAGATCAAGCATATGAATGCCCTGATCCAGAAGGATCCCACCGCCCGCCTTTGCGCGACTCGCTCTCCATGTCGAGAAAAAATTCTTATCAACTCCTTTGCCGTAGCGCCCGCGCATCCAGAGGATCCGCCCGAACTCGCCAGAATCAATGCGGCGTTTTGCCAGCAGCATGCTCTCATGTTGCCGATGGTTAAATCCGAACATGAGCTTCTGATTCGGATGCGCAGCTTCCGCAGCAATCATGTCCTGGAGTTCCGCAAGAGACCTGCCGGGCGGCTTTTCGCAAAAGACATGCTTGCCCGCAGCAAGCGAGGCAACCACGGTCTCGCGCAACCGATCGTTGGGAGTGCAGACAATCACGGCGTCCACTGTGAGATCTGCCTCTACTTCCTCAAGTGTCGCGGCGCGCTTTACCCCCTCCGGGATTGTCCGTGCTGGGTCAACCTCATAGACCCAACGCACCGAACAACCCGGCAGAGCCTTCAGAGTCTCATAACGGATGTTGCCCATTTTTCCGAATCCGATGATGGCAAAGGTGAGCTCAGGCATGGTCGAGTTCCCGTACTAAGGCGAGGATGTCGTCAAACCCCGCATGAATATAGGCTTTGGTGTTGCTTGCGGAATGAGGAGTCATGAAAAATTTTTCTTTGCCCAATGATTTCAACTTGCCCTGGTATGGCTCCTGCCAAAACACATCAAAGAACGCTCGACAAGAAGACCTCGACAATTTTCCATAGAGCGCTTGCTCATCAAAAAGCGCCCCGCGCGCGGTGTTTATGAATACTGCCCCGTCTTTGACCCATGAAAGTTTCTCGTCATTAAAAAAATTCCGGGTCTCGTCTGTAAGGGGCATGTGCACTGTAATGATGTCAGCAGCGCGCACCAAGGGCTCAAGCTCATGCGGCTGATGGGTAACAGCATCGTAGGTCGCAACCGGCATAAACACGGCGAGCTTCTTGGCAACCCGAGCTCCGACATTGCCAGTGCCAATGACGAGCGCGCTCTTATCGCCAAGGTGCGTATGCTGATCTTTGGTCCAGGTATCTGCATCCCCGAAGGCCTTGTGGTAGAGCATGGTGAGAATGCCGTACACAGTGAAGTTCGCGGTGCCCTCGAACAGTATCTCTTTTGAACGCTCGCTGGGAAAGACCAGCTGAATACCGTGACGTTTCAGATACTCAACATCGACATTCTCTGCGCCCACCCCAAACCGATACACGGCCCGGAGCTTCGTGAACTTCGGGTACTCGATCGTCTTGGCGCCAAGCACCGCGATATCGGCCCCCACCGGGTCCGTGGTCACCGTAAGGTTGTGCTCGGCAATAAGCTCGTCGAATGTTTTGGTGTTGAAATAGGCGCGCAGCATGTTTGCCATCGTACCGCGGACACATTGTCTCGTCAACCAATAAAAAAGAAGCTCGCTCCACGATGGGAACACGCCCGCACAAGAGAGTCAATTGCGACGTCGTCTAGATCGAGAACTGAGCAACAGCTCAAGTTAGCACATGCGGGAATTACAGTCAACAAAAAAACACTCCCAACTATGAGAGTGCAAGCGCCTGCGATCAAGGCTTGACCTTGACGCAAAAAGGTCAAGCCTTAACCGGTCGTCACGACATCGGTTGAAATGGAGCTACAGCCGGAGTCGAAGATGAAACAGGAAATTTTTCCACCGTCGGTTCATGCCAAGATGCCGCTGATACGGGTGCTGCGATCGGCAACTCACCATTGCTGCTTCTGCGCACTCGATTTGCTGCGTCGCGCTCTTGCTTTTTCTCTGCAATGTAGGAGGTGATGAGATGCTGAAAAATAAGGTGCGCGTCCTCACAGCGCTGCCAATTCCTTTCCTCAAAGTGCAACACGTAATCGCAGAAGCGTTTCATCTTCCCTCCATCAAAGCCCACGAAGCCAACGGTGACTGCGCCAAGATTCTTTGCCAGCAGAAATGCATTGATGACGTTCGCAGAGTTGCCAGAGCCGCTAATACCAATGACAATGTCGTGTGGTTGGACGAAATTACGAAGCTGCTGGCTAAACACATGCTCGTAGCCGACGTCATTGGCCAACGCGCTAAACGTTGCCATGTTGTCGGTGAGCGAGATTACACGGAATCTGCGCTCTTCGTGGTCGTAGATATTTGAGAGCGTGCCCTTACCCAAATCGCAGGCCATGTGCGAGGCAATCGCTGCCGAGCCCCCGTTGCCAAAAATCAACACCTGTCGATCATGCTCGTAGGCATCGAGGATGACGTTCGCGATCACCTCATAGTGCTCAAGCGGCACCTTCTTAATGCCCTCGATGAGACGATCAATGTACTCTTGCGCAAAACGCATAAAAATTCTATGGATAATAGTAAAGCAACTATACCAAGGGAGAAACTTATGAGCAAGCACCCCGAATTGCGCCAATAACCCGTGTTTGGTCTTCGTCGGTAAGTCCCACCGATGACGGAAGGCAGAGGCACTCTTTATAGAGCTGCTGAGCTAGAGCAACCTCATACGCTTGGCACTGCCGGAATGGCGCTAAGGTATGCAGCGGATGCCAGAGCGGACGCGCTTCGATCCCCTGCCCTGCCAAATGCTTCATGAGCGCCCGGCTATCCATGCCAAACCCTTCAGGGTCGACGCGAACGGTTGAAAGCCAAAAGGTAGATTGAGCCCACGAGGCCTGTGGTTGAAGCACGATCCCCGGCAGTACCGAAAATGCACCGCGGTAGCGCTGGGCAATCGCATGCTTCTTTTGGATAAACATGTCCAACTGTTCCATCTGGGCGACTCCGAGTGCCGCCTGGATGTTCGTGAGACGGTAGTTGAATCCGATGCTCTCATGGACGTATTCCACGGGATCATCCTTGGCTTGCGTAGAAAGGGAGCGCGCCCGCCTGGCCAATTGCTCATTGTCCGTAACGATCATGCCGCCGCCGCCAGTCGTGATGATCTTGTTGCCGTTAAACGAGAGACACGCGATGGGAACGCCCGAGCCAACGGGATGATCCTTGTAGCGCGCACCAAGACTCTCGGTTGCATCTTCGATGATGGTCAACCCGTAGTCTCGCGCGAGTGCACGCAATGGGTCCATATCTACCGGATGCCCAAGAATATCCACGGGCAGGAGTGCAACGACTTTCCTGCCACTTATTCGATTATAGAGCCCGCCATTGCGCCGAATACACTCCTCACGTAAAAACCTTTGCACCTTTTCCGGATCCATCTGCCAGTGCACGGGATCGACATCCACGAATACTGGCCAGGCGCCAACGTAACGAACCGTATTTGCCGGCGCCACAAAGGTCAGTGCAGGAACCAAAACTTCATCGTCTGGTTTCACACCAACAACCAATAGCGCAAGATGGAGCGCTGCCGTGCCATTGACACAGGCGACGGCGTGCGCTACGCCAAGGCATTTGGCAATCATGTCCTCAAAGCGCGTAACATACTGTCCTGCGGAAGACACCCAACTCGTGTCCAGACACTTCTTGACGTAGACCCACTCGTTGCCACGGATTTCCGGAACGGACAGCGGAATCATAGAAGCCCGTCCATGTACTGTTGCTCGTATTCGCTTGAGAGCTGATCGAGCACCCCGAGCGCCTCGGATGATGCACCACTCTCCAATGCGAACGCTCGACGCTTCTCTAATTCTTCGCGCTCGCTCGTGTTGGCACTCGGCGGCTCCCAGCCGCAGTGTCGATAGATTGCATATCCGACCCCTTCGGCTACACGCCGACGCGGGACATGCTGTCGCGAGAGTTGCCAGCGCGTGCGCCAGGTTCTGGTCGTGCCCAGCACCTGCTCCATCTGGGCTATCATCGGCCAAGGGTCAAGCACAAAGCGTTCGAATGGGATAGTGAGAATGCGTGCCTCGTAGCGAGCCCGGACCGCTGTCTTTGCCGCTTCGGTCTCTCTCGTCATTGATTCAAATGAGTAAATGGCGCGCTCGACCGGATTAGCATGCGCGTAGCGGTCTTCCCAGCCGGCAACAAAAAAGGGATACACCTCTCCGCCATGCTCAAAATGAATCTTGAAGTTGCGCACGTCCAAAGCGAGGCGCTCCATATTGAGTGTCTGCTGTCTTAACTGGTAAAGCGGGTGGCGGACGATTTCAATAAAGACCACGCGATTGCCAAACGCCGCAAACACCGGTTGCGAGATTGCGAGGATATTGTGGGTGGTGAGGTGAAGAATCGGCCGTTGCCGGACAATCTGTTCTGGCACGGCGCTATCCCCTTGCCCAAAGAGCCGACACAGGTATCGCCATGGGTGCGTGGAGCGCCAGACGCTACTTAAGTCCGCAGGCCGAAAATTCGTCTCGCGACTCATCATGGTGTTGTAGAGATGGAGGTCTGTGCGCGCCCGAATCATGCCGATGACGGCATCCTCGCTGATCTTCCCTAACGCGAACAAAGCGGAGAGTTGCTCAACCTCATAGGCATACGCCATGAGTTCGACGCGGCAGAACGTCGGCAGCAGCAGGGAAAAGAGCGTCTTGCCGCAACCTTGCTGTCCGTCGACAATGACGATTGTTTCCGCAAGGTGCTTTGGCCGGACAATAGTGCGTTCAGCCGGTGTAGGACTCATAGAATGTTAGGGCGATCTTGATCACAGTCCCCTTTGGTGAGGTACCAGCACCCAAGGTCAGTGAGGCGCGAATCGCCGGCAAGCGTTCCGTAGAGGCCGCGGGCAAGAGTAATTGGCAGAAGCCGCGACCGATCGAGCGGTTGAAACAAGCGCGGAATT
>OBEQ010054388.1_pt1 | contig 11084 bp, 8 predicted proteins | sample 1670901 | NCBI WGS metagenome assembly OBEQ01 (sample SAMEA104232315, study PRJEB22302) | groundwater metagenome | biome: forest; feature: aquifer; material: groundwater | place: USA | collected 2011-08-07 | depth 5.4 m | reverse complement strand
TGGATTCTAAAAACAATAACATTGCTTCAAGACTGAAGGGCTTTATTAAAAAACTTTCTCAGCTTTGTCTAAAGTAATTAGATTAACATTAATATTTTCCTCAAGATTGAGGTATAACTTTGCAAATCTTTCCAGTTTTTCTTTTTGTGCAGTCGTATAGAGTGAGATTTGATTTGAAATTTGTTGCGGTGTAGGGACTTGCTGCAGTGTAGAGACTTGCTGCGGCAAGTCTCTTTCTAAGCCATTGGTTAGGTGATCTACAGGATTAATTATTTCCATAGAAGTTAGTTTTTTAAGATCTTCTAAAATTAATGGATAATGAGTACATCCCAATATAAGTGCATTTGAATCTTTTGATGTTTGATTTAGATATTCATTTATAATTTTATTTCTTTCTTCAAGAGTAAAGCTTAGTCCTTCAATCATGGGAACTAGTTTTGGACATGCAATTTCTTCTACATAAATGTTTGGATTATTATCCTGTATTGTTTTTTTGTAAGCATTGTTGTTGACTACAAATTTGGTAGCCCATACTGAGACTTTCTTATGGTTTGATTTTGAGATTTCTTTTGCACACTTCTCAATCATTCCATAAATAGAAACATTGAGTCGGGAGCTAAGAGCTGGGAGCTGGGAACTAAGAAGAGCAGAGCTGGTATTACATGCCATAACTATTGCTTTTGGATTAAACCTAGCTAGCCATTCAATGATTTCATCTACAATGTTTTTAATTTCCTCTTTTGTTTTATCCCCGAAAGGTACTCTTGCCAGATCAGCTAAATAAATATAATTTTCATTTGGGAATTTGTTAATAAGTTTTTTTAAAACTGTTAACCCTCCAATTCCAGAATCGAAGAGGCATATGGGTTTGCTTTGTGTATTATTGTTTGTCATTCTCTTTCTTCTGTCCTTTGTCTTCTGGTTTTTGCTTTTTATCAGGATCAATATCTAAGAATTTAAGTATAGCTTCTGTAAGTGCTTTTGCATATTTGTCTTGAGTAGTTGAATCTGTCAGAAGTTTGCGATCATCGCGGCTACTCAAAAATCCTAATTCTGCCAGAACTGCAGGGACTGAGGTGTGGCGTATGACATAAAATTGTGCTTTTCTAATAAAGTGATCAGGAATATTAATGTTATTTAAAATACTTCTGTGAACAAAGTATGCAAGTTTGTGGCTTTGTGATGTCCAATAATATGTTTCTACACCTCTTATAACTCTTGAAGAAATAAGAGCGTTGCCATGAATACTTATAAATACATCAGGTTTTATACTATTTGTAATTTCCACTCTTTCTGCTAGTGATAAAAAGCTGTCATTGTCGCGAGTGAGAAACACTGTGATTCCAGCTTCTTCAAGAGACTGTTTTAGTTTTTCAGAAATTACAAGGTTAACATCTTTTTCTTCAAATCCTCCATAACTGGCACCTGTATCATAACCTCCATGACCTGGATCAACTACAATTTTTACACCATATTTTTTTTGAACCTTCTCTCTCTCTTTATTAATTTTGAATTCTATTTCCAGTTTGTTTCCAAGAAGGTTTGAATCAACTTTACAGTCTAAATCTGGCTTTGCAAGATCTATGACAACTCTTGTAGCTTCTATGCCGCTTGCAGCACGGCCTATTCTTATTCCTGTCACATAAGGAGTGGGCTTAAATTTTGGTGCGGGAAATTCCGGAGGAAGTATATTTAATAAATCAATTGCAAATCTGTCCGGATTTTTCAGAATATAAGTGTTGTATTTTATTGATTTGCTTGCGGAAACTATAATTTTTGTTTTATCTTCTTCAGTTTCAATGATTATCTCTTTAAATTTTCCGGGTGAATATTTTTCCTTATCCACAGCATCGTTTTTTAGCTTATCAGGAACCTCTGTTTCTATTCTTGCAATTCTTGTAATTAGTGTTCTGTCATTATTTGAGAGGTATGACTTTCTGTTAATTGAAGCTTCGCCTGCAAAAATTATTCTAACTTTATTTGGTGCCTGTTCAGTTATGGAGATATCTTCATTGTTTTCACTTTTATAACTGGTTAAGAATTTATTATCTTCAAAAGAGCAATTCAGAATATCGACAATCAGCCTGTCAGGATCTTTTAATTTCGATTCAATGTATGAAATTTTATTTGTTGTGTTTATAATTAATGAATTATTTCCCCAAACAGCGGATGTTATTTGATTTTCTGAAGTCTGAGCAAATAAACAATTATTGCAAAGTGAGAAAGCAAATATAAATAAAATAAAAATCTTCTTATACATCACTAGTTATTTTATCCAATTCAGGTAAGTATCGCTTTATTATTTCATGTGGGGTAAGAGGATACTGATTTAAGAAGTTATTTAATGTGTTGTCTATAATTGATTGTCTTAATTTACCTACTAGATTTGTCAAGAAATAAATATTGTGTATGCTAAGTAATGTTGGGCCGGTAGGTTCATTTGCCTTAAATAAATGTCTTATATATGCTTTTGTATGATTTAAGCAGCTATAACAAGAGCAGTTTTTATCAAGGCTTGAAAAGTCATTAATGAACTCAGCATTTTTTATAATTTTTCTTCCTTCATTTGTATAAAATGTTCCATGTCTTGCAATTCTTGTAGGCATTACACAGTCAAACATATCAACACCGCAGAGTATTCCAAATATCAAATCTTCTGGTGTGCCTACTCCCATTAAATATCTTGGTTTATCTTTAGGAAGTTTGTTTAAAGTAAATGCTGTTATTCTGCAGATGTCTTCTCTAGCCTCTCCTACACTTACTCCACCAATTGCAATTCCTTCAGGGTCTAAATTTGAAATAAACTCAATACTTTTTTGTCTGAGTGATTCATTACTTCCTCCTTGGACAATTAAAAAAAGTGCCTGAGTATCTTTTTTCTCATGCACTTTTTGGCATTTAAGAGCCCACCTATGGGTTCTATCAAGTGAGATTTCAAGTTCTTCAGGGGTACCTGGAAGTTTTGGGCAGTCGTCAAAAGCCATTATTATGTCAGCGCCAAGTTTGTTTTGAATTTTAATAGATTCTTCAGGCCCAATAAAATGTTCTTTTCCACTCCAGGGATCTTTAAAAAAAACACCATTTTCAGTAATCTTACTTTTTCCAAATCTTCCATGACTAAATACCTGAAAACCACCAGAGTCGGTTAATATTGGTTTCTCCCAGTTTGACCATTTATGAAGTCCGCCAGCTTCTTCTATAAGATCAGCTCCTGGTTTTAAATACATATGATAGGCATTAGCTAAAATTATCTGAGCACCAGTGGATTTAACTTGTTCCATGGTCAGAGTTTTAACTGTAGAGTTTGTACCAACAGGCATAAAGACAGGTGTTAATACTTCACCATGTGGAAGTTCTAGTTTTCCTGCGCGAGCATTGTAGTCAGAATCTGATTTGTCTAATGTAAATTTCATTTCGCCGTGTTAACATTTTACATTGATATGACTAAACTTCTTATCAAAAATGGTCGCTATATAAACCCAAAAACAAATACTGATGAAGTCTTAGATGTATTAGTACAAGATGGGAAGATTACAGATTTAAAAAAAGAAATAAATTTAAACGGTTCTACAGAAATTATTGATGTAAAAGGTTTATGGGTTTTACCTGGATTGATTGATATTCATTGTCATCTTAGAGATCCGGGTCAGCCTGAAAAAGAAACCATTGGAACAGGCACAAAAGCTGCAGCAAGAGGTGGCTTTACTAGTATCTGTCCAATGGCTAATACAAAACCGCCTATTGATACAGCAGCACTTGTAGAGTATGTAAATAAAACAAATCAAAAACACGGTTCAGTAAATATTTTTCAGATAGCTGCAGTAAGTAAAGGTTTAATGCAGGAAGAGCTTACACCTTTTGAAGAATTAAAATCTGCTGGTGCAATTGGGTTTTCTGATGACGGAAAGCCAATTGAAAACTTAAGTTTACTCAGACATGCTCTTGAATATGCACAGATGTTTGATATGAACATTGTCAGTCATGCAGAGGATTCCAGGCTTTGCTGTGGTGGTGCTGTTCATGAAGGCCATTATTCTATAAAACTTGGAATACCTGGTATTCCATCGTCTAGCGAGGCTGTTTGTGTAGCAAGGGAAATAGAACTCGTAAGGCAGACAAAAGGAAAAATTCATTTTGCTCATGTAAGCACAAAAGAAGCTGTAAAATTGATTAGGCAGGCACAAAATGAAGGATTAAGAGTTACAGCAGAAGTAACACCTCATCATCTTGTTTTAACGGATGAAGATATTCAGGACTTTAGTACAAATAAAAAAATGAACCCGCCTCTTCGATCTAAAGAAGATCAGGAAGAATTGATTAAAGCTGTTCTGGATGGAACTATTGGAGTTTTTGCTACTGATCATGCCCCGCATACATTTGAAGAAAAATCCAGATCTATTGTGGAAGCACCATTTGGAATTATTGGTTTTGAAACAGCACTTTCACTTTATCTGGAAGTCTTTTACCACACGGGAAAACTTTCTCCTCTTGATTTTGTAAAAAAGATGACAGTCAGTCCAGCTTCTGTTTTAAATATTCCAAGAGGTTCTATTTCAATAGGTGATGTCGCAGATATTACTGTAGTAAATCCTGATTTTGGCTGGACATATGATGTAAACAGCACATTATCAAAGTCTAGAAATTCCCCCTTTCATAACAGACCCTTAAAAGGGAAAGCTATTTATACTATTGTCAATGGCAAAGTGATTCATAAAGATAGATAGTAATGAAAAAAAATGGTTTTCTGATTTTATTTAGCATAATTGTTTCAACAATTTTTAATTTGCATGTGATTGCAAGAGCAATTCCTGTAATTGCAAAAGCAATTCCTGTAATTGCAAAAGCAATTCCTGTAATTGCAAAAGCAATTCCTGTAATTGCAAAAGTAAGACTTTATCAGGATAAAAAAAGTTCAAAGATTGAAATCAGGTTAACTGAGCCGATTGAAAAGATTCCTGATTTAATGGCTTCTCTTCAAAGCGTGAGTTTCGACTTAAATGCAGTGTTGCCTGAAAAAAAGAGAAGGAAAGTAAAAGAAAGCAAATTATTAAATAATGAGTATGTAATTAATTCTAAAGATTTTATAAGTAATGTTCAGCTTCTTCCAGGTGATAATAAAACTACTTTTGAAATAAAAAGACAATATTTTACCCCTGTTAATTTTTTAAGACAAGAAGATCCTCCTGCGCTAATAATAGAGTTTCCAAGAAATTATTTTGAAAAAGAATCTGTTCAGTTAAAGCCTGGTATTGTAAAACATTTGATTCGTACTGTTAATGAAAGAGGCCCGATAGTTTTACATTTGCTTGAAATTGATTTATTAAATAAAAACATTTCATTTAAAGTAGGAATGCCGAATGGTGAAAAAATCAAAGCAAAAGAAACTCTTACCCAGATAGTAAAGGAGCAAATGGCATTTGCAGGAATTAATGCAAATTATTTTGATGTAAAGGTTGGAAATCCAATTGGTACGCTTATTACAGGTGGTACCTGGGTTACAGGTCCTGTTTATGACAGGGTTGCTATTGGTTTTACGGATGACAATAAAGTGTTTATTAATCAGGTTATGCTTTCAGGTACTGTTACTGCACATAGAGGATTTAGAAGGAAAGCACGTGCAGAAATTGAGATTGATGGTTTGAATACTGCATTGAATCTCTATAACACAGCAGGACTTTTTACTAAAAACTGGGATGAAAAAATAGAAGTACCAAAAGGAAAAATAGCTCTTGTAGTTAAGAATGATCTTATAAAAAAAATCGAAGATGGAAATGTTGCAATACCTGATGATGGTTATATTATTGTAGGCAATAAAACCTATTTTAAGTCAGTAAAGAAAAAAGATCGCTTGACAATCAAGTGGAAAAGCGAACCTGACTGGTCAGAAGTTAAAGAAGCAATTAGTGGTGGACCTTATCTCATTATGGATGGAGAAGTTTATGTTGATGAGCAAAGGCAAAGATTTAAATTTGCTATTAGGGAAACTTTTGCTCCACGTAGTGCTATTGGTATAGGGCAAAATGGAAATTTATTTCTTATAGCGGTAGATGGCAGAAAGCCGGGGTTTTCAGCAGGATTGAATTTGAAGGAATTGGCTGAAATTCTAAAAAAACTTGATTTACAAGAGGCTATTAATCTAGATGGTGGTGGTTCTACGACTCTTGTTGCAGATGGCGGGATTATAAACTCTCTTAGTGAAAGGCATGAAAGAAAGATTAGTAATGCGCTTCTGATTTTTTATAAGTGAACTGATATAATTACCTGTAATAATTTATAGGAAGGATAAAATAAATGATTACACAAGTAGGACAAGCTGCTGGGACAACCGTAGATAAAGTTAAAGGGTTAATGGAAATTTTCTGTGATAGGGATAAAGCAGCCAGTCTAGGAGCCGGACATTTTCTTAGACAAAGTGTTAAAGAAGCCTTACCAGTATTAACTGAAATTGTAAGAGAAAATAAAGATCCAGTAACTTCTCTCAAGGCAATGTCTACTCTTGCATGGATTGGAAGCGTAGAAGAAACCACAAGGACAGAAGTAGCTCAAGTGTTAATTGAAAATTTAAAAAGGTGTAGTGATCGACATGCTCGTTACTTTATGGAAGATGTTATTGTAGACACAGTTGGTGTAAATGAAGCAATGCATGCTTTTGCTGATGCGGGAGAAGCAAAATTAGCAGTAAATAGGCTGTATAAAATTTTAATGGACGAGGTTATAAGCTCAACTCCTCTTTCTGAAGATACATTTAAAAATGCAGCTCTTGTTATTGAAAAAATTGATAAAGAAAAAGCATTACCATTATTGCCAGTATTGATTAGAGCTTTAGAAAGGAATACAAGATTTGATAAAAATGAAGCTATTCATCAGCATATAAAAACTACCATTAAGAAAATTGGTGATGAAAAACCATCAGAAGTTATAGATGCATTTATTGAATATTGATATTTCTGAGTCAGGTTAAGCTTCGACCATCATCTTAACTGATTTATTTTTAAAACACTTATCTATTTCTTTGGGCAATTCTTTTAGCTGGACTATATCTGTAATTAATTTTTTTAGTTTTATTTTTCCTGTAATTATCATTTGATATGCTTCTTTTAGGGTCAAAGGTGAAGGTGAATAGTTTCCCATTATTGTTAATTCACGATAGTAAATCTCATTGTTGAAAAATCCTTGTTCTTTTGGAATGCTTGAAAATACTACGATTTTTCCACCTGAGCGTACGTAATCAAGAGCACTTTGGAGACTTTTTTCGCTGCCACTTGCAAGAAAGATTACATCTACTCCACGACCGTCAGTATGATTTAAAATCCAGCTTTTCATTTCCTGGGAGTTGGCAGGATAACCATCATGAATAGCTGATATTTCTTTTGCAAAGTTTATTCTTTCATCTAGTAAATCTGTTCCAAATGTATGTGCCCCTTTTTCAATGCAGAGTTTTCCAAGCATAATTCCGATTGAACCAAGACCACATATTAAAACGGAATTGTTTGTACTGATACCAGTTCTTTGCACTGCTCTGAGACAGCATGCTAACGGTTCGGTAAGTGCTATCTCATGATCTGAGACAGTACTCTTTGGAATTAAAAAAGCCGTTTGTTCAAGATGTGCCCGGGATAGTTTTATGTATTCTGAAAATCCTCCAGGGGAAATATTTGTACTTTTAAACTGAAGACACATTGAGAAATTTCCACTTCTGCAAAAATAACAATTTAAACATGGCACATGGTGAGCTACTACTATTTTCTGAGAGATAGACCATTTTTTTATCTGGCTTCCTACTTCAACAATAGTCCCTACAACTTCATGTCCTAAGATTGTTCCTTCAGGAACAAGATTGTTTTTTATTTTTACAAGATCAGAACCGCACACACCACATACGTCTACTTTTATCAGGGCCTCATCTTCTTTTATTTCAGGTGTAGGTAGTTCCTTGAGCTTTAATTTTTGTTTTTTGTCATAGGCTATAGCAAGCATGTTTTATATTCTATTTAATACTCCTTCTTTCTTCCAGGACTTTTCTCCATTTATCCATACTTCTTTAAGATCTTTCTTATTGTCAATATTAAAAATAATTAGATTATATGGGTCTTTATATGTAGGGGCAGGTTTATCTTTAAGGTCATAGACTACAAAATCGGCACAATATCCCTGTTTAAGATAACCAAGTTCATGTTCTTTAGATATTACTTTTGCTGCATTAGAAGTGATTGCTTTAAATCCTTCCTCTGGGGATAAGCTGTAATTATAAATAATATTTTGCTGGTTTATTGTAAATCTGGTTTCCTCAAGTAGATCTAAGTTTTCATTGCTTGCAATACTGTCAGTCCCAATTCCCCATACTAAACCCAGCTCATTCCAAAGTTTTAAATTTGCAGTACCGTTGTTTAAATAATAATTACTTCTTGGACAGTGAACTAAATTAATATTTTTTTCTTTTAATGTAATTAAATCTTTTTTGCTTGCCTGACAAAGATGAGTCCCAATAATATTGTTATTAAGTAAATCATTCCTATTTAAAAAATCAATTCCTGAATTATATTCTTTCCAGTATTTCAACTTTGGTTCAAGTTTATTTATCATTTTCCAGAAGTTTACAGCTTTCCCGGACTTATTTTGCCACCAAAATTTTTCGTCCGGTGATTCTTCTAAATGGGTTAATAGTGGTTTGTTGTTTTCATTTGACCAGGTTATTAGTTTTTGCCAGAGAGGCTTTGAAACATCATATGGTGCATGAGGAGAGAATGCATATTCAAATTTTGTAGAGGCAGGATTTTCCGCCAAAGGCGGACCAGCCTTTGCCTGGATCCTGCTCGGATTATAAATTATGGATTGTATTTCGTTAAATATTTCATCAGCTTTTTCTTCATCCGATCCAAAAATTTCTAATCCAATCAATGCTTTGAGAGGGCTTTTTGATAATTCTTGAGCGGATAAAACACTGGGTGTATTTTCTACTATAAAGGTTGTCCCTGTTGAAAGTGCTTTATTTATTCCAAAATTAACTGAGCTTATGTAATCATCTTCCTGCCAGTTTTTTGTGTTTGATATCAAATTTTCTAGCCACGGGAATAGTCCATCTGAAGAATTTATTTTTTCTGTTTTTGAATAAAGCAAGTGAGTATGAAGATTGATAAACCCAGGACATATTAGTGAATCTTCATGATCAATGATTTGTCCATTGAAGTTTTTCAAATCTCCAAAGTCCTCAAGTCTTCCGGCAGAAATTATTTTTGAATCATTAATTAACAAACCACCATTAATAATAGGTTCACTATTATTTGTGATTATAACTTTTGCAAGGTGTAAAGTTTGTGTCATATGATTTTATTATGCAGGCGTTGTAAAATTAGTCTCAGCGGAATCTACAGCATCATATGATAATGCCCTGCCAAAATTCAAGGTAAGTATGTCATGTATCCAGTTAATAGCACTACCGACTTCTTTTACAGCATGAGCTAGTACTGGAGTGAGTTCCAGATTACAGGCTACCTCATTATCACCAATTTCTATTCCTGTATATGTGGCTACTAAGTTCTTTTGTCTGAATGATTCTCCTTCTTTACCATAATCCACAACTTTAACAAAGTTTAATGTACTCATTGCAAGGAGTGTAAAGAACTTATGGAATGATCTAAGACGTAGAACTTCAAAAAGTTCTTTTGGATGCGTGAAGAGCTCCCAGAAGGATTTGGATTTTTCAACGAGTTTTCTTGTAGGCGGTTTTTTTTCTTCAGGTTTTTCACAGGTGTGGATTTCTTCATCAATTTTTTCTTCAAGAGCTTGTTTAATTCCTTCATACCTGGTTTGCATAAAGGTTTCTACTTCATCCTCATCAAAGTGTTCTATGTTTCTTAAAAATTCTTTAGTTTGTTCAACTGATTTTTGGATGATTTCTGGTTTGTAACGATGTAATATTTCAGCCCATTTTTGCCTTGAGCATTTTTCATGTAATTTCTTGACTTTTGGTCTGCTATTTTCATCAATTAACCACTTGTCTTTAAGTCCTTCTGGTCCGCCATCAGCATTAAATTCTTTTTGAAAAACCTCATCATGATAAATTTCTTCTTTTTGTGGAATAAAGCACTGGTTCTTAGCAAAGGCTGTTTCAAAATTTCCAAGCACATCACGGCTTTCGGTTAAATTACCATCTTTATCTCTTCCGATTAACTTTGGTTTGTCAGGATTTAATTCTTTTTCAATGTTATTAATTTTTTCTGCAGCCCAGTTAGAGATGGATTTTATAAATGATCTGTTGAAAACAAAGTTTCTTATTTTTTCAGGATTAATATATTTAGGATTGTTTTCATATCCTGATTTACTCATATCTATTCCTCTGAATTTATTTATGAGATTACTTCCATAGAATATAGAAGAGGTAATGAATTGAGGTAGTCTGGTAGAAAAAGTGTAAACATTTACATAGAAAAGTTTCATAGCAAGTGAAGTGAGACAAAACACTTTGTCAATCGCTCCAATTACTCCACCTTTTTCTTGAGCATTCTTATTAAAAAATTCTCCCCTTAAATCTGAGTCAAGCATTGTGGTAACGATCTGAAGCATACCTGTCGCAGGGTAAATAGTTTCCCAGATTTTTGCATAAAACCTTCCTTCTTTTAGAAACTTGCCAAGTGTACTTTTACTATCCCGTGCTGTTTTGTGCCAGCTTGTTGCTAGGTTTTCAAGCACTGTAGTTAGCTTTGAACTTTCTCCTCCAAAAGCATATTTGAATTGCTGGACATTTTCTGCACACCTGATAGTAGTATCTAAACATTTTGATAGGTATCCTGGAATATAACCCCATGAGTGAATAAATGTACCCAATGTTGAACCAATAAAATCATGCTTGAAACGTTCTTTAACAGCACTAAAATTACCTGTTAAAGTATCTTTGATATTTAGAATTCCAGTGGAAAATGCACTTGCAAGGGTGACGATTGAAGCATGGTTACTTCCAAAGTTAGCAAACCTATGAAATGATGCTCTTTCTTGTTCAGTTCTGTATTGTTTTTCTGCTGAATCTTTTCCACTCATTTCAAACACTTTTAAAAGTGACATTGCTCTGCCACCTGTATAGGATAATA
>OBEQ012414701.1_pt1 | contig 11085 bp, 9 predicted proteins | sample 1670901 | NCBI WGS metagenome assembly OBEQ01 (sample SAMEA104232315, study PRJEB22302) | groundwater metagenome | biome: forest; feature: aquifer; material: groundwater | place: USA | collected 2011-08-07 | depth 5.4 m | reverse complement strand
GTCCGGCGAAAGTTGGTGGATAAACTCCGACCAGCCTGTGAGCTCCCGGCAAATCGTAAATTCAAACATGTAATTGGACTGGTTCGTAAACGGCGTTCCGTCCACCCTGTAATCAGTGTGCGTGGAGATTTGGTTGATTGTAATTTGGGTCGGCGCGTACACCGGTATCTTTTCGTCCAGAGGGGCTTTGAACGTGAAACCAGCGTGGTCGACCGGCAGAATGTGGTCCATGCCGGTGGTATATCCGAGTGGTCGAAGAGCCAAAATTTTACCTGGGTCAACAAAGGAGTTAGTAAAAACCCCGGAAAGATCTTTTGGACATCCTGGAGTTTGAACAAGTTCAATGATATTTGACGCAACCTGCGTTGTGAAAAGAACCGCTATGCCGGCAAGCAGAACGATCCCGATTTTCAACAAATGTTCTTTGAAAAAATCTATAGTCTTATCTTTTATAAATTTGGTATTTTAGTAAAACCACTGACTTTAGTATTCCACAACTAAGAGCCAATAACAATATAGCGAGTGATTACATATAATAGATATTTGAATTTCAACAAATCTACTTATCTGGAAGATATACAGCTAAACAGGTTTAGGAATGATTTCTGCGATAAATTTTCTTGTTCGGATAGTTACTGCATCTTCCTGCATACGCGGAGGGGGATACTCATTAGGATTTAAAACATGAAGTTCTGTGTCTTGACCAGAAAGAATACTTACTGCAAAAAACTTATGTGCCTCAACAATATCCGCATGCTCTTTGCTACCAACCATATTCCTAGAAACAAGATACACATTAAATTCTATAATAGGAGGGTAAGGCATTCCTGCTGTCATATCCTTTGCTAAAGATAGAACAACCGCTTTTACTGAGTTAGTCCGATATATTCTTCTTAGGCAAGTAGCTAATACTTCTGGCTTTTCCATTCCAAAACCACTCCGTTTAAGCGTTGCACTAGCATCTCGGGCTAAGGACAAGAATGGATCAATTTCTGAATGCGATTCACGCCGTTCTTTTGTAGGCCCCATAATCAAAGCTCATTTTAATGAATTAACTATTACCTTGTCAAGACTAACCATAAATTACTTATAAAATTTGACCTTTGAATACACTGAAGCTATAATTCACTCAAGATGAACATTTTGGAAAGATTATTACAAGACTTACAGGAAAGAGGCGAAATAGAAGGAAAAACGAAGGCATTAGCAGCCGCTAAAGCCGCACGCGAAGCTAAAGCTGTTGCCGATCAACAAAGAAACGCTGTAGACGAAGATAAAACCAGACAGTTAGTAGTAGAGCAGAATATAAAAGACGCTCTAGAAAGATATTCTGCAATACAAAGATTGAAAGCGGTACGTGACGGTGTTTGGAAGGTAGGAAAGATCAAACCAAGCGGAGACACCTATAATTCGAGTGATTGGAGCTACGGTGGCAATGTATTAGTACATACCTACCCTGCTGCAATTCCCATAATGAAACCTATTACACATGAGATACAATATCGTGAATCACCTGCTTCAAGCGGTGGCGGAGAAACAAAAACAGGTACTATAGGCGGACGTGCATTCACTGGTTATTATAGAGAAGGAAGGGGTTTTGACGCGGTTGTTATTAAAGTCCAAGCGTCAGGTTATGAAGTGCCTAAGGGCTCGTCGGATATTATTTTTCATGCTGGTGGAGGATTCCTTGGACCAGAATCAGAAGATAATGAACCCCTTGGATATCATACTGATAAAGATGGGTTTTATGTACCAGGAACACCAGAAGGTAATAGATTATTTACCTGGCATTACATATCTCCGGAAGCAAGATTTAACGGAGGACGTGAGAATAACTACCCTTTCTATCTTGACGAAGGAGAAATACATTTAACTTCTCCTTCATACTTAGAAAGAATAATGACAGATTATTGTTATGGAATAATTAAGAATAATCAACTGCCAACTCAAATGGAAGCTGCTGCACAAAGAAAATTGACGAAAATAAGACAAGCAGGGAAAATAAGAATATAGCACGACATTAAGAACTGTTTTTATTAATTCTATAGTAGCTTGATTTGGTTTTTCCTTCTTTAATTATTATTTCTTTCTTTACTAAGGAGTAAAGAAGAGATTGAGCTTGTTGTCTACTAACACCAAAGGCTGTAGCAATATCACTAGTCTTAACAAAATTTTTCTCAAGAATTAATTGTAAAACTTCTTCTTCACGTCTTGAAACCAAAACCCTTTTCTCCCCAGTTAAACTATCAATTTTATCTTTCTTCATGTTTCCAACACGTTTTAGAGCGCTTTCCAAAGAATAGTTTATTCCTTCTAGGAAATATTCAAGCCATTTAGTCTTGTCGCCAGTATCTGCTAGATGTAGCATGTCTGAATACTGAGTCCTATCAATATCATAATAATCGTCCAACACAAAGTATTTGGTTACTTCATAGCCATTAAGAAGAAGATAATAAGCGGTTAATATTCTTGCCATTCTACCGTTCCCGTCAAAAAATGGATGGATATAGGCAAAACCATGATGGAGTAACCCAGCTTTTATTAAAGGATGATTTTCCTTATCACTCTCAACATCTGCATATAATTTAGTTAGCATTTGTTCAATCTGCTCTGCCTTATGAGCAGGTGGATTATGTTTTATTACAATCTCCCCAGTCTTTTCTCTATGGCCAACAACAACATCTCCATCTCTAAATTGTCCTATGTCTTTGGAATCAAGATCTTTCATTAAGTCACGATGTAGATTTAAAGTCAGTTCAATATCAATAGGTCTTCCTTCTCTTGCCAAGACAGATATCCTGTTTAAGACTTCGAAGTAGTTTTTGACCTCTTTTTCGGACTTGGTAGTTGGAACCTTGTCATCCAGGAGAATATTAGTTACCTCTCGTTGACTTAAAGGATTACCTTCAATACTGGTTGAATAATGAGTGGCAAGCATCTGATTCTCTTGAATTAGCCGTAAAGCAAGCGAAGGAATCTCAGCCTCAGCTTTAAGCTGTTCATTCTGACCTTGGGTTTGGGCTAAAAGGTTAACTAGCTTTGAGGTATAGGTAAATAAAGGCATAGGTGTATTATAGCATATTTTTCATAATTGTCAAGTTATTTGTCAAGATAATTGACAATGGTTCGGCTACGCTCACCATTTGCAAAGCTTATTGTCAAGGTAATTGTAATGTGAGCATGTCTAATTATTACTTCAAAAACTCATCCACCGCGCCGGGAAAGATTTGAAATAAAGCTGGGATAAGAAAGATAAAGAGACTAACATAAACATTAACAAAAGATACCCCAATTGCTAAAAGATAGACTACTGGCCCAATCAGAATTCTAATGTTTACATGCGTCATAAATTTTGCGCTTATTTCTCCTTCAGTTAATTTATGAGAAACAGCATAATTCCAGTGAAGAAAAAGAACTATTCCAACTAAAGTTAGGTTAAGGCTATAAACAATAATACTTGCCTCATTTGTTGTATAATGGCCTAAAAACCCTGCAGAGAAAGGAATTACGCTAATAAACATAAAATAAAGTATATTTAACCAGAGGAATACGCGGTCTGACTTTTTAATAAATTTAAATTGATTGTGATGTCCTATCCAGGAAATGCCTAAAATAAGAAAACTTATAAAGAAACTCGCAAATTGGGGAATCATTCTTGATAATTCTTGGAAAAGCTCTGAAGTAGATGCATTGTGAATCTCTGGAATATGAATTTCAAGAATAAGTAAGGTCATTGCAATAGCAAAAATTCCGTCAGCCAACGCTTCTATTCTTTTTGTTTCCATAATAATTATAATTATAACATTTCTCAAACTCCCTCTTTACTTTTTTCTTTTCTTGTCCATATTATAAGTATGTGGGTAAAAGAAGAAGTAAAAATAAAGTAAGTAGTAGAAAAAGTGGCTCAAAAGGATTCTTTCAAAAATTATTAATTCTCACAGGGTTTACTGTTGTAATTTTCTTAGCTATTTCAACTCTCCGTTCTGTTCAAACTGATACAAAAACAGCGTTTTGTGCAAATGCAATTAGCTGCATAAAAGACTTAACAGGCAAATTTGAAGAAAATCAAAATAAAGCTACGTTTTTAGGTAAAACCGTTTCTATCCCCAACAAACTAGCAATGGAAGAAGGACAAAAACAAGACAATGTGTTGGGAGATAATAATTTGTCTAAAAAAATATATGTAGACCTTACTACTCAAAGACTTTTTGCATTGGAAAATGGTAAGGTTGTTTATGATTTTCCTGTATCAACAGGCAAGTGGTATCCGACTCCAACCGGCACATTTCATATCTGGGTAAAGCTTAGGTATACAAGAATGGCAGGTGGAAATCCAGATATTGGAACTTATTATAATTTGCCAAATGTCCCATATGTTATGTTTTTTAATAACGACGAGGTATCTAAATCTCAAGGATTTAGTATTCATGGAGCTTACTGGCACAACAATTTTGGCCATCCCATGAGTCATGGATGTGTAAATATGAAAATCGAGGATGCTGAAAAAATTTATAATTGGGCGACTCCTACAACAAATGGCAGTATAACTTACGCTACTAACGATCCAGGAACAGAAGTTACTATCTACGGCCAAACCCCAAACGAATAGCTTGACATTATAAATATTAATTGATAGTCTAAGCATATGAGTAAAGCAGTTAGCTTTGTCACAGTAATTGCAGTTCTTATTATTTTTATAGGATTATATTCTTCAGCAAAAACAGCGGTCAATTTTTTATTTTTCAAGAAATATCCAACAACAGGGGTTTTGACATTTAACTTTACAGGTTCTTCTCCTTATGGACAACGTGAAGAAGATTGTTACTACCCTCAAAGCTATACTACGCAGGATGGAAAGCAACGCGCTCCAACAGAAGAAGAGAAAACAAATGATAAAAAACAAAAAGAAATTTGCCTGTCTGGAATTTTATCATCTAGGCAAGAATCAAAAATAAATGACGTAAGTCTTTCAATCCTACTTTTAGTGTTGGGTTGGGGATTACTTTTCTCCAGAAAATACTTCTTCAAAAACTCAGACTAAAAAATTTATACTCAAAACTTGCTTTAGCCCACAAAAGCGATATAATTACGTTTATGGCTATTTCAGAAAAGGCTAGTTTTAACCCCACAGTATATTTAAATAACAAACTCAATGGCAGAAGTGAGGATGAGCTAAATAATCCTTCTCGTTCTGTATTGGAGATACCTACAGTATACTATAAGGATATCCTTAATAAAGCCAATCTTGCTAAAAAAAGAGTTTGGTATGCTGGAATGTATTTTGTTGTAGGACATGCAACAGGCATTCTGGAAAATACTTTAATTAAAGCTGCTCAAAGAGGAGTAGATGCAAGACTTAGAATTGATTCTATTTCAGATTTCATGCTTCATGAAGGTAAAATCTTTTTTGGAAGAAAACCTAAGCCAAAAGACAATAGTCATCCATTTGAAAAAGAAACAACAGATCAAATCTTTTTGAATTTAGAGGCTAGCGATGTTCTTGTTACAAAAACAAATCCATTTGGCAGAATAGGAGAACTTGTTCCAATTTTTGGGCGAAACCATGGAAAAATGACTGTTATTGATGATCTCGTTTGGGTCGGAGGCTTAAACTTTTCAGATGTTTTTTTCTCCGAAGGAGTTGCGGATTACAATGTTAGGATGGGTAGGCCAGGGGTTGTACGAGCGGTCGCAGATCATTTTAAAAAAACAGATGAAAATAGGATCGCGCGGGATTATTCTATTGAATGTGATAGCGAATATAAATTTCTTGCTGATGCAGGAAAACGAGGAGAATCAATTATTTATGACGGGGCACAAAAAATGGTAGATGAGGCTTTGCCTCATGAAGAAATTATCTTTATATCTCAACATTTCCCAGACGGACCTTTACTAGATAAACTCATTTCGAGATCAAAAAAAGGAAACCCGGTTACAATTATTGCATCTCATAAAAATAAAAAAAGAATACCTAAAAATCCAAACTCTATAGAATTTGAGGTTAAAAGAAGAATATCTAATGCAGAAAATCTTTCTGTTCTTTACTATCCTGGTCATGTACATGCAAAACTTCTTATGGTTGGTCAAAGAAAGGCATTATTTGGTTCTCATAATCTTGTTACCATTGGAATAAGACTGGGAACAGAAGAAATAGCCATACAGACAACAGATCTTGATCTTCTGGGACAATTATCTCAGTTTGTTAACGTAATTAAAGATGCATCCTCATATCCTCTTACGTCTGATCATTTACAGTCGTAAATAAATCTGTTACACTTAGTAGTTCTTCAAAACAATGGATAAAATTACGATTAAAGGCGCGAGGGAACATAACCTCAAAAATATAGATGTTGAAATTCCTAAAAATAAATTAGTTATTTTTACAGGACTTTCAGGTAGTGGTAAATCTTCGTTAGCATTCGATACAATCTATGCAGAAGGCCAGAGAAGATACGTAGAAAGCCTTTCTTCATACGCCAGGCAATTCTTGGGCGTAATGAAAAAGCCGGATGTAGATTTAATTGAAGGACTTTCCCCTGCAATCTCAATTGATCAAAAAGGAGCTTCTCACAACCCAAGATCCACAGTTGGCACAATTACTGAAATTTATGATTATTTTAGACTTCTTTTTGCAAGAGTAGGACATCCACATTGCCCAAATTGCGGACGGGAAATATCTCACATGTCAAAAGAGCAGATTACAAAAGCTATTTTTGATCTTCTGGGGAGCTCTTCAGGTAAGAGCTTGAACATAATGATTCTTGCCCCTTTAGTAAAAGACAGAAAAGGACAATACTTGGAATTATTTGTTGATTTGAAAAAGAGAGGATACAAAAAAGTAAGAATTGACAGACAAGTTTTTTTACTTACCGATGAATTTGTACTGATTAAAACAAACAAGCATACTATTGAGCTAGTTCTTGATTCAGTCGCGCTTTCTAAAAAAACAGATCCTTTGCGTATTTCTCAAGACGTTGAGGGAGGACTTTTGCTTGGAAACGGGGAATTGATTGTATCCGTAATTAAAGATAAAGGTTTTACAATTCCTGAAAAGCCTAAGAAAATGGAAGATCAACTTTTTTCTGAAAAATTTGCTTGTCCTATCTGCAGCATATCAATTTCTGAAGTAGAACCTCGAATTTTTTCTTTTAACACTCCTCATGGTGCATGTCCAAATTGCAATGGACTTGGGACAATATTAACCGTTGATAAAGATTTAGTCTTTAATAATAATCTTTCAATAAACGAAGGTGGAGTGCTACCTTTTTTTTCTACATTAACACATGACACATGGTTTTCTCGAACATTTATGACTTTTTGTAAGGAAAATGATATTCCGCTCAAGATTCGTTTGAGTGAAATTTCTGAAAAGAAAAAAGAATTGTTACTTTTTGGGACAGGAGACAAAGAATACGAAGTAGTTGGAGAAAACAGATGGGGAAGAGAAACTGCTATTTATGAGCCTTTTAAAGGAGTATTAACTGAGCTTAAAAAAAGGTATCAGGAAAGTGAATCAATGTTAGTTAAAGCCTCTGTTGAAAAATTTATGCGCTATGAAATTTGTCCATCTTGTAACGGCGCCCGTCTTAAGAAAGAAGCTTTATCGGTAACTATTCAAAATAAATCAATTGTAGAAATTGCTGATTTGTCAATTGAGAATTGTTTTGACTTTGTTAATAATTTAAAAAACATTTTTACACCAAGAGAAACAGAAATTGCTAAGTTAATCATTAAAGAGATCCAAAGCAGGCTTAATTTTTTAGTTGATGTAGGACTTGAATATCTAACTCTTTCCCGCGGGGCTCAGACTCTTTCCGGTGGGGAAGCGCAAAGAATTCGTCTTGCGTCTCAAATTGGAAGTGGACTAACCGGAGTTTTATATGTTTTGGACGAACCATCGATTGGACTGCATCAACGAGACAATCAAAAGTTAATTCAAACTCTTAAAAAATTACGCGATATCGGAAATACTGTTGTTGTGGTAGAACACGACAAGGAAACCATGGAAGAATCAGATTATATTTTAGATTTTGGACCTTTTGCAGGTCAAAGAGGTGGAGAAATTATTGCTAAAGGGACCTTGTCGGAAATTAAAAAAAACCCAAAATCTTTAACCGGCGCCTATTTATCTGGGGAAAAGGTTATTACAACAGTTAAACCTCAACCAAAACAAGAAAGTGTTGAAAAAGAAAAGGCTTTAAAAATTATTGGAGCTAACGAACATAATCTTAAAAATGTAACTGCTTCTTTTCCACTTAATAAACTAGTAGTTGTAACAGGTGTTTCAGGAAGCGGAAAATCTACTTTAGTAAATGACATTTTATACCACGCTTTAATGCAAAAACAAAATCCATATCACAGGGAAAAACCAGGAGAATTTAAAGAAATTTCAGGACATGAATATATTCGAAATGTTTTTTTAATTGATCAATCCCCAATTGGCAGGACTCCACGAAGCAATCCCGCAACATACACTGGTTCTTTTACTTATATGAGAGATTTGTTTTCTCAAACAAAGGAAGCAAAATTAAGAGGATATGGCCCTGGAAGATTTTCTTTTAATGTAAAGGGTGGAAGATGTGAAGCATGCGAAGGAGAAGGGCAAATTAAAATTGAAATGCAATTCTTACCAGATGTTTATATCACATGTGAATCATGCGGAGGAAAACAATATAACTATGAGGCTTTGGAAATTTTATTCAACGGTAAAAATATCTCGGAGGTATTGTCAATGAGCGTTGATGAATCACTAGCCTTTTTCTCTTTTGTTCAAGGGCTTTCTCATAAATTAAAAACCCTATCAGATGTTGGGCTAGGATATATAAAATTAGGCCAGCCGGCGCCTACCTTGTCGGGTGGGGAAGCGCAACGAGTAAAACTAGCTGCTGAACTTTCAAAGAGGGGACGAGATGCTCTTTATCTTTTGGATGAACCAACAACAGGTTTACATTTTGCCGATCTTGAGAAATTACTGTATGTTTTAAGACGTCTAACAGACCAAGGAAATACTGTAATAGTAATTGAGCATAATCTAGACGTTATTAAAAATGCAGACTACATTATTGATTTAGGTCCAGAAGGAGGAGAAAAAGGTGGAGAAATAATAGCAACCGGCACTCCTAAAGAAATCGCCGCAAACTCTCGCTCCTACACCGGCCAATTCCTAAAACAAGTCCTCAAGTAAATTCTATTGGGTAAATTTGAAGGTGAATATAATGTTCTGACACGTATTTAGAAAGTTTTGATTTGTATAAATACAACTGAATTGTAAAGTTGTATCATTTTTCTTTACAAACCAAATTCTATTTGATCCACCATAGCCACTAGAATTATCTAAAACTAAGAAGTTGATACTATTTACTACTTTATCAGCTAACCTTATGTAGTTTGTTTTTTGGTTCCACATACCACCTAATGTATAAGTAATACCTTTAGTAGTCTGACCATCAACTTTTAGATTAAAAATATCATTTATTTGAGTCTCGTTTAAGGAAGATTTGCCAGCTTTAAACGTTGGAAGGCAAACCCCTGCATCAAAACCACTACATCCAAAGATGACTGAATCTGTTGTATCCATGCCAACCAATTCATCTTTTTTGCTAGTGGCTAAACCATCATATGCAGGCAGGTCGTTAGGATATTTTAGCAAGTAACTGTACTTTGTATTTGTATATGTTTTCCAGTTAGAAGTTTGATCGATTGCTGGAGACATCTGAACTGAGGGTACAATAACTGGGTTTTGTTCATTTGCACGTTGTTGCAGTGTTTGGTTATTACGAGTTCCTAAGACGTATCCTATAACCCCAATCGCAACACAAAAAGAAACAATCGAAAATCCAATTGCCAGGGTTTTAACCCATTTATAATTGTTCTGTTGAGATTGAACTGGCTCTGAAGATGGTATAGCTGGTGTTTGATCTTCCATTGATTCGATGATCTCAACATGTGAAGCAATTGTCAAGTATATCCACTTCATGTCATACTAATGTGAAATGGTAAAACTTTTTTCTATTTTCTTATCACTTATCACTTTTCTCTTTTTAACTTCTTCCCCAACTTTTGCTAATGAGAATTTTACAGTAGCAAATGATGTTACTTATACTATTAACGAAAGCGGAATGGCTCATGCTGATTTTGCTATTACATTGAAAAATACCACAACTCAATATTTCGCATCTTCTTATACAATAAATGTTAACTTGGACCATATTCAGAATATAACTGCTTCCGATCCTAATGGCCCAATTATTCCTAAAGTAAGTAAAAAAGATGATGGGTATCTTATCTCAATTCCATTTAATAAAAATTATGTAGGAATTAACAAATCCTTTTCATTTCATATTATTTTTGATACACCAGATATTGCTTTTCATCACGGAAAAATTTGGGAAGTTAATATTCCAGGAATAAAAAATCAAAATGAATTTAAAGGTTTTTCAGTCCATGTTGATGTTCCTTCATCTTTTGGTGATCCAAGCTTCGTTAAACCTCTACTTACCTCACTTAATCGTAACAATCTTGATTTTAATAAAGATCAATTGCAAAATGGTGGAATCTCCTTAACGTTTGGAGAAGAACAGATATATGATTTTAATCTTTTATATCATCTTAAAAATAGCAATTTGTTTCCTATACAAACAGAAATAACTCTTCCTCCAACAACTAATTACCAAGATGTTCTTATTGAAAAAATTGATCCCTCACCATCACAGGTTTATCAAGATAAAGATGGAAACTGGCTAGCCCAATTTTCACTACCTCCAAGCTCTCTTAAGAATATTACGGTAAAGGGACAATCAAGGCTTTACCTTATTCCTAAGAAACAGATTCAAACAAACGATGATCTTAAGCAGTATTTAAATGAAAAACCTTACTGGCAAATAAATAATGAGAAAATTAAAAACTTAGCGCAAAAATTAAAAACACCAAAAGATATATACGAATATGTTGCAAAAGATCTTAAATATGATTTCTCAAGAGTAAGCGAAAAAAAACCAAGATTAGGAGCCCTTGAAGTTTTAAACAATCCCTCATCTGCAGTATGTCTTGAATTTACAGATCTTTTTATAGCTCTAACAAGAGCTG
>OBEQ012262111.1_pt1 | contig 11085 bp, 8 predicted proteins | sample 1670901 | NCBI WGS metagenome assembly OBEQ01 (sample SAMEA104232315, study PRJEB22302) | groundwater metagenome | biome: forest; feature: aquifer; material: groundwater | place: USA | collected 2011-08-07 | depth 5.4 m | reverse complement strand
TTGATGAGTTTGATCCAGACCGCTCAACTTCGCAAACTCGACCCGTTCGCTTTCCTCCAAACATTACTAACACGTCCCTCCATCGCCGCCAAAGCGGTCCTCTAAGTCTCTTCAAACCGTTAAACTATTACCTCGTAACTGTTAAAACGATGTCCACCAACCCTGGGCGATCCCTTTTTCTACAAAACGGTGCCCTACTGACACACTTGGGAGTAACCATTTCGGCATGGTATGCATGAGAAGTGCGCTAAGAAAGGCATGGGAAAGCGCTAAGGCGTAAAGGTTAGGTTGTTGTTGGTAGCAACGCACCCAAAAATACATTCCGAACAACGTGCCCATCATCAATCCCGGATTTGGAGCATGCAATATCATAAAAAAGAATGCGAGAATCCATACCGTCTTACGGCCTGTACCAAACCAAGGTGCAAGCTGCCGATAAAAAAAAAGTTGAATGACCATCTGTTGGAAGAAACCGGGAATGGGATTCAGACGTTTCCAAAATCGCGGCGTGATCTCAACCGAATGGCAGAGAACACCCATCCCTAACAAGACCATGGCCCCAAGCAAGGTGGGCCACCACAAATATCGAAGCGCTCCAACAAAAGATGAGGTGCTTAGTCCAGCTTCCTTGAGTGAAATGTGAGATTCCAAGGTCATCCACAAGGCATAAAAGGAAAACAAAGGAAAAAAGAGATATTCCCATCGCAATGGCCAGGCTTCCGATAACTTGATTCCCCTAAAGAAAGAGAGAAATTCGAAAAATGCATGCGGAAGGTCAGAGGCTCTCAATGTTATTGGTAGAGGCGGCAACCACAGTAAGATCAATATCAACCCACCGATGATAAATGCTGCTAAACTTCGCCTTAAGGCGGAGGCCGGCTCTTCATTCCGTATTCCGAAAACCTGTCCTGAGCTCGTCGAAGGATCCGCAATCCGCATTGGAGCTATTCTTTGTTAACTTCCAGGAATCCTTCGAGTTGATGGATGCGTGTAGGATGCCGCATTTTCCGTAAGGCTTTGGCTTCGATTTGGCGAATCCTTTCACGTGTGACTTTGAACTGACGTCCCACTTCCTCCAAGGTACGAGAGTAACCATCTCCTAACCCAAAACGCAGGGATAATACGGCCCGTTCGCGGTCGGTGAGACTACTCAATACATCCTTAAGCTTTTCTTTCAATAGCATGTGGGAAGTCATCTCCGATGGATTTTCCGCCGATTTATCTTCAATAAAATCTCCAAAACTCGTATCATCAGAATCCCCTACCGGACTCTGCAAAGAAATCGGTTGCTGAGCCATTTTCATAATGGCTCGGACGCGTTCTACAGGCATTTGAATTTCATCTGCAATCTCGTCAGGTGTTGGTTCACGACCATAAGCTTGAAGCAAGGATTTTTGAACGCGCATCAACTTATTAATCGTCTCGATCATATGGACAGGAATTCGGATGGTACGCGCTTGATCTGCAATGGAACGGGTGATGGCCTGGCGAATCCACCATGTGGCATAGGTACTGAACTTGTAACCACGTCGATATTCGAATTTTTCCACGGCTTTCATCAGACCCATATTCCCTTCTTGGATTAGATCGAGAAAAGAAAGACCTCGATTTGTGTATTTCTTGGCGATCGAGATAACGAGACGAAGATTGGCTTCAACCATTTCTGTCTTTGCTTTAAGAGCTTTCGAAAGCCACATTTTTAAATCATCGTGAGTTCTCAGAAAAGCCTCCAGAGGCATGCGTACACGTCGTTCCAATTCCAACAGTTTCTGATGACATTCTCGGAGTTTGACTTTGATTTCCGGTGTCTTTAGTTTTCGGAAACGATCGACTTCCTGAATCTGATTTTCGACTTCGCGGCGGACCTCCTCAGTTTTGTCAACCATTTCCTCGGTAACTTTCTGTTTGAGATAAAAGCGTGGGTAAAGACTCTTCAATTTGCTGTGAGCTTTTTCGAACTCGCGCTTAAAAGGAGTATGAGCAGCCTTGGTCGCATGGCGCAACTTCTCATAGAGCCTGGCGACTCGTGTATCTTCCTTCTTCACAAGAATACAGAGATGAGGGAGAATCTTGAGATATTTTTCCCGGCTGGCGATCTTCTTGTCGAGAATGATGCGATCAAACCGTTCCTTTCCCTGCAGCAAACGTTCAGAAATATCCAGATGCTCTTGGGCAATGAAACCAAATTGGTTCAGAAGAGATTGCAGCTTTTCCTCGGCCTCTTCAATCCGCTTGGAAATTTCAACCTCCTGTTCGCGGGTCAGTAAAGCCACCTGCCCCATTTGTTTTAAGTACATGCGAACAGGATCATCTAAGACATCGATCTTCGATTGAATCTTCGCTTCCTCGTCCGCATCATCCCGTTGTTTGATTCGATCTACTTCAGAGGCATCAACAATATCGATCTCCAATCCCCGCAAAAGAATGATCACAGAATCGAGTTCCTCTGCAGAAACCATATTTTCGGGCAGAACATCATTGATGTCGCCGTAGGTAAGATAACCCTGTTCCTGAGCAAGTTTGATCAATTCCTTGATCTTCTCATTTTTAATATCACGATTCATGTGGGGACGATCCCCAATTTCAGCATGAGATTGGAAAGACTTCAAAACGTGATCGGGCCCTTTTCCTTTGCGAGAAGCGGATTTTTTCGACACGTTTGATGAATCGTAGGTCCCAAGGGTTCTTGCTGCTATTCTAGAAGACTTGCCGGCAGCAAGATCTTTGGAGAGAGTCTCTTGCACAACAACCTTTTCAATTTTATCGTTATCGGATTTTTGTGAGGCGGATTTCTTATGTTTCATGCAACCTCGGGTTTCCAAAAATTTTTCCGCCAGACCACCAAGCGGAAACCCTCAAACCTGCTTCATACGCCGAGCTAAGTCAAGGAGTTCTGTCTGAAACTGCAACCGTTCTATTTCATTGAGATTGGTCTTCTGTAAAAGCTTAGCACGTTTTTGATATTCTTCATGCAAATGGGCACGGCGCACCCCCGCCACAGCATCCTGCAAGCCGGTCGCCATTGCACGGTGGGTCATCTTGATGGGATACATTAGTAACCATGCAATACGCTCCTTCGTAGCTTCATCTAACTCCAGATCCAAAATATCCCAACCGGGTTTCCAAGATCCCTCTTTCGTTCTCTGGATGACATGGAAAAGCACATGTCGCAATCCATAAGTGGAAAACCATGGTTCTTCTAAATGATCCGCAAGCATTCGGGCTGCTGACTCCTCGGTCAAGGAAAGTCGCAATAGATAATCTCCATATTCCATCATTCGATCTCGTAATGAATCCCTAACTTCTACCCCTTGCTGATTTACTCCTACCGATGAGATGAAACCCTGGCGGGAACGACGCGCCTGACGTTGAAATTCAGCTTGAAAGACTACAGGATCCATTTTGAGAATATCACAAATATTGGCAATAAATCTCTGTCGCTGCGGTTCACTTTCTATCAACACCAAGAGAGGGGTTATCTCTAAAATTACTTTTTGATGATTGCGTGGATTGCGCATATCGAGAGACCGCACAAACGACAAAGCTTTGTATTCAAAAACATCGACGGCTTCCGTTATTCTCTTTTTAAATGCATCGGTCCCTGATTTCCGGATAAAACTATCTGGATCTTCGCCTTCCGGTATTCGTGCTGCTCGAACGGATAATCCTGCAGCAATCAAAATTTCTGCGTTTCTCCAGGTTGCCTTCTGACCTGCAGAGTCTGAATCAAAGCAAAGCACTACTTCATCCACATAACGGCTTAGAATCCGGGCTTGCTCCTCTGTAAACGCCGTCCCCTGCGGTGCAATGACATGGTCTATCCCTGACTCAAAACAACGAATCCAATCCAACTGCCCCTCACAAACAATGGCGGTTTTGGCCTCTTGCAAAGCACGTTTGCTGCGGTCCAATCCAAAAAGTAAACGCCCTTTCTTAAAAATGGCAGTTTCGGGTGAATTAACATATTTGGCTTCCTTTGTGTCTTTCGTCAAAATCCGCCCGCTAAACCCAACCACACGACCCATCTCATCAGCGATGGGAATCATCAGCCGATCCCGGAAACGGTCGTATGCTCCACGGTTTCCTTTCACCACAAAACCTGCTTCTTCCAAGAAAGCAACATCTACTCCATGAGCACGCCCCCATTGGATCAAGCCATCCCAAGATGGAAGTGCATAACCCAAATAAAACTTTCGAGCAGTCGATGCGCTAAATCCACGCTCACGAAGATATGCTCGAGCCGCTTCTGCTCGACGAGCTCGCATCAAGTTCATGTGGAACCAATCCCGCACTTTCCGATGAAGTTCGTAAAGTCGTTCTCGCTGATCGCGAGTTGTTCCTGAATCTCCCCTATTTTCCGGAATGGTGATATGGATACGTTCTGCAAGCCGCCGCAACGATGCTGGGAAATCAATCCCTTCGCGGAGCATCACGAATTTAAACACATCCCCACCTGTACCGCAGCCAAAGCAATGGAAGCTTTGTCGTTGCGGACTCACATAAAAGGAAGGTGTTTTTTCCTTATGAAATGGACATAGAGCACGATAATGGTTGCCCGCTTTCTTCAGAGGCACACTCAACTCTTGAATGACTTCCACAATATCGTTGGCAGTACGAATTTGGACCTTCAACTCTTCTCCAACAAATCCACTCATGAGATCGCCCGTGGGAAGCCTTTCCAAAAAAATGCTTATGGTAACCTATTTCGAAACTTTGCTGAACTGTTGAATGGACGGAAAGTTTGTCATCACACGAGACCCGATCCACGATCCAGCAATGGGGAAAGTGTTGGATGCTACCAAGGCAAGTAAAGCTAAAAACCATGTCGCAAACGCTCCTCCCAAAACCAAACCTGGAAGAATGATGATCTTATGACTCAACTGATGCTGCCATGTCTCCTTTTCGTAGCCAATCAACCGATTGGTTAAAATCCACAATGGCAACATGGTGGCGAACGACAAGACGCAAAAAGAAATCACTCCCCCAAAAGAAAGAGGAATCGCAAGATTCGTTTTCAACCAAGAAGCCAATCCTTCAAACCAAGAACATACGATCATTACCGCCAACCAGAACGCTATAGCACGAATGGATCCCCACAACCATCCGATGCCGCTTACGGCGGGAATCCCAAAAAGAATTGCAAACACTCCAAACCCATCCACCCAATTGAAAGTATTCATCGATCCTTCAATGGGAAATCCTTCCTCCCCTCGCAAAGACAATGGTTCATCTTCTTTCATCGACGCCGTGCCCTCTTCTTCTTTCTTAAGGAGCGGACTAGAACCCCCTGGAGACGATCCCTTCTTTGATCCACCATCAGTAACTTTAACCGTCGAGGGATAAGAGAAGGTCATCGTTGATTTATTGCGGTGTAAAACAAAAAAGAAAATTATTCCGATTAAGACAGTCACACCTATTCCACCAACCACACCTACCAACCCACGCGTCCAGCGTATATGCTGTTTCTCTGGTAAGGGTGTTGGAGGCGACGCGTAGTTATTATTCATTTTGCCGTGCTGTGATTTCTGCTTTAACTTCATCTTATGAGGAATCACCGGCTCTCCTCGTTCCAAACGTTCAATCGCCTCAACTAATTCCTCCATGTTTTGAAATCGTTTTGCAGGCTCCTTCTCCATCATTTTCATAATGAGATCACTCAACCCATCACTCAGGCCCACATTTTTACGTTGCGGATCAACCAACGGTTCATCCATATGCTTGGCCATGACCTCTGCTGCTGAATTTCCCTGGAATGGAGGTTGGCCGGTCACCAAATGATAAAACGTAGCTCCAAGGGAATAAATATCCGTTCGCGCATCCACATGTTTCGAATCCCTTGCTTGTTCCGGAGAAATATAATAGGGTGTTCCAACAAAGGTCCCTGACATCGTCATCGATAACTTCTCATTCACTTCAAGGTTCTTGGAAAGGCCCATATCTGCAATCTTCACATTGTCTTCATGGGTTAACATGATGTTTTCAGGTTTGATATCGCGATGAACAATCCCATGGGAATGTGCATAGGCCAATGCACGTGCCGACTGTTTGAGCCATGGGAGTACCTGGGCTTCCTTCACCTTGTCCTGCACTTCAAGAAAATGGGAGAGATCAACTCCATCAATATACTCCATGACCATAAAATGTGTCCCATCCTCGTCCCGCCCTGTTTCATAAACATGAACAATGTTTTCGTGATTGAGGGTTGAAGCCGCCATCGCCTCATTCATGAAGCGATTCACAAACTCCTTCTTCTCCGAAAATTCACCCGAAAGAAATTTAACAGCAACCTGCTGACCCGTCTGTTTATGTTGCCCCAAATAGACCATTCCCATCGCTCCTCGACCAAGGAGACGACTGAGGATATAATCTTTTACAGTTACTCCAATGAGTGAATCTTCCTCTTCTTCTGGCATGATGGAGAAGTGCTTGTTGGCTGCCTCCCAAAGTTGGCAAGCTTTACCAATCCATGTCATCTTGCCAGAACTCATGCTAGAAGTCATTTCAAAATTCAGGATATCGTGAATTTTGAAGTGATTTCTAATAAGCAATCGCAACTTGTGAGAATTTACTTCGAGAACCTTTTCCCCTTCAACCTAAATTCGGCAGTTACCAACTGCCGAATTTACCCGAAGGGCCGAAACCGCAGGCTCTTCGGGGTTAACCCCGCCCAAAAACGCCTTCATCAACAGGGTGAAGGTGTTTTTGGGAAAACTCGGCCGCGCCAACCCTCTTGTCCCCAAGAGGTTGGACGCGGTAAAAACGGCATTGGCTTCCAGCCAATTGCCGTTTCTAGGTTCAAACACCATCACGCACTTCTTTTCCTAGCCTGTCTCAATCTTTCCACCCTGGCAGCTGATTCACCTCCTCCACGTGCTCGTGTAAGTCGTGGGATGGATCCGCAAGTGATCCGCCTGTTTATGCCCGACTCCAAACGTGTCCATAAACTTTTCAATGCTACTTTTCTTCATTTCACCCGCAGCCATGACATCTCCTCCGCATGGAAGAAGATCGTTCTTCCTACCGATCGCGTTGGTATCAAAATCAATACCCAACCAGGCATCATCATGTCCTCCCGCTCATCGGTGGTAGAAGCTGTGATCGACGGTTTGGAATCCGCTGGTATTTCACGAAATCATATCATCATTTTCGACCGGTATGCCCATCAAATGGCTGTGGCAGGATATCCCGTGGGACAACGTCCCGACCAAGTCACGACGATAGCAACCACCCCAAATGCTGGATATGATCCAACTCCGTCACTCGATTTCCCTATCCCCGGCAAACTCATTTGGGGAGATCTTCAATTCAAACAGAAATCTCAAAAAACCTCAAAGTCCCATCATGATGAAACCTTGGATGACAGCGACCAACTCAGCACCGAATCTCATTTTTCGAAAATTATCACTCAGCAAGTCGACAAAATAATTAACATTGGTGTGCCCATTACTGATCCTGACTTCGGGATTTACGGTTGTGAACTCAATGTTACTCTTCCTTTCATCGACAACTTTCGCCGTCTTCAACACCCAAGCTTCGCACGCGAAGATTCGATCACCTCTATTTTCTCAAGCCCCATTATTCAAAAAAAGTGTGTCCTTCACATTCTGGACGCCTTGATCGCCCAGTTTGCGGGTGGACCTTCATTCGATCCGAATTACTGCTGGACACCGAAAGCCATTTACATCAGCCGCGATGCCGTCGCACTCGACAGCTTAGCTCTCCAACTTATCAATCAACAACGTCCAAACGCAGAACTCGCACCCATTAAGGATCAAACTGCCTATTTGCAAACCGCAGCAGACCGTGAACTCGGTGTTGCCGATCTCTCTCACATCGATGTCCAGGATGCACCTCTGGATTAACAGAAGCTAAATTTTGACCACAAAACAAGATACAAGACACGGAGGCAGCAGATGAAAAAGGACCCTTTCCCCTTTCTCATTCCTCCGTGTCTCCGTGGTAAATCTTCCCATCCGAAATCTCTTTGCTTCTAAAGCGGAAAAACGTAAATCTTGGTTATGCCTAAGTCCTCCGTACGACCCTCCAAAATACACTCCAAACATTCCTCGCCAGTAACACCTCGTCCTACGATTGGTTTAGGTAGGGGACTCTCCGAAATTATTGCTCAGGGCACCCAACCAACCCATACGGCCCCCGGAACGAATGTGCGGCAGATTTCCCTTTCCCAAATCGTGGCCAATCCCAGACAACCGCGTTCCCATTTTAGAGAGGAACCTCTCGATGAGTTGGTAACTTCTATCCGCGAACACGGCATTCTCCAACCCATCACGGTACGGCCTCATGAAAATCACTTCGAAATTATTGCGGGAGAAAGACGCTTTCGTGCATGCCAAAAGGCCGGTCTTTCGACCATCCCTGCAATTGTTAAAACTGTTTCCGATATCGAAGCCTATGAACTGGCGCTGATCGAAAATCTTCAACGCGAAAACCTCGATCCCATCGAGGAAGCACGCGGCTATCGACGTCTCTCGAGTGACTTTTCCATGACCCAAGAAGAAATCGCCCAAAAAGTGGGCAAAAAGCGTGCCACCGTAGCCAACGCCATGCGTCTCCTCGACTTGCCGGAAGAAATCCAGGGCTACCTTTCCCAAAATCGCATTTCCACAGGTCATGCAAAAGCGATCCTCAGTCTTGAAAATGCGGATCAGCAAATTCGATTAGCCCACGCAATCCTCAAAGAAGGTCTGAATGTTCGTCAGACAGAACTCTTCATATCTCGCCTGCACTCTTCTTCACATCCCAACCCTAAAAAAAGTCTGAAGCCATCGGCCACTCAACAAGAAACACTCGCCCATCTACACGTGATTCAAGAAGCCCTCCAACAAAAACTAGCAACTCGGGTCTTCATCCACGCCACCGGCAATGGTGGCCGAATTGAAATTCAATACTACAACCCATCCGACCTCGAGCGATTACTAGAATTTTTCCAGATTCAATTGTGAGAGGGGACCGTTTCTATTGTCTTCGTCCTTGTTTTTGCCTGTACTCCGGTACTTCCATTTTTTCCTTTTTGTCTTTTGCTATTTGCCTTTTGCCTTTTACTCTCTCTGCTTCCACTCTTTCTCAACAATTCGATGCTCAACGTGCCTTTTCCCATGTTCAAAAACAGGTGGAATTCGGTCCCCGTCCTTCTGGCTCGACTCAACTCCAGCAAACTCGCGAATATTTAATCACCCAACTCCGCTCCTACGGATTGGATGTTCACGAGCAACCCTTTGAGGACCAAACCGCCCGAGGTCCCATTCGTTTCGTCAACATCATCGCCACGTTACCCCGCAGTTTTTTTTCTTCTGTCTTCAACCAAAAGCCTCACACGATTTTAATTGCTTCGCATTACGACACCAAATGGATACCCAACATCCGTTTTGTTGGCGCGAACGACAGCGCATCAAGTACAGGCGTCCTACTGGAAATTGCTCGGCTGATTGCTAAACCCCAATTTCAACCTTCTCACTCACATATTGAATTTGTTCTCTTTGATGGAGAAGAAGCTACCCATAATTATCAACTCTCGGAAAACAATGGACCGCAAGACGGTCTCCATGGCTCTCGTTACTACGTAAAACAAGCTAAACAAAAAGCCAAAGACAACACCCTTTCAGAAATCCAAGCTATTATTCTTATGGATATGATTGGAGACCGCGATCTCTCCATCCAAGTTCCTAGCGGTGATTCTAATCTCATGAAACGTCTCTTCGATGCCTCGACGGTATTAGGTCTTCGAGATTTCTTTCATTACTCTCCTCAACCCATCATCGATGACCACGTGCCGTTTGTGCTGGAAAGAGTTCCTACTATCGATTTGATCGATTTCGACTATGGCCCCCACAATCGTTGGTGGCATACCGAAGAAGACACTCTCGACAAAATTAACCCTCAAAGCTTGAAAGTTGTCGGCCAAACCGTGCTCAAAATCCTGGAAGAATTTTGAGTCACTCACCAAAGAGGTCCACGATAATCATTGCTGTCTATGATGTTCCCGATATATATGGGGAAAAGTTTTAATAACTGATTAATCTCACTAATTAACTTCTGCACCTCGTCGCTTTTAAGATCTCGGTCCGAAATATCTTTTATACCTGACTCTAGTGAAAGTATTTCACACAACCATCTTCCGTGCAAATGCCAAATTAGTTCATGGATGTTTCCATTTCCAAAAAATAGATCGTTGGGTTGTTTATAACGTTCTAGTTCTTCTTTGAAAGCGAGTAGATCCTTTTCAAGCTTCTGAAGTTTTTCTACTGAAGACGGTGGCACTAAATTGCCATTTTTGTCCTCTTTATACCCCCCAAATTGAGCCATCGCAGGAGAATTCCATAAAAAAAGAAACGCGATTACTGTAAGAATTAAAAAAATGTGTTGTCGGTTTTTTGCTGTTTTCATCTTAGGTTTTTCTGTTGAGTGAATGAATTGGAAGAAACTTTTCCCTCCAAGGCGAAACACCATAGCATTATTTAAAAATTTGTCAATAAAATTCACGAATGTACTTGATTTAGAAGTTAGCCAGATCTTACCACAGAGACACGGAGCTGTGTTCTCTCCAATGAATCATCCCTCTTCATCTCACTCCGTGTTTCTGTGGTAAATTTTCCAGACCGGCCAAGAAACTTTCTTGTCTTACAGCCGGGATTTGTTTGCACAGGCCTTTTCAAACTCATCCTTAAATTTTTCGACGAAACTCTGGACGGGCCAGGCTGTTGCTTCACCAAAAGCACAGATCGTGCGACCAGCAATGTTATCGGCCACTTGCATGAGAAGTCCAATATCCGTGGATCGTCCGTCGCCACGCAAAATCCTGTCAGTGATTTTTTGGAGCCAGAGAGATCCTTCACGACACGGTGTGCACTGACCACAGCTTTCGTGTGCATAAAAAGCACTGATGTTGTTTAGCGCTTTCACGATATCAGTGGTTTCATCCATCACGATGATAGCTCCGGACCCGCTCATGGTCCCCGCGGCTGCGAGACTGTCGAAATCATACGGAAGATCAAGAATCCCCACTTCTTTTTCGGTTGTTGTCCCATCGGGCTGTTTTCGTTTGAGCTTTACCACTTCACCCATTTT
>OBEQ011589688.1_pt1 | contig 11085 bp, 12 predicted proteins | sample 1670901 | NCBI WGS metagenome assembly OBEQ01 (sample SAMEA104232315, study PRJEB22302) | groundwater metagenome | biome: forest; feature: aquifer; material: groundwater | place: USA | collected 2011-08-07 | depth 5.4 m | reverse complement strand
GCAACGTTTCCTGGATGGCAGCTACTTCCTTTTTCTGCTTGATCATCCGCTGCGGGAAAAAGGGCTCCTGGGCTATCTCAAGGGTGTATCCTTTTAAGCGCAGGCGGTCGGCCAGTGCAACCGGGAAATTGCCCGGGACGCGAACCTTCCCAACACCCCGCTCCTTAAACAGGAAATCCACCGCCTCCACCATCCCTGGCTGAACAGCTCCTTTCTTCTTGGCATCGGCCTGCAACTTGGAAAGGGAAAGCACCTCGTCCACTTTCGATTCTGCCTTGGCCCGGTCCACCTCCAGGTCGCTCATCACAAGGAACTTGCGGCCATCGATCTGGGTGAAGATAAATGGATCCGGTGCCCAGAACTGAGTGGCGTAATAGAGATTGGCATCGGTCTCACTCGCCGCAATAATCAAAGCAGCTTCAGCCACCGTATTGCCACCCCGTTTCCTTTAGACTCAATGGATCTGCGTCCCGATGGATGCCGGCCTCTACGACTTCCCCGATGACAATCGCATGGTCGCCTCCTGGATGGATGTCCCGCACCTCACATTCCACGTAGCCTATCGCCTCCTCCAGGATCGGAGCACCCACCTTCCCCAAGCGGTAGCGGATCCCCTCCAGCTTGTCACCCCCCAGATGGGCTGGCTTCAAGAAATGCTGGGCCAGCAGTTTCTGGCCCGACCCCAGGAAATTGATCACAAAAACCCTTGCACTCTCGATCATTTGATAAGAAAGAGCGTCCTTTTTGACTCCCACCACGAGAAGCGGCGGTTTAAAAGAGACCTGAGTAATCCAGGTGGCAGTAAAGGCATTGAGACGGCCGCCTTGCTTGACTCCGACCACATAGACCCCATGGACAATCTTCCTTAACGCCTTCTTCTTGGCCTCAGAATCCACCTAAACACCATCGGCCAGGTTCGAGATCTTGAGCATACTCGCCAGGAGAATCGAAAAAAGCATGATCGCTCCACCCGTCCAGTAAGGCGTTCGACCAAAAGTCGTCGAGCCTAAGCCGACGGCATCGCGGTTCAACAAATACCCACCCAGCACCGGACCTACAATTCGCGCCAGGCTCGCCGTCGACTGCATCGCCCCCAGCACACGTCCCTGCGAGGTGGCATCGACCCCCTTCGAGGCCAAGCCGTTCAAGGGGGCCGCGACCAGGCCGTGCCCCACCGCCACCCCGGCGGTGGCCACAAACAGCATCGTGGCAGTGGCACTCATCGGCAGTACAAAGAAGCTTGCCGTCAGGATGGCTGCGCCCACCACGGCAAGCGCCTTATCGCTAAAAACCTTCAGGAGCCAGCCCAGCAGTCCTCCCTGAATGATGGCGCTTAAGATCCCCTGGCAGGCAAAGATGTAACCGTTTTGTGCCGCGTTATATCCGAAGCGCCTTTCGGTAAAAAGAGGATAGGTGGCTGTCAGCAGTGAAAAGGCGACCGTGGTAAAGAAATAAGTCCCCATGACCACCTGGAGGGACAATCTTTTTGACTCCCTGAAGATCTGTAGGGTGGAGGGTTGCCGATGCGCCTGACCTTTGTGCTCGGCGGTCAAGCTCTCCGGTAGCATGAGGTAGACCAACAGGGCGTTCACGGCGGCAAGGGCTGCTGCGAAGAAGAAGGGTGCTGCCAAGGAGAAATGGCTGAGAACCCCGCCGATGGCCGGGCCGAAGATAAAGCCTAAGCCAAAGGCCGCTCCAATCAGCCCCATTCCCCGGGAACGTTTCTCAGGAGGGGTCACATCCGCGATGTAGGCCTGGGCCGTCGAGATATTCCCACCGGTTGCCCCATCGATGATCCGGGCAAGGAATAAGAGTGGCAAGCTCGAGGCAAACCCCATCAAGAGAAAACCAATCGACGTGCCGATCAAGCTGACCAGCAGCACTGGCCTTCGACCCACCCGGTCGGAGATCTTCCCCAAGATGGGGGCGAAGAGGCATTGCATCGCCGAGTAGATACCCAGAAGCAGACCCACCACCAAGGGAGAAGCCCCGAAGCGCTCGGCATAGAGGGGGAGCACCGGGATGACGATGCCAAAACCGACCAGATCGATGAAGACGATCCCGAAGATCAGCGCAAGCGAAGACCCGCTCTTTCCCCTTGTGGAGGTCATGGGGGAGTACCCTTTAACGTCTGCTGGATATGCGAGACCAAGAGCTTGGCCACCTGACCCAGATCAAACGGCCAGACATATTCGATCGCAACCTTTGGAAACCTCTGGGCACACTCTTTGACAGCTCGAGGGATATCCACCTCCGAATGGACACCGCCGGGCGTCAACATCGAGGGGATCACAAGGATCCTCGTTGCCCCCGCCTGGATCACCTCTTCAATGGCCTCTGGGATCGAGGGACAACAGAATTCGTTGTACCCAATCGAAAGAAGCTTCGTCGGCAGAAGGGGACGCAACGCGCCGCCCAAGCGCTCCAGGCCTGCCTTGTAAGGATCGTTGTCCGCATGGCGAGGCCAATTGCGGATCTTCGCATCCAATTGAGCTACCCGCCCTTTCAAGACCTCATGGCCAGAGTGGCCGTGGCTGTTCCCGCGCCACTCCAAGCTCATCAGCTGGCCCACCAACTCCGGCGGACAATCGGTGGCGGGTGCCCCGTGCCCAATCAAGACGACGGCGATTTGCTCCACAAAATTCATCGTACCAGATTTTGTTGCTGGCTACCAGACCTAGGACTTTAGTCGACCTGCTCGGTACTCTTGAATTCCTTGGCGATAGGCTCGCTTCATTTCGCTACGTACTTTTACAGCCAGTTGCCGGACTTCCCTCAAGCCCGAATCCGAAGGGACAACTGGAGGAAGGACGCGCAGCTGCAGCTTGACGCCTAAACGGAATATCCAGCTTCCCCGAGGCAAGAGCTGCCGAGTCCCGATGACGACCACCGGCACAATGGGGGTGCGGGTCTGAGCCGCTAGGCGAAAGCCGCCTGTCTGGAATCTGCCCAGCACCCCGGTATGACTCCGGGTTCCCTCTGGGAAGATGAGGATGGGGATTCCTCGTGTCAGCCAAGCCCTGGCCTGTTCCAGGCTCCGGAGTCCAAATTTGGAATCGCCCCGCCGGACCGGGATGTAACCGGCCATCTGCATCGACCACCCAAAGAAGGGGATCCGAAATAGAGGCTCATCCGCCATCCACTTGAATTGCCGCTTCAGAAAATAGAGAACCGGTACATCCACATAGCTTTGATGATTGGCCATCAAGATGACTGGACGTCCGCGAGGAAGATGCTCCTGGCCCGTCACGTAAACGGTGGAACCGGGGGCCAGCGACACAAGACCCCGTCCCCAGATACTGGCCAATCCATGGGTGAGCTTTAAATCCGGATCCACCAGTGGATGCACCAGATAGACCAGAGCGATGGGGAGGGTCAACAAGGCCGTCCAGAGACTGATCCCGATCCAGGCCAGTATCGAGAGGATTGCCTCGAGCAGTCTCACGACTCTTTCCGCGGGAACGACTCTGCCACCCAGGCCAGCGCCTCTGCCTTGGAGGAAAGTTCTCCCTCTAGTTGCCGCTCCTCGACGGCCTTCAAGATGACCCCAATCAAGGGTCCCTCTGCGTAACCGGCCTTCAACAGGTCATCTCCATTGATCAAGGGTTTAGGTCTTAGTTCCCGGGAAGGTAGCTCTTTGAGTTTCTTCTTTAAGAAATGCCAGTTGGTCAAGTCCCCATGGGAGGCTAGGCAATCGGCCCGGTGGAGTTTAAGTTGCTCAGAGAAGGTAGCGCAGGCCATGAACCGCTTGAGGGTGCTCAGGCGCATCTGCCGCACATCCTTGAACCGCATGTGGTCTCCAACCAGCTCCTGGATGGCATCGGTCTCCACATTGGAGAAGTGCAGCCGCCGGCAAATCCTTTCGGCGATGGCGGCGCCTACCTTGTCATGTCCGTCGAAACGAATCCGATCGGCCACCTTAAAGGTGGAGGGCTTCCCCACATCGTGAAGGAGGGCCCCAAAGGCCAGGATGGCGGAGGGTGCCTTTAGATGATCCAGTAGGAGTTTCGTGTGGGTGTAGACATCCCCTTCCGGATGGAACTCCGGCGGCTGGGCCACTCCCTTCATCCGAGTCACCTCCGGCAAGATCACCTGAAGCAACCCACTCTCATCCAAGAGGGTTAGACCCAAGCCTGGATGGGGACCGGTCAAGAGCTTGACCAATTCATCCCGAATCCGTTCGTGGCTGACCTGTGTAATTTCGGATGCCCCCTCTTGAACCGCTCGGAAGGTAGCCGGATCGATTGCAAAGTCCAGGGTCGCTGCAAAGCGGACCGCCCGGAGCATCCTCAAACGATCTTCCTTAAAGCGGCGCGCCGGATCTCCAATGGCCCGGATGAGATGCCTCTTCAAATCCTCCTCTCCCTCGATATAATCGATCACTCGCTCTTTGAGCGGATCGAAGAACAGGCCGTTCACCGTAAAGTCGCGGCGAATGGCATCCTCCTTCGGTGTGGAGAAGACCACCCCCTCTGGATGCCGACCATCCCGGTATTCCCGGTCGGTCCGGAAGGTGGCCACCTCATAGGGATGCCCCCCCTTTAACACCAGAAGAACCCCAAACTGAGCTCCCACCGGGATGGTCTTGCGAAAGAGGCTGCGGACTTCATCCGGGCGGGCAGAGGTGGCAATGTCAAAATCCTTTGGGGCTCTGCCCATCAGGAGATCCCGCACGCAGCCCCCAACGAGGAATGCCTGATACCCAGCCTGTTTGAGTTGCTTGACCAAATGAACGGCATGCTTGTATTTGAGTGTCCGCTTGAACTTCATCATGTCTGCTCAAGTCATTCTATCACATGATAAAATACAGCCATGAACCCCGCCCCTCCTTTGGCCTCTCTAGAAAGGGTTGTCGAGGTTAAGACGGAGGTATCCCGCATTTGGCAGAGAGAGAAAGCCTCGTTAGAGGCTTTCTTGGACGCCCAACATGCGTCCATAAACTGGCACTTGGGCGTCCATGCCAAAGGAGGGGCGGGGTGAAGCGTGTCCTAGTTCCCTTAGCCCCTGGATTCGAGGAGATCGAGGCGGTGACGATCATCGATGTGCTTCGCCGGGCCGGAATCGAGGTCACGGTCGCTGGCACCTCCTTAAGCCCTCTCGAGGGTTCCCGTGGAATCCGGGTGGTGGCCGATCTCTCGCTCGATCAGGTAGACCAGGCCGACTTCGACATGATTGCCATCCCCGGAGGCTCTCAAGGCGTTGAGAATCTAAAGCGGCATCCGCAGCTTCTGGCTCTTCTGGGTGAGTTCACCGCCCGCAGCAAGTACATCGGGGCCATCTGCGCAGCCCCTTCCCTGCTCTCTGAGGCAGGACTTCTCTGTGGCAAGCAGGTGACCTCTCACCCCAGCGTGAAGGGGCAGGTCGCCAAGAGCGCCCTGTACAGCGACGAGCGGGTCGTCGTGGATGGAAAGATCGTCACCAGCCGCGGCCCCGGGACAGCGATGGAGTTTGCCCTGAAACTGGTTGAACTTCTGATGGGAAAAGAGAAGGTGGCCGAACTAAAAGAGGTGCTTGTGTCGTCTTAAGAAGCCCCTGCCCCTGCACCTACAGGAACCAGACCTCCCGACAACACCTTCCTCCACAGAAGAGCAGAGTGTACAATGATCAGAATCGTGCAAGCCATCATGAAACCGGTCAAGGCGGCATTCAGCGTGCCGATGAATGCCTTTCCGGGCTGTGCGGCCAAGGGTAGGAAATTCTGCCAAATGCTGAGGTATCCAGCAGTCAAGGTGGTGGTGGCCACAAAGGCCATCGGGGCCAGGGTCACCCAGGCGTACCGAGCCTTTCCCATGTTGATGAGGACCGTCGTCCCCACACACAGGGCGATCACCGCCAAGAGTTGGTTGGCAATTCCAAACATCGGCCAGATCGTCGAGATACTCCCGGTCAAGATGAAGTAGGTCCAGGCCCCCACCACCAAGGCGCTGGAAACCAAGGTCCCCGGGAGCCAGTCGGTTCGCTCAAAAGGCCGATAGACCTTCCCCAGAAACTCCTGAACCACAAAGCGGGCCACCCGGGTACCGGTGTCGATGGTGGTCAAGATAAACAACGCCTCGAACATGATCGCAAAGTGGTACCAGTAGGACATCAAGTGGCGCATCCCAGGCAAGGAGGAAAAAACCTGGGCCATCCCAATGGCCAGGGAGACGGCCCCACCGGTCCGGCCAAAGACGTTTTCCCCCACCTGGCTCGATAAAAGCGCAAGGTTCACAGGCTTCATCCCAAGGGTCGCGAACTTCTCCGGCGACACATTGATCGCGAAATAGTCTCCAGGGTAAAGCGCGCAGCAAGCCACCAGGGCCGTGATCCCCACCAATCCTTCCATGAGCATGGCTCCGTATCCGATGGGCCGAATGTCCCGCTCGTTGTCGATCATCTTCGGGGTCGTGCCCGAACCCACCAGGGCATGAAACCCGGAGATCGCCCCGCAGGCGATGGTGATGAAGACAAAGGGGAACAACTTCCCCGGAATGATCGGTCCCCCACCATGGATGTAGGGGCTGAGCAACGGCTGATGGATCTGAGGATTCACCCAGAAAAGACCCGCAATCAGGAAGGCCACCGTCCCTACCTTCATGTAAGAACTTAAGTAGTCCCGGGGGCAGAGCAACAGCCAAACCGGCAGAACCGAGGCAATGAAGCCGTACGCAGCCATCGCCAACGTGACCTGGCCAGCTGAGAGGGTCAGGTAAGGCCCCAGCGGAGTATGAGCGATGAATCGACCCCCGATCACCGCCAGGAGGAGTCCACATACACCCAGGACAGAGGCCTCGGCAATCTTTCCCTTTCGGAACCGGTATAGGTAGACCCCCATGAACAGGGCCAAGGGAATGCTGCAACCGATGGTAAAGATACCCCAGGAGCTTTCTTTTAAGGCATTGACCACCGCCAACCCCAGTCCTGCGAGGGCCACAATAATGATGAATAGGACCGCGATCGCCGTCGTCACCCCTGCCACGGGTCCGATCTCTTGCCCAGCGATCTGGGCCAGCGACTTGCCGCCTCGCCTGGTCGAGGCAAACAGGATGATGAAATCCTGCACTGCTCCGGCCAGCACCACGCCGACCAACAGCCACAAGAACCCGGGTAAGAATCCGAATTGGGCTGCCAAGACCGGTCCAATCAAGGGGCCGGCTCCAGCGATGGCTGCAAAGTGGTGCCCAAAGAGGACCCAGCGGTGGGTGGGATGGTAATTGGTGCCGTCGTACTGAGTGTGGGCGGCTGTTGGTCGGGTAGGATCCAGTCCCAACACCTTGGTTGCTAGAAAAGCACTGTAGTATCGGTAGGCAATCGCCAAAACACACAGCGCACCCAACAGAAAAGGCAGGGCATGCATCATGAGGGGAAAATTATAACATGGCCTCCAGGTGGGCGGCGACCGACTTAGGCAGCGAAGGCAGGTGGTATCCTCCCTCGAGCAGAGAGATCACCCGGCCCTTCGCGTGCCGCTTGGCCATCTCCACCACAAGTTGCGTCATCCGATGATAACCGGCCTCGGTCACCTTCATGTTGGCCAGGGGATCATGGGAGTGGGCATCAAAACCAGCCGAGATGAAAATAAGCTCCGGCTTAAAAAGATCCACCGCCGGCAGGATCTCCTCCTCGAATGCCTTGAGGTATTCTTGATCGCCCGATTCCGGTGGAAGCGGGATGTTCAGGATATTCCCCTTTCCCCTTTCTTCCCGACGACCAGTCCCTGGGTAGAGGGGCCATTGATGGAGACTCACATAGAAAACAAGAGGATCCTCCTCAAACGCATGCTGGGTTCCGTTTCCATGGTGGACATCCCAGTCCAGGATCAAGATCCTTTTGAATCCGTACTGTTTCTGAGCATATCGGGCTGCAATGGCAATCTGGTTGAAGAGGCAAAATCCAAGCGCCTGAGCCTTTTGTGCGTGATGCCCGGGTGGACGAACCAGTCCGAATCCCCGTCGGACCTCTCCGCTACCCGTACCCGTTCGCCCCGAGCCCCTCGACAGCCGTTCGCCCTGAGCCTGTCGAAGGGCTCGGGGCAGGCTTGTCGAGGGGCCAACCACCCAATCCACGAGGGTCAATGCCCCCTCCACGGCCAGCCGAGCCACCCGAAAGGAGGCCCGGCAGATTCCGACGTCAAGCGAGTCGATGTGGGAGTCGCCCCGCTCACAGGCCTCCTGGACCCGCTGGATGTAGGTGGCGTCGTGGGTGGTTTGCGTGCAGGTGAGCCAAGTGGATTCATGCGGGATCGGCTCCAGCAGGGTCACTTTCTGAGTCAAACCGCTTTCTTGAAGGTGGTTCCAGATCGCTTGGAGGCGCTTAGGTGACTCCGGGTGCCCTGGCCCCGGATCATGCAGCAAATACAAAGGCGAATACAGCAGTCCAACGGACTTCATCGATAAGCTTCCCGCCGATGGGCTATCCGTACAACGACCACTTTGGGACCTTCCATCCGATAAACAATTCTGTAATCCCCCACCCGCAAACGATAGGTCAGGGGAGTGATTCCCATAAGAAGCTTTACGCGCGGATTGGAGAAAGGATGAGGAGTTTCTTCCAGAACCGTAGAAGCGCGAAGAAGCTGTAAACGAACTGAAGGATCCAGCCGTTTCAAGTCCCGAACCGCGGCTGGAGCGAATTCAACGGTGAAAACGGGCAAGCTCTCGTTCCCTCCGGGTGATCAGTTTCCGGAGGGAAGTGGCCCCCTTGCGTTGATACTCCCGGTAAGAAGCCTCGAGACTTTTGATGAACTTTGGAGAATGGGCCAGGAGGTAATCCTCCAAGTCCTCTTCACTCACGGAGTGCAGGACCGCCTTGGGTTTACCGCGTGAGGTCACCACAACGTCTCCTCTGCGCGTCCGGCGGATCACCTCTGAAACATGGTTCTTCAGTTCCCGGATATTCACAAATTGGACCATTCGGCCCCCCTTCTATGTAGCCCCATTTGTGGCTACATAGTGTAGTGTGACATAACCCAGAGAAAAAATCAAGGAGTGCGTCCTTACGCAGCGTGCAGGCGCTCCAGTTGCTCCTCAAGCCCTGCGGCGTTCACCTGATCGAGGACTTTCCTCGGAATCCCCATGGCCAGCAGAATCTGCTCCAAACCAGCGGCAGGATCGATCGGAGTAACGACCATGCTGGGTGGGAGGAGCCGACTCAAGATCCGCGCCCTCCCCGGATCTCCAAGGAACAGGACGTGATCCGCCTCCTCCAATCCTGCCAAGGTCACCGCCCAGTCCACAGGATTGTCGCTATCGACCACCAGCAGGCTCGGATTCCGGGCTGCTGCTTCCTTGGCAGCGGCACTGTCCCCTCCTACCAGAACCACTTTCCCTATTCCGCGCGGCAGCCGAGCGACAAACTCCTCCAACCCCACCCGCTGGCTCACCACTGATGCCTCGATCGCCAGCACACCACCCCTTCCCTGCTTGGTCTCGGCCAGCACCGCGAGCGTCTGGTTTATCTGCCTCTCGAGACCGATGCTTCTCTCCTCCAGGCCAGCCGGATGCGGGCCTTTTTGTGAAAGCTCGAAAATCCTGACCATGACGGAACCCCGAAGCCAAAGCCATGAAGGAAACCGCTCTTTAAGGCCCCTCAAGAGTCCCAGATCTGTTTCCTTATCAATCGCCTTATCAAAACGGGAGGAATATCTTTTCTTCCGTCCAGGATCCATTCGGAAGCCCCTTGCAAGGAGGTCATAACCTCCCCAACGGTCTGTTCTGTCTTCTGAATTCAAGAGCACTTCCAGCACCTGATCCACCCTGGGTCGGGCCTGAGGAACCAGTTCCATCCAAAGCGCCTCAAGCTCTGTCAGCCACGCCTGCCCCTCCTCGTTCAGATCTCCGCGATCTACCCGCCTCTTCAACAGTCGAATCGCCTGCCTGGCCAGCTGGAGATTCTTAAGAATTACCCACACGTCATTAAGGTGTTGCTTTGGCTCAAAACCCAGCGTATCCCAGAGATACAGTTGAAACTGGGCATACACCCCATGTGCTTGAAGCTCTTCTAGGAGAAGGCTCGGTCCGCTGGGTTCACTTAACCAGGGCTGACGCACATCAGGAATCTGCTCGTTCGCTTCAAAGGAGACAAGGATGTTAGACGTGCGATCTCTAAGAAGGAGATGTTGATCCTCGTGAAGAAGGGTTCCCACAACTTGCGCAGGAGAAAGGCCAGGCAACTTCAAAATCACATGTTCATCCATGAAGCGCCTCGTATGACCCCACTGTTCATAGGCAGGATCCTCGTTGGGAAGGATTGACTCGAGAGGAGAGTGAGGGCCTCTGGCCTTTTCTTCCTCCATTCACTGGCAAAGATAAGGCGGGCTGCTTCCTCCAGTTTCTTTCGGCCATTCTGCGAAAGGGTTTGAGCCTCCACGACAATAGGAAGGTGGGGAAGATAGAAAAAAAATTGAGCCTCTTCCCACAAGGAGGTATAGCTCAAGGCCGATTGAAACACCTCTTGCACCATGGCGCCGCCACCGCCAGAGCTCATATAGTGCAGCCTTTCGAGACTGTTACCAAAACGAAAAGAAGCGAGGATGAAGTTGAGCGTTTGAACGTCGCCGTGATCAAACCGAAGGAGTGGTTCCACCAGGTCGGTTACATAACGATCAAACAAATCCGGCCGTTGGGGGAAATTGTCCAGAAGGCGTTCCGCAATCTCCGCCAGTCGGCCAATCCGTTGGATGGCCCGCTGCCGATCCTGGTACTCTCCGGAATCGGGTGGCATCGATCGGAACAGGGCCTCCAACTCAGCCTGCTCGGCCTTCAGCTTCTCCTTCAACTCCGAAAGCTTCTGCTTTCGATCCTCCAACCCAGCGCGGGACTGCAATCGATCCTCCAGGCCGGCCCGATCCACCTCCGGCCGAAGGGTGTAGGCAGCGGTTGGCCCTCCACTGAGAATAACGATCAGCAAAGCGCACATAAAGCGCGCAAAGAAAAAACGGTTGGACTGCCGTAGGGTCATGGCAAATCAAGAAAATATGGATGACCGCCCCCCTTCTTAACCGAGGGCTGAATCATCGCTGATTCACCTCAATTTCAGTGTTAGCATACTATTTAGCTAGATACCTCTAGTATGCCACAGGTCCACTGCAAAATACAAGGAGCGGTC
>OBEQ012727853.1_pt1 | contig 11087 bp, 13 predicted proteins | sample 1670901 | NCBI WGS metagenome assembly OBEQ01 (sample SAMEA104232315, study PRJEB22302) | groundwater metagenome | biome: forest; feature: aquifer; material: groundwater | place: USA | collected 2011-08-07 | depth 5.4 m | reverse complement strand
TAACAAATCTTTCATATCGAGCCGAAGGTTGCGGGTTCGAGCCCATCGTCCCTCTCTTTCGCTTGACCCCTCGTACTACCAGGCGTAGCCTAAGGCGCTCAGAGTGCAACAGACGAGAGCCTTTCACGTCACGCATGACACGGAGGTGAGCAATGGCGCACTATGTGGTGCTCGCGAAGTTTACGGATCAGGGAATACGTACCATTAAAGATACGACCAAGCGGGCCAAGGCCTTCCGCAACCTTGCCCGCGAAATGGGCGTGACGATCAACGACATCTATTGGACCCTCGGCCGCTACGATGTCATCTTGACAATGGAAGCGCAGCAGGAGGAGGCGGTCGCTGCCCTGATGCTCAAAGTCGGCTCGCTGGGCAATCTCACCTCACAGACGTTGCGCGCCTTTAGCGAACCCGAGGTCAAGGCTCTGCTGGCAAAGTTTTAATGCGGATGAGGCTATTCACGCAGGCGTAGCCTGTCTTCGATGTGCGGGCGCTATACGTTCACTGATCTGCAGAGGGCCATCGCGCAACGTATTTTTCAGACGATCAATTTTCCGTAATATGAGAAGGCATTCCATATCGCACCGCCTCGCCTGGCGCAGCGTCTAGAGGATTTCACGCCGGCGTGGTGGTGCCGTAGCGCGCATGCGCAGACGATATTTGCTTCAACACTTCGAGCTCTTCCTGCGGTGCCGGTTCATCGCGAGTATTGGGACACGCCGGACGGCGATTTCCTTGAAGTAGATCATCTCCCCGCAGCGGCTGGCCAGCCAATCCTCATCATTTTGCATGGACTCGAAGGCTCCTCGCATGCGAATCAGGCGCAAGGCTTTCTCGTTGCGGCACATCGTCAGGGGTGGCGCGCTCTGGCGGTCAACTTTCGCTCCTGTGGCGGCACTCCTAATCGGTTGCGCCGCTCCTATCATGCTGGGGATACGTCAGACCTTCACGGGGTGGTGACGCGCGCGGCCACTCAGTACCCGCAAGCACCCATCTGCTGTGTGGGCATGTCACTCGGAGGCAACGTCCTGCTGAAGTATTTAGGGGAACAGGGAAGCGAGGCACCCGCCGCACTGAAAGCTGCGGTGGCGATCTCCACGCCATTTAATTTAGCCATCTCCGCCCGCGCTTTCGAGCAGGGTTTCGTTAATCAACTCTACATGCGACGCCTGCTCAGCACGTTAAAGCGCAAGACGTTGGTCAAGCTGACGCAGTATCCTGACCTGGTGGATCGTAGACGGTTACTCTCGGTACGGACGATCCGGGCATTTGATGAGCTCGTGACCGCTCCGGTACACGGCTTTGCCAACGCCACGGACTATTGGACCGCTTCCAGCTCCCGTCAATTTCTTGCCTCGATCCATCGCCCCGCGCTCCTGATCAGCGCGGTCGATGATCCGCTGGTGCCATTCGATGGGTCGCTGCGCCAAGACGTGGCGCGCAACCCTTATTTAACCGCCGAGTTTCCAGACGCTGGAGGCCATGTCGGGTTCGTGAGCGGCTTGCCGCATCATCCGATCTTCTGGGCTGAGCAGCAAGCTCTCAACTTCTTCAAGCAGCACGCCATTCACGCCTCTACGTAGCATCCACGGATCAGTCCTACGTGTTCCTGAGAGAGGAATGACGGCGCTAAAAGTTTTCCGACACGTTTCTTTCACCGCGCTCGTCTAATTAGTGAGAATGGACTGGATGATGCTGTGCTCTTCAAAGTGGCCTGGACGGATACTGGTGTCATGAGTGAGGAGCTCGCGCTGATTGAGCGCATTCTCGCTGGCGAGCACGAGGCCTACGCAGCACTGGTACGAGCCCATCAGGCGCGGCTGCTACGCCTGTGCGCGTCACTGCTCGGCGATGCGACACTGGCCGAAGATGCCACGCAAGAGATCTTCTTCAAGGCGTACCAGGCGCTACGGTCCTTCCGCGGGGAATCGGCCTTCAGTACTTGGCTGTACCGGATCGCCGCCAATCATTGTCTCGACCTCCTGCGCAAGCGCCGCCGCGAACAGGCAGAATCGTGGGAGACGTTGGTTGAAGAGTCTGGAGAACCCCCGTACGATGTCCTCACGACACCCGCTGATCCAAAAACAGCTGTGGCCAACGCCGAGCTGGTCCAACAAGCGCTCGCGCAGCTCTCCCCCGAGCATCGGCTCATCCTGACCCTCCGCGAAATCGAAGGACTGAGCTACCAAGAGCTGACGGTTGCACTCCACTGCTCCCTCGATGCGGTCAAGGCGCGTTTGCGCCGAGCTAGGCAGGAGTTGTTGGAGCGCGTACGACACTTTTTAGGCGCGGAGAGCGTCTAACAGGCAGGAGGACAATGATGGACCACAACGCGATCCAAGCCCAGCTCTTCGCGCTCTACGATGGTGAGCTGACCGGATCAGCTCGAGGCGCGGTTGAGAGCCATCTCCTCGACTGTACAGAATGTCGCGCGCTGCTCGCGGATTGGAAGCGAGTGGTTGGAGCATGCTTTCAGTCCCCAGAAGTCTCCAGCTCCGAAGCGCTTGTTCAGTGCGTTATGCAACGGATTGCCCGGGTGCCTCCGCAACCATTTCGTGTTCGTCTGCCACGTTGGATCGTGGAAGGCGGCTGGCTGGCGCCTGCTATCGGACTGGTTGGTCTAGGACTCGTCGTGATGCAAGGACCCTTGCAGCAAACGGTCTCAATCGAGACGTTGCTGCTCTCAGATGGGCGCGAACCGGCAGCGCTCCAGCAGGTTCTAACCGAGGAGAGCCCAAGCGGTGATGAGATCTTCGGTCTCCTCATGGAGGATGCCTCATGAAACTCGTCTCGAAGCAAGTGGTCATTGCCGTTCTGTTTGGCGTGTGTGTAGGGTTCGCTGGTGCGCGGTGGGGTTTTCCGCGCATAATGCGCCATCGATGGAGCAGCGGACAGTTCCAACATCGACTGCTGGATCGTTTCAGCTCAACGCTGAAGTTGACGCTTGATCAGCGCGCTCAGGTTGCCGCTATCATGGAAGCCAAGCGGCAGAAGATGGACGCGCTCCGTGCGGAGATCCGGCCACAGTTTCAAGCGCTCAGGACGTCTACCAGTGCAGAGATCCGTCAAGTGCTGACCCCGGAGCAGCAGAAGACGTTCGATGCCATGCAAGAGAAACAACAGGCTCGCATGAAACGGTTTCACGACCGCTGGGGAGGATTTGAGGACGGTCGATGAAGCTCGGTGGATTCATTAGGCACGGGGTGGAAGCATATCAAGGAGGAGCATTGATGCGACAGCGCGGAGTCTCTACTCACAGCATCATCGGGGTCGTTAGCGCGATTTTCCTGACCTGTATTCCATTGCAAACCGCCGAGGCGTTCAGTATTTCCTTCTGGCGTTCACGCCGTCCCTGGTATAGGACTCGCACGGTCGTCGTGCTGCCTGCTGGGGCTATTCCGATTCAGTGCGCGGGCAACGCGTACTATTATCGCCGGGGCGAATACTACCGACGAAGCCCGCGCGGGTATGCGGTAGTTCCCGCACCGATTGGCGCTGTGATTCCTACTCTTCCCGATCAACACCGGACCATGCTCATCAATGGCATTACCTACCATGAATACGACGGGGTCTATTATCGGGGCGGCCCCTCTGGCTACACTGTCGTACCGATTGCACAAGCGACGTCGGCAACGACGGGCGCGCCGGTCTTCTCGACAGACCCTGTTGGTTCTGCCGTTGCGCAGAGTACGGCGGTCATTAACGTCCCGAATAAAAACGGCAGCTATACGCCAGTGACGCTTCAACTCGCGAGCAGCGGTATGTATATCGGTCCCCAAGGGGAGGTCTATCCGAACTTGCCAACAGCGCAGCAGCTACAGAGCATGTATGGTAAGTGAGAGATAGAAGCGCTGGACGGATGTCGCAGGGCATGTTCATGAAGAATCTCTCGCTGCTTGGCGCGGCGTTGCTTATTACTGTACTGGGAGCCGGGCCCGTCAGTCTCGATACGATGAGAAAGTAGGAGCTGGAGACGACCGTATTCTGCTACGATGCCGGTATCAATGGCTGGGCGAAGACGGTTTTTGGTCGTGCTGCTGACAATCGTGAGCGGCTGCGCACGCGTGCAGCTTCCTGAAGCGCACATTATCTCCGGAGCAGCCCAGGAGGGGCTGACATGGGATCGAGCGGTCGATCTTGCACTCGCGCATCATCCGGATCTGCGGCAAGCACGCGAAACGCTCTCGGCAGCCGCCCACAACCGCACGCAAGCGCTTGGCGCGTATCTTCCAAGTGTCGATGGGACGGTCAATCGGAAGGACTCACGCACGACCACATCAACGACCACCGATTCTCTCGCGTTAGATCTGACTGTTGAGCAGCCCATCTTTACTGGCTTTAAGACAACCGGGGAAGCATTACGAGCCAGGCGAGAATGGGAAGCGGCTCGCTGGGCGTATCAGGAAACGAGTGCTGAAGTCCGCCGCTCGTTGCGCGAAGCCTTTGTAGAGCTCTTGCGCCTTCGCAAGCTGCTGGAGGTCGACCGGCGGATTGCCGCGCGTCGCCAGGAGAACGCAGAGCTTATCCGGCTGCGCTACGAAGCCGGCCGCGAACACGTGGGCTCATTGAAGCGGGCTCAGGCCATCGCGGAGCAAGCGGCCTTCGAGGTTCGCCAAACTGAACGGAAGATCGACAGCCAGTCGCTCGCGCTTGGCCGGCAGCTTGGCGGCTATTTCACTGTTCCGATGGAAGTGACTGGAGAGCTGGAGCAGTTGGTGCCACAAGCTCCAGAGCCACCTGGAGATTATGCCACGCTCGCTGAGCGCACACCACCGGTACAACGCCTGACGAGCAACGCTGAAGCGCTGAAAGCGGCAATGCTCTCAGCGCAGGCGGAACTATGGCCGACAGTGACAGGGACCTTCAACTACGGTTACGCAGGTTCCCGTGCGTCACATCTGAAGGATGATGCCTCGCTCGGGGTCACCGTGTCGGTTCCCCTCTTTCACGGGGGACGCAACGTCGAAGGCGTGCTCGAATCGAACGCTGAGTATCGAGCAGCGCTCGAGGCAGCGCGCAGCGCACGCGATCAACGTGTCGCCGATCTTGGCGCTCACTGGAGTACGTTCCGCGACGCGTGGGAATTTGTGGCGGTTCGGCAGTCGTTCCTTGACGCTGCCCGCCAGCGCTCCGAGATCGTGCACACGCAGTACACCACAGGGCTGACCGATTTTCAGACGTTCGATATCGCAGAGCAGGACCTCTCGGATTCTGAACGAGCGTACGTCCAAAGTCTTGCGGATGTTCTCGTGCAAGAAGCGGAATGGCTCCTAGCGAATGGAAGGGCGCTTGAAGAGGCGCACCATGCCAAGTAACGGACTGCTCCGGAGACGCTGGCGACAGATCCTGGTGATCCTTGTCGCTGTTGTGGGTGCAGCACTGCTGGTTCGCGGCTGCGTCCACCGCGGCGGCAAAGCTTCAAAGGAAGCGTTCCGTCGGGTAGCGGTCACCCGGCAGGAGCTACAGATCACGAAAACCGCCACGGGAGGAGTCACTCCGCAAAACCGCGTTGAAGTCAAACCGCCCATCGCTGGGCGTGTTGAGCAGGTGCTAGTCCATGAAGGCGATGCGGTCACGCAAGGCCAAGTGCTGGCATGGATGAGCTCCACAGAGCGAGCCGCGCTCTTGGACGCAGCCCGCGCCCAGGGAGCGGAGGCGTTGACGCGGTGGGAGACGGCCTATAAGCCTGCCCCGCTCATGTCGCCGTTGGATGGAATGGTGATCGTTCGGGCGGTCGAGCCAGGGCAAACGGTGACTACGAGTGATCCGGTTGTAGTCGTCGCTGACCGGTTGATCGTCAAGGCCCAGGTGGATGTAACGGATATCGGCGCGATTGCCCTCGGCCAGTCGGCGACGATCAGCTTGGATGCGTATCCCGAACAGGTCATCCCTGCACATGTGGACCACATTGCTTATGAGGCGAAGACGGTCAACAATGTCACGATTTATGCCGTCGATGTGTTGCCAGAGAAGGTCCCGGACGTGATGCGTAGCGGGATGACCGCCACGGTCACGTTCATAGTTGCGGCAAAGCTTGATGCGCTTGTGGTTCCTGCTGAGGCGGTGCATCAAGGCCCCTCTGGTCCTAGCGTACTGATTGCTAGCGTGAAGCGCTGGGAACAGCCGGCACACCGCAAGGTCACGGCCGGGATAACGGATGGAAAGTGGATCGAGATTACCGCTGGTCTGCAGGAAGGCGAGATGGTGCTTGCACCGTCGCTGCGGTTGCCGCGCACCTCGCAGGGTCAGGGCGGCCGCAGTCCCTTCTCGCCCTTTGGCGGAGGTGGCGGGCGCGGAGGAACAACGCAGCGCCGCAGTCAGCCATGACCCCATCCCCTGCGCGCTCGTCGCAGGCGAGCCAGCATGTTAGACAATCCTCTTTCGGTCTTGCGGGTCGAACGCAGGTGGTGGGATGATCGAGCTCTCCGGGGTCCATAAGACGTACCGCATGGGTGACGTCGATGTCCATGCCCTTGACGGAGTCTCTTTCACTATCGAGCCGGGCGAATTCGTCGCGATTATGGGTCCATCCGGCTCGGGCAAGTCGACCCTCATGCACGTGCTTGGCCTGCTCGATGTCCCGGATGCCGGCTCGTACCGCATGAATGGACAGCAGGTCGAACAGTTAAGCGATGATGAGCTCGCCGCCCTGCGCAGTCGCGCAATTGGCTTCGTGTTCCAGCAGTTCAATCTGCTCCCCCGCACGACGGCCGTCGAGAATGTCGCACTGCCGGTGCTCTATTCCGCCAACGGGAAGAGCACAACCAAAGCCCGAGAGCTCCTGCAAGAGGTTGGACTTGGTGAGCGACTTTCGCACAAGCCCAACCAGCTCTCCGGAGGCCAGCAGCAGCGCGTCGCGATCGCCCGGGCACTCATCAACACCCCGCAGATGATTTTGGCTGATGAGCCCACCGGTAATCTGGACTCTTCAAGCGCCGAGGAGATTATGGCACTCCTCCGAACGCTGAACGCGCGCGGCATGACCGTCGTGCTTGTCACCCATGAGATGGACATCGCCCAACAGGCACGGCGAATTATTCGGATGCGTGATGGCCGGATCCAATCAGATGAACAGATCCAGGGACAACATCCAACCGCGCAGTTGCCAAGCGCTGCTGGCGCTCAAGCGATCCTGCCATCGCCAGCTCGGATGACATGGCGGGAACTGCGCGCGCATATCCAACAAGCGGTGCGTGCGCTGCAAGCTAACAGGCTCCGAACCATTCTCTCCATGCTGGGCATTCTCATTGGTGTTGCAGCAGTGGTCGCCATGCTCGCGCTTGGAAGCGGCGCGCGGAAGTCGGTCGAAGCTCAGTTGGCATCCATGGGATCGAATCTGCTGGTGGTCAGGCCGGGGTCGCATCAGATCGGGGGGGTCGCACTGGAAACCGGAGCGGTGACTCGCCTGACGATGGAGGATGCGCAGGAGATCCGTAACGAGATTCCCCAAGTGGCTCGGGTTGCCCCTTCGGTTTCGGGCCGCGGGCAAGTGAGCCATGGCAACAAGAACTGGAACACGCAAGTGCAGGGGACGACCCCTGAGTACGCGATCAGTCGCGCCGCAGTGCCGGTGGTGGGACGATTCTTTACCGAGGAGGAGGTGCGCTCGCGGGCACGGGTCGCGGTGCTCGGGCAAACCGTGGTCCGTGAACTTTTCGGCGACACCAGCTCTGTGGGGGAACCCATCCTCATCAACCGCGTGCCGTTTCAAGTGATCGGTGTGTTGCCGGCTAAAGGGGCCACCGGCTGGCGGGATCAAGATGACGTGCTCGCTATTCCACTCTCCACAGCGATGCGCCGACTCCTCGGGAAGGACTATGTGGATTCGATCGATGTGGAAATCACCGATGCTGCGTCACTGACCACAGCACAGGATGCGATCCGCGAGCTCATGATCCGCCGGCATCACCTGCCGCCTTCACGACAGGATACCTTCGAGATCCGTAATATGGCAGAACTCCAAGCGGCCCTGTCTGAAACCAGCCGAACGATGTCATGGCTCTTGGCGTCGATCGCGGCGATCTCGCTGTTGGTTGGTGGCATTGGGATTATGAACATCATGCTGGTCTCTGTGGCCGAGCGCACGCGCGAAATTGGGTTGCGCAAGGCGGTCGGCGCCAGGCGGCAGGACATCTTGGCACAATTTCTCATCGAGGCGGTCGTCATCAGTCTGGTGGGAGGACTCGCCGGTATTCTCCTCGGTTGGGCGATGACGCTGGTGATGGCGACGCTGGCCGGATGGGCGACCGCGCTGTCGCTCTCTGCCGTTGTCCTGGCCGTTGGTTTCTCCGCGGCGGTGGGAATTATTTTCGGTCTCTGGCCGGCGCGTCAGGCTGCATCCTTGAACCCCATTGAAGCGCTCCGCTACGAGTAGTGTTTCTCCCTCCATTGAATCGCGGGACAGCAGCAGTTGCCCGGTTGTCCTAGCCTAAGAACCCTGCTAGACTACGGCTACGCTTCATGAGATCTCCCCTCACGCAGAAGGATTGCGCTGAACTGTTCAAGGCGCTCGCCGATCAAACCCGCCTGAAGATTCTCCATCTCCTCTTCGAACGCGAACAGTGCGTCAGCGATTTGATGGCCGCGCTGCACCTCAATCAATCCCACGTCTCGCATCATCTGAAAATTCTTAAAGTCGCCGGGCTGGTTGATGCTTCGCGAGACGGTCAGCGGATCTGCTACGCGCTTCACTCCAACGTTAAAGACAAGCTCTCGCAGGCGAAAGCGGAAGCGCTTGATCTTGGATGTTGTGAAGTCACGTTCCGCTAATAATTTTTTTCTAGGATATATCGACGTATCTTGATGAATTGATAGATGTGATAGGGAGTTGCCTCACAGAGGAGGAGACATGCTGGTATGGTTGCTGCTTGCCGTACTGTTTCTCGCCTATACCAATGGAGCGAATGACAATTTTAAAGGCGTGGCGACGCTCTTTGGCAGCCGCACCGCCAGCTATCGTCAGGCGCTTTGGTGGGCCACCGCCACGACCTTTGCGGGCTCTTGCGCCGCCATCCTCCTCTCTGGCGGCCTGATCAAGGCCTTCAGCGGGAAAGGGCTTGTGCCGGATGCGTTGACGCAGCAGCCAGCGTTCCTGCTGGCGGTTGGTGCGGGCGCGGCCCTGACAGTGTTGCTGGCGACCCTCACCGGTTTTCCAATTTCCACCACGCATGCCATCACAGGCGCGCTTGTGGGGGCCGGACTCGTGGAAGCGGGTGCGGTCAATTTCAGTAAGCTCGGGCAGATATTTTTTCTCCCGCTGGCCGTGAGCCCGTTTTTGAGCTTTGCGCTCGCGAGCCTGCTCTATCCAGCGTTCCGGTTCCTCCGTACCCGGCTCGGCGTTGAGCGGGAGATGTGCGTGTGTATCGACACTGGGGCGATGGAAGCGGTTGACGTACGTCCAGATGGGACCGCGGTGTTACGGACGACGGGTGCGACACTGACCGTTGGACAACTGAGCAACTGTGTGCAGCGGTATCAAGGCCAGGTCTTCGGGATTGACGGGCAATGGGTGCTTGATCGGTTGCATTACGTCTCAGCGGGTGCTGTCAGCTTTGCGCGAGGCTTGAATGATACGCCAAAAATTGTCGCATTGCTCATCGCTGCCAAAGGCTTGGGGCTGTCGTTATCGACCGGGATGGCGGCGGTCGGTGTGGCGATGGCGGTGGGTGGGTGGCTCAATGCCCGCACAGTGGCTGTTACGATGAGTGAGCGGATTACTTCGATGAACCATGGGCAAGGGTTCACCGCCAACCTTGTGACAGCCCTCCTCGTGACGACCGCCTCGCGCTTCGGGCTACCGGTCTCAACCACGCATGTCTCCTGCGGGAGCCTCTTTGGGATTGGTACCGTGGGCGGCAGCGCCCGCTGGCCGGTGATCCGGAACATCGTCCTCTCCTGGGTTATAACCTTGCCGCTTGCCGGTCTACTTGCGGCAACTCTTGCATACGCCATACGGATGTAGTGCGCTCCTTGGCAGTGCTTCAACGCTGCATGGGCGATTGTTCTTAGCCAGCGCGTGATGCTTGTATCAATTCGGATCGCCGTACACTAGAATAATAACGCAGAGAAGGGAGACCGCACTTCACAGAGGAGGTCCCACGATGCGCAAGAGTCGATGGGTCGTTGGAGTACTGCTTGTCGTAGTGAGTCTGGTGCCGATGGCCACATCTGCGGCCACTGCGCTGGGGGGCACGAAGTGGCAGGTGATGGTGACACCGGATGCGGCGGCAAAGAAAGCCGGCGAAAAGGCGTCGAAAGACACGTTGATTTTTAAAAACGGCCAAATGACATCAACCGCCTGCGTGAAGTATGGATTTTCTGCCACCCCCTATACGGCTACTGCGTCAGGCCAAGGAGCATCCTTCCAAACGACGCAGTTGAGCAAGAAGGAAGGCACGATGACATGGTCTGGGCAGGCGATGGGGAATACAATTAACGGCACGGCCATGTGGACGAAGAAGAACGGCGAGATGCTGCACTACCAGTTCAGCGGCCAGAAGACAAGCAAGTCGTAACGATTCATCCCGCAGTCAAAACAGCCTGTCTCACAAATGAGACAGGCTGTTTTGTTTGGCGGTTGCAACGGTTGTTCTATGATGCGCCGACAAGGCGCGTGGCTCGATGAGATTGTGTGCGTTCATCCTGAAGTTGGCGAGGCGCACGGGCCGTCAACCAATGGCGCACATCGGCGGCGTCGCGGCGCCACCAGCGGATCGTGGTCTCAATTGCTTCAAGTGATTGGCGCATCGTCCGGTCGGTGCCAGGGACCGGGTGGGTCTTAAAGAACTGACGGATCTCCTGGAGTTTCTCCATCGTGGTAAAGCCTCGAGTTGACCCCTCAATCATGTAAGTCATCATCCGCAAGCCGCCATCGCTGTAGCGCTCGATCAGCATCTTCCAGTGCCGCTTGATGAAGGCCCAGGCCAAATCACGTCCGGCCGGGTTGTGGCCATAGCCAGCGAGCACCATGTACGCATCCTGCCGGCGCACCTCATCCGAGAAGGCAAACATCAGTGCGCGGCGGATCAGGTCGCGCTGTTGCACAGTGGTTAATGCGCGTAAGATGCGCACCTTTTCTTCTGGAAGTG
>OBEQ011927180.1_pt1 | contig 11087 bp, 9 predicted proteins | sample 1670901 | NCBI WGS metagenome assembly OBEQ01 (sample SAMEA104232315, study PRJEB22302) | groundwater metagenome | biome: forest; feature: aquifer; material: groundwater | place: USA | collected 2011-08-07 | depth 5.4 m | reverse complement strand
TGGTGCCCGGGGTGGGAGTCGAACCCACATGAGGAAAAATCCCCAGAGGGTCTTAAGCGGTTCTCAGGTTTCTTTGCGCAAATACGGCAAATCAATTCCGGCATTCTTCGCCCTCGCGGAGAATGGGTTCGCCCAAATCAGGTCCCTTAGATGGCGGTCTCTTCGTCACGGAGGCAATCCATCAGGCGCCGGTTGAGGTAGTCGCGCCGACGTAGACGACATCCCCAGCCTGAATGGTTTTGAGCGCTTCGAAGCAAGCCCGGAAGTGCGGGCTGACGTTTCCCAGGCGGTTCGAGCGACTCACAATGACCACGATGGCGATCTTGCGTCCTGACAGGTTCTGCTGATACCGAAGGTTTGTATCGAGCGTGACCAGCGCATCAAATTTGCTTTCCGCGAGCGCCAAAAGCTCGCCGTTTTGTTTGCCGGACCAGTCGGATTCCTGAACGGTAAGGCATTCGTGGCCATTCGCGGCAAGGTAATCCTTCAACGCCCGAGGCGCACACTCGTCGACTAATACTTTCATCCAAGTTGTGAGACAAGGCTGGATCGCGCCTCTTCAATGGCGGCGATTGCCAGTTCGCGGCTCACGCTGGGATACTGTTCGAGGAACTGGTCCAAGGTTTCGCCGCCTTCCAAATAGTCCGTTAAAGCCTTGAAGGGCACGCGGGTACCCCGAAAAACAGGCTCCCCTCCGAGAATATTCGAATCCTTAACAATGACGCTTTGCATCTCCAGCCTCGCTTACTCGTGTAGAGTTTAGCAGGCAAAGCGGTAGAGAAAAAGCGGCTAAAGATATGCTAATCTGTCCGCGTGTTCGGCTACGCGCCTCGTGGTCGTGACCGATTCAACTCTCTGCGAAAATTGGTGCCCGGGGTGGGAGTCGAACCCACATGAGGAAAAATCCCCGGAGGATTTTAAGTCCTCAGCGTCTGCCATTCCGCCACCCGGGCAAGGCAGCTATGGGAAAAGTAACACGGTCAACGGGAGCGGGCCAATCCCTGCGGCTCACAGTTTCCCCTCAGCCTAAGGAAACTCCCGGCGGCCGCGAACGGTCATCGGGCCGCAAATTCATTAGACTGGAATCCCCGTCGTACTTACAATTCCCGTGAGTCATTTTGGAATCTCGGGCATCCAACGAGTGGACGCCCGCGGTGGTCAGGGTGGGCCTGCGCGCCTGCCAGGGGAGCAGCCTTGAGCCAGCCGAACGCCAGCACAGCCAGCCTGGACCAGCTCTGCATCAATACAATCCGGACGCTTTCGATGGACGCCGTGCAGCAGGCGAACTCCGGGCATCCCGGCACGCCGATGGCGCTGGCGCCGGTGGCGTACTGCCTCTGGCAGAATTTTCTGCGCTTCGATCCGAACGACCCGATCTGGCCGAACCGCGACCGCTTCGTGCTCTCGTGCGGCCACGCTTCGATGTTGCTCTACTCCCTGCTCCATCTCGCGCAGGTGAAGGCCGTGAACCCGGCGTATGAAACGCTGGGGGAGCCGTCGGTCCGTCTCGACGACATCAAGCGATTCCGGCAGCTCGACAGCAAGTGCCCTGGGCACCCGGAATATCGCTGGACTTCCGGCGTCGAGACGACGACCGGGCCGCTGGGGCAGGGCGTGGCGACGAGCGTTGGCATGGCCATGGCGCGCTGGTGGATGGCGCAGTACTTCAACCGGCCGGGATTCGAGTTAATTGATTTTGACGTCTACGCGATCTGCGGCGACGGCGACATGATGGAAGGAATCACCAGCGAAGCCGCCTCGATTGCCGGGCACCTGAAGCTCGCGAACCTCTGCTGGATCTACGACAACAACAAGATCACGATCGAGGGGCACACGGAGCTGGCGTTCAGCGAGGACGTGACGACGCGGTTTATCGGCTACGGGTGGAACGTCACGCGGGTGGGCGACGCGAACGACCTGCAGATGTTGGAGCGGGCTCTCCAGGTATTCCGGCAGACGGCGGACAGGCCGACGCTGATCATCGTGGACAGCCACATCGCGTATGGCGCGCCGAACAAGCAGGACACCAGCGGCGCGCACGGCGAACCGCTGGGCGAAGAGGAGATCCGGCTGACGAAGCGCAACTACGGCTGGCCCGAGGACGCGAAATTTCTCGTGCCCGACGGAGTCTACGGACATTTTCAGAACGGCATGGGAAAACGCGGTGGCGCGGCGCGCGCGGCGTGGATGGCGAAGTTCGAGGAGTACAAGAAACAGTTCCCGCAGCTCGCCGACCAGCTTTTCCGCATGCAGCACCGGCAATTGCCCGATGGCTGGGACAAGGACCTCCCGGTCTTTCCCGGGGACCCCAAGGGGCTGGCTTCGCGCGACTCGTCCAACAAAGTGCTGAACGCGGCCGCCAGGAATCTTCCCTGGCTGATCGGCGGGGCCGCGGACCTGGCTCCCTCGACGAAGACGCGGATAACGCTCGAGGGCGCGGGCGATTTCCAGGCGGGAACGCGCGGCGGGAGGAACCTTCATTTTGGAATCCGCGAGCACGCGATGGGTTCCATCGCCAACGGGCTCTCGCTCTCCAAGATCCGGCCGTATGCCTCCACCTTCTTGATTTTCAGCGATTACATGCGCGCTTCGATCCGGCTGAGCGCGTTGATGGAACTCCCCGTAATTTACATTTTCACGCACGATTCCATCGGCGTGGGGGAAGACGGGCCGACGCACCAGCCCATCGAGCAACTGGCTTCTCTGCGCGCGATTCCCGGGATCGTGGTGATCCGCCCGGCGGACGCGAATGAAGTGACCGAGACGTGGCGCACGGTTCTGCAGATGCGGCACCAGCCCGCGATCCTGGTCCTGGCGCGGCAGGCCTTGCCGACGGTCGACCGCACGCGATACGCCCCGGCCTCCGGACTGGCGAAGGGCGCCTACATCCTGGCGGAAGCGATGGGCGGCAAGCCCGAGGCGATCCTGATCGCCACCGGTAGCGAAGTGGCGCTGTGCCTCGAAGCCTACGAAAAACTTTCGGCGGAGGGAGCCCGCGTCCGCGTAGTCAGCATGCCCTCGTGGGAGCTTTTCGAGAGCCAGCCACAGGCGTATCGTGATTCCGTGCTGCCGCCGGACATCACCGCGCGCGTTTCGGTTGAGCAGGCATCCACGATGGGCTGGGAAAAATACACCGGACCCCGCGGCCGGATGATCGGCATGAAGACGTTTGGAGCGTCCGCCCCTCTCAAGGAGCTCCAGAAAAAGTTTGGATTTGTGCCGGACGGCGTGGCGGCGGCCGTCCGCGAATTGCTGGGCAGATAGCAGGCGCATGAAAATCGTCATTGGCTCGGATCACGCGGGATTTGCGCTGAAGACGCAGATGGCAGGATTGCTGAAAAGCTGGGGCCACGAAGTTCTGGACGTCGGCGCGCGAGACGAACGGCCCTCGGATTATCCGGATTTTGCGGCGGCGGTGGGGCCCGCCGTGCTCGATGGAAGGGCCGAGCGCGGGGTGCTGATCTGCGGCAGCGGAGTCGGCGCGAGCGTCGCCGCCAACAAGCTGCGAGGCATTCGCGCCGGACTGTGTCACGATACTTATTCGGCGCACCAGGGTGTGGAGCACGACGACATGAACGTCCTGGTTCTGGGCTCTCGCATCATCGGCGCAAAGCTCGCCGAAGAGCTGGTCCGGGCATTTCTCGCGGCGAAATTCACGCACGAAGAGCGGCACGAACGCCGCCTCGCGAAAATCAGGGCATTGGAGGCGAACAATGAGCACCACTAAGATGGCCACCGGGAATGCGCTCCAGGAATTGAGCGCTCTGGGACAGTCCGTCTGGCTGGATTTTATCCGCCGGAACCTGATCACGACCGGCGAGATGAAGGCGCTGGTGGACGCCGGGCTTCGTGGCATGACCAGCAATCCCACGATTTTCGAGAAGGCCATCGCCCAGAGCAACGACTACGACGAAGCGATCCGCCGCGCGCTCGACGAGAATCCGAACATGGATATCGTCGCGCTGTTCGAGCGCATCTCGATTGAAGACATCCAAATGGCGGCGGACGTTCTCCGCCCGGTCTACGATTCGTCCGGCGGGGCCGACGGATTCGTCAGCTACGAGGTGGGACCCGACCGCGCTTACGACACGCAGGGGACGATTGCCGACGCGCGGCGTTACTGGAAGGCGATTAACCGCCCAAACGTGATGATCAAGGTTCCGGCGACGAAGGAAGGCATCCCCGCCGTTGAGACGCTGCTCGCGGAAGGTATCAACGTCAACATCACGCTGATGTTTTCCCTGGCTCACTATGAAGCCGTGGCGCAGGCGTATCTCGGGGGCATCGAAAAAGCCAAAAGTCCCAAAGGCATTTCTTCGGTCGCTTCGTTCTTCGTCAGCCGCGTGGATACGCTGGTGGACAAGGAGCTCGGGCAAATCGGAACGCCTGCGGCACTGGCCGCCCGGGGAAAGATCGGCATCGCCAACTGCAAGCTCGTGTATCGCCGTTTTGAGGAGCTGTTCGGCGGCGAGCGCTTCGCGAAACTTGCGGCCAAGGGCGCGCGCGTGCAGCGGCCGCTATGGGCCAGCACGGGCACGAAAAACCCGGCGTACTCCGACGTGATGTATGTGGACAACCTGATCGGCCAGCACACAGTGAACACGGTTCCTCCGGCGACGCTCGACGCCCTGCGCGACCACGCGACCATCAAGGAAACGATTCTTACCGGCCTCGACGACGCGAAAAATACGTTCGCCACCGTCGCCCGTCTGGGCATCGACATGGGCGCCATCACGGAGACTCTGCAAAGCCAGGGCGTGACACTCTTCTTCGATTCCTACAAGCAACTCCTGAAGTCGCTCGACGACAAGCGCAGGAAAATTCTGGACACGCGCGTTGATCCGCATCGCATGGCGCTCGGCGCGGCGCAGGCCGCGGTGGAGAAACGCCTCGCGAGCTGGCAGGCCGCGGATTTCGGCCGCCGCCTGTGGGCCAAGGATCACACGCTGTGGGCGAAGGAGCCGACCGAAATTACCAACCGGCTCGGCTGGCTCGGACTTCCGGAAGGAATGGCCAAGCAGGCCGATGACCTCGCGCAGTTCGTGCAGGCCGCCCGCGCCGACGCCTTCGACCAGGTCGTCCTGCTGGGAATGGGCGGATCGAGCCTAGCGCCGGAAGTTTTCGAGATGACTTTCGGGCACAAGCAGGGTTACGCCGATCTGAAGGTGCTCGACAGCACGCATCCCGACGCGGTGCGCGCGGTGGAGAAAACCATCGACACGGCGCACACGCTGTTCATCGTTTCCAGCAAATCGGGCACGACCCTCGAGCCGAACTCCTACATGAAATATTTCTGGGCGCGCGTGGGCGAGAAAACCAAGGATGTCCCGAGGCACTTCGTCGCTATCACCGATCCCGGCACGGCGATGGTCAAGGAAGCCCAGTCGCGAAAATTCCGCCGGATCTTCGAAGCCACGCCCGATGTCGGCGGCCGCTATTCCGCGCTCACTCATTTTGGGCTGGTGCCCGCCGCGCTGATCGGCGTGGATATTTCCCGATTCCTCTCCGTTGCGGCGGGGATGGCCCGTGCGTGCGGGCCCGAAGTTCCGGCGTCGCAGAATCCCGGTTTGGTCCTGGGCGCGGCGCTTGGCGAGCTTGCTCTCGCGGGCCGCGACAAAGTCACGTTTGCCACTTCACGCTCGTTCGCTCTGCTCCCGGCGTGGCTCGAGCAATTGATCGCCGAAAGCACCGGAAAGAACGGCAAGGGAATCGTTCCCGTGGCGGGCGAGCGGCTGGGTCCTCCGGAAGTGTACGGGCAGGATCGCGTGTTCGTTTATCTGCGGGCGGCGCAGGATGCGGATTCCGAACAAGAAGCCAAGTTGAAAGCGCTGGAGGCGACGGGACATCCCGTCATCCGGATCGAAGCGGGAGAGACGCTCGATCTGGGGCAGGAATTTTTCCGCTGGGAACTCGCGATTGCCGCGGCAGGAGCAGTCCTGGGCATTCAGCCGTTCGACCAGCCCGACGTGGAGCTGGCGAAAAACCTGGCGCGGCAGGCGATGGCCGGACAGTCGCAATCCGTTCCCGGCGCAGAGCCGGTTGCGGCCTCAAATGGCGAAGCGCTTCGGAAGGCTGTCGGTGGCTGGCTGGGCAGCGCCAAGCCGGGCGACTACTTTTCCATCCAGGCGTATCTCGCGCCCGGCGCGACCACAACGCTGGCTCTTGAATCGATCCAGAAAACTCTGCGCGACACGAGGCGTCTGGCCACGACGCTGGGCTACGGGCCGCGCTTCCTGCACTCCACCGGGCAACTCCACAAGGGTGGACCCAACACGGGGCTGTTTGTGCAGTTCGTGGACGAGCCGTCGGATCCGCTGCCGGTTCCGGAAACCGACTACTCGTTTGGCCAGTTGATCCGCGCGCAGGCGCTTGGCGATTTCCAGGCGCTCACGCAGCGAGGCCGCCGCGTTCTCCGCGTGAATCTCGGCAAAGACGCGGCTGGCGGGCTGCGCCAGTTTGAGATCGCGGTTCGCGGATGATGCACTCCGGCCGGTTCAGGAAAACACCGGCGCGGTGGGTAAAAAAGTTCGCAAGGCATAATCAAACTGTGGTGACGCGTGATCCGTGCAAAGGAGCCATCTGCTCATGCAACTGGGAATGATCGGTCTGGGCCGCATGGGAGCCAACATGGTTCGCCGACTCACCAAGGGCGGCCATGCGTGCGTCGCGTTTGACCGCAGCAGCGACGCGGTCCGGCAGCTTTCCGGCGAAGGAGCCACCGGCGCAGCCTCGCTCGATGACTTCGTGCAGAAATTGAAGGCGCCGCGCGCGGTGTGGCTGATGGTGCCTGCCGCTGTTGTAGACAGCACCTTAGCCGAGCTTGCGCCCAAGCTGCAGAAGGGCGACATCCTGATCGACGGCGGCAATTCCTACTACATCGACGACATTCGCCGCGCGAAAGAGCTCTCCACGCGCGGAATTCATTACGTGGATGTCGGCACGAGCGGTGGAGTCTGGGGACTCAAGCGCGGCTATTGCCAGATGATCGGCGGCGAGACCGAGGTCGTGAAGCACCTGGACCCGATCTTCAAGACGCTCGCTCCGGGCCGTGGCGAAGTGCCCCGCACGCCGGGCCGCGAAAAAGCCGTGGGAACGGCCGAGGAAGGTTATCTCCATTGCGGACCCTCCGGCGCGGGACACTTCGCAAAAATGGTACACAACGGCATCGAGTACGGCTTGATGGCCGCCTATGCCGAAGGATTGAACGTCCTGAAGCACGCCAATGCCGGGAATAAATCCCGCAGCGTGGATGCAGAGACTACGCCGTTGCGCGAACCCGAGCACTATCAGTACGACTTCAACCTGGCGGATATCACGGAGGTCTGGCGCCGCGGCAGTGTTGTGGCTTCCTGGCTCCTGGACCTCACGGCTATCTCTCTGCTCGAACAGCCAACGCTTGAGCGCTTCTCCGGCCGCGTTTCGGATTCCGGTGAAGGCCGCTGGACGGTCCTCGCGGCGATCGAGTCCACCACCCCGGCGCCCGTCCTGACGGCGGCGCTCTACCAGCGATTTACTTCCCGCGGCGAAGACGACTTCGCCGCAAAAGTCCTGTCCGCCATGCGCTTCCAGTTCGGCGGGCACGTCGAGAAAAAGTCCAGCCATTAGGGCTTCCGGAGAACCTGCGCGTGGCCCGCGAAATCCGCATCCTGGAAAACGCCGAGGCGATTTGCCGGGCGGCAGCGGACGAATTCGTCGCGGCGGCGGACGGCGCCGTTCGCGCGCGCGGGCGGTTCACGGGCGCGCTGGCGGGAGGCTCCACGCCGAAAGCGCTCTACGCGCTGCTCGCGACGCATCCCGCATTTCGCAACGGAGTCGCGTGGGACAAGACTTTTTTCTTTTTTGGGGATGAGCGCCACGTCCCGCCGGAGGACGCCGAGAGCAATTTCCGGATGGCCAATGAAACCCTGCTGTCCAAGCTGAATCTGGCTCCGCGCCAGGTGCTGCGCATGAAGGGCGATCTGCCCGACGCCACGAAGGCCGCCGCCGAGTACGAACAGTCGCTGCGCGGCTTTTTTCTGGCCGATGTCGGAGCCTTGCCCCGTTTCGACCTCGTGCTTCTTGGAATGGGCCCCGACGGCCACACCGCTTCGCTCTTTCCCGGGACAAAAGCGCTGCACGAAGAAAAGAAGCTGGCGGTCGCGAATTGGGTTGGAAAATTTTTCACCGAACGCATCACCTTGACCGCGCCGGTCTTTAACAACGCCGCCCGCGTCATTTTTCTCGCGCACGGCGACGACAAGGCCCCGGCCCTGAAAGGCGTCCTGGAGGGGCCGCACGAACCCGAACAGCTTCCCGCACAGCTCATCCAGCCAAAAAATGGTACATTGCTGTGGCTGGGGGACAAGACTGCGGCCCGCCTGCTTGCGCCGGCCGCTTTCTAGGAGAAGAACGCAACGCCATGGCCACGACGAGCAGCAGCACCCAGATCGCGCAACATCTGGGCGACAAAGCCGAGTACCTTTTGGAGTTCAATTCCCCGAAGATCGCCCGCGAGCGGCTTCACATTCCTGGCCCGGATTTTGTGGACCGCGTCTGGTCCCTTTCGGACCGCAACAACCGGGTCCTGGCGAATTTGCAGCGCCTGTTTCGCGGCGGCCGCCTGGCCGGCACCGGCTATCTTTCCATTCTGCCCGTGGATCAGGGAATCGAGCACTCCGCCGGGGCCAGCTTCGCGAAGAACCCGGACTATTTTGACGCCGAGAATATCGTCAAGCTGGCCATCGAAGGCGGCTGCAACGCGGTGGCGTCCACCTACGGTGTGCTGGGGGCGATCGCGCGCAAATACGCGCACAAGATTCCCTTCATCGTGAAGATCAACCACAACGAGCTGATGACCTTCCCCAACAAGTTCGATCAAATCCTGTTCGGCACCGTCCAGGAGGCGCACAACATGGGCGCCGCTGCCGTTGGCGCCACCATCTATTTTGGTTCGGCGGAGAGCGCCCGGCAGATCGTCGAGATTTCCCAGGCCTTCGCCCGCGCGCACGAACTCGGCATGGCCACGGTTCTCTGGTGCTACCTGCGGAACAGCGCCTTCAAGAAGGACAAGGACTATCACGTGGCCGCCGATCTGACCGGGCAGGCCAATCACCTCGGCGTCACGATCCAGGCCGACGTCATCAAGCAAAAGCTCCCGGAAAATAACGGCGGCTTTCCGGCCTTGAATAGCGGCGATTCCAGCTACGGAAAATTCGACAAGCGAATCTATTCCGACCTGTGCAGCGATCACCCCATCGATCTCTGCCGCTACCAGGTGGCAAACTGCTACATGGGGCGCGCCGGCTTGATCAACAGCGGCGGCGCTTCCGGCGCGAATGATTTCGCCGAGGCGGTCATGACGGCGGTGATCAACAAGCGCGCCGGCGGTATGGGCCTGATCTCCGGCCGCAAGGCGTTCCAGCGCCCGATGAAAGAAGGCGTTGCCCTGCTGAACGCCATTCAGGACGTCTATCTCAGTCCCGAAGTCACCGTTGCCTGAGTTCCGGGCCGCGTCGGCTCGTCCTTCACAATAGAGAAGGGCCCAAAAATTTCGCGCACCTACTCCGGCTGCGCCGGGGGATTTTCCCGAGGTCCTTGCTTCCACCGGAACAAAACGATTCCGTCTCATCAATCTATCGCAAAAAATGGTCCGTACTGCAGGGGTATTGGTAGCGGTACCGGGAATCGAACCCGGGTTTCGACCTTGAGAGGGTCGCGTCCTAACCCCTAGACGATACCGCCGTGGGAATCCATCGCATCCCGTCGCTGCGATTGTGCTCTCATTCTGTCATGGACGATCTGCAGCGATCAAGCCGCGCGGAGGCGCCTTCCGCAGCGGCCGGAACGAAAAAAAATTGTGCCGGCAGGGGTCGCACCGCAGGGCAGGCGCGCGCAGCAGTCGCCCCAGGCCGGAGGCTCTTCCCGTCACCCGCTCGGGCAGAACCCTTTGCAGTTCTAGATTCCCGCAGTGCCGGCAATGCGCGTAGAACAGCGAGCTCAGCGGCACCGTCATCGCGTAGAACCGCGTCTCACACCCGTTGCATCGCCACGGCAGCACGCCGGACATCCCCAACACGATGTCTTTTACCGATCGCCGCCGCGAACGCCGGCAATCTTTGTGCTTACACAACGGGCAGGTCAACCGTCATTCCCCCGCCGGCCTTCGGCATGGATTCCACCCCAACACTCTTCCCAACCGGGCGCACTCTCCCGCCATTCTGGGGGAAGAGAGTACAATATCTTTTTTCCGTTGAGGAGAGTTCATGTCGGACTACACCGTGGAACATGCGCGCGCGGGCATCAAGGCCAAACTCCCCCTGCTGGAAACCTGGCCCAACCAGTTCCCCGGCTACGTGATCGTCACCCGTTTCCCGGAGTACACGTCCGTCTGCCCCAAGACGGGACTCCCCGATTACGGCGCGATCACCATCCAATACATGCCCCGCAAGCTCTGCCTCGAGCTCAAGGCCCTGAAGATGTACCTCCTCGCCTACCGCAACCTTGGCATCTTCTATGAAAACGCCGTCAACCGCATCCTTCGCGATATCGTCGATGCCGTTCACCCCGAATGGTGTGTCGTCCCCGGCGAATTCACCCCTCCCGGCGGCCTTTCGCCCTCCATTCTGGCCCGCTGGCCCCGCCGCCGCAGCCCTCGCAGGTGAAGAAACCTCCCTTTACCCAGTTGTAGACAAGGCCTCCCTTGCCGGTCATAATCCCCTTGGACCGGGCAAACCTGCCCGCTCTCGAAGGGAGAAAACGGAATGAGTTTGTCACCAAATGTTCCGGGCGCGCGCGAATCCTATCGCTACGAGAATCAGGGCAGCCCGCGATGGATCGCCATCCTGTTCGGAGTCCTGTTTGTCGTGGTGGCCGCCGTCGCACTCATCGACTACACCGCGCAGTCCAGAATGGAACGGGACGTCGCCAAGTCACAGGAGCAGAGCAAAATTCTCACCGCCCAGCTCGAACAGGCCAACGCCCGCCTAGCGGACATCAAGGGCCACGTCGAGGTCGCCGAGCAGAAGCTCGGCCTGCCCGTCGCCGAGCTCGCCCAGGCGAAGAGCCGCGCCGAAGCCATCCGCAAGGAGCAGAAAGCCGCTGACGAGCGC
>OBEQ012843991.1_pt1 | contig 11088 bp, 8 predicted proteins | sample 1670901 | NCBI WGS metagenome assembly OBEQ01 (sample SAMEA104232315, study PRJEB22302) | groundwater metagenome | biome: forest; feature: aquifer; material: groundwater | place: USA | collected 2011-08-07 | depth 5.4 m | reverse complement strand
AGGGAGTTGTAGATCCGGAGGAAAAAAGAAAAATCATTGGCGAGACATTTATAAGAGTATTTGAGAGGGAGGCGGAAAAATTAGGAGCAAAAATATTAGTGCAAGGGACAATCTACCCCGATGTTATTGAAAGTAAAGGTACAGAGCATGCACATAAGATTAAAACTCATCATAACGTGGGAGGAATTCCTAAAAAACACGGTTTTAAAATAATTGAACCTCTTAAGCAATTTTACAAAGATGAAGTAAGAGTAATTGCCAGCCAACTTGGTTTTCCCAAGGAACTTATATATCGCCATGTTTTTCCAGGACCGGGATTGGCTGTAAGGATTATTGGTGAAGTTACTATGGAGAAGCTGGATATTTTAAGAAAAGCAGATGCAATCGTAGTTGATGAGCTAAAGAAATCCGGATTGTATAACGAAATATGGATGGGATTTGCCATATTGGCAGGCATAAAAACGACAGGCGTTGCCGGAGATGAACGAAAATATGGGGAAACTATTGCCCTGCGAGTTATAGAATCCAAAGATACGATGACTGCTGATTGGGTACGTCTGCCTTATAATTTACTGGCAAAAATTTCCTCACGTATAGTCACAGAAGTTTTTGAGGTGGTGCGGGTAGTCTATGATATCACTACTAAACCTCCGGCGACGATGGAGTGGGAGTAGAGATGTTATAATACCAAAGTATTTATGTTACCAACATTTCTTATAACATTTAGAGAAGTTATTGAGGCAGCCCTGATTGTGGCAACAATACTTGGGATTTTAGTGAAATTGGGGCATCAGAAAAGTATCAAGACTGTATGGATAGCTACAGGAGCGGCGGCAATATTAAGTATTCTCTTATTGGGCGTAGGTAGTCTTTTTGGTCTTAAAGTTCAAGAATTATATTCCGGAAGAACAGAAGCAATTGTCGGAGGAGTATTAATGGTTGTTTCAGCCATCTTTATCACCTGGGCTGTCTTTTTCCTGCATAAGTACTTTGCCCAATATAAAACACATCTTCTGGCCAAGATAAAATCGACAGTTGAGAAAGAAGAACAAAAAGGACTCTTTGTACTTGTGTTTACAGCAGTTTTCAGGGAAGGGTTTGAGATTGTACTGTTTCTTTCCACCATCTATTTCTCTTCAAATCCGCAAAGTATTTTTACCGGATTTCTAGGAGGTGCAATATTTGCCCTATTGGTCTCATTTGGATTATTTACCGCCACATTAAGACTGCCGGTTTTTTATGCTTTCAGAGTGACCAGCATCCTTCTTATCCTTTTTGCCGCAGGTCTTCTGGCAAGAGGCGTCCATGAGTTTGCCGAAGTGGGGCTTTTGCCTGAGATTGGCAAAATGACATTGGCCTTTATTCCTCCGAAAACTACTTTTATAGGAGAAATGATCAAAACAGTTTTTGGTCTGACCCAAAAAATGGACCTGATTCAATTAAGTCTTTATTCAACATACGTATCTTTCATGGGCTGGTGGGTATTTGGGAGAAAGGATGTGCCCGTTCATCAATGAAGTATATTCACATTCTATTTTTGATCATATTTGGCTTATTTATATTTGACGGGGGAGTACTATCGGCTCAACAAACAATATCATCTTCAAATCCTACACCCACCTCTTCAGTTGAATATGCTTTGCCCTTCGCCGGGTTATTGCCAGATCATCCTTTGTATACAATTAAGGTTCTGAGAGATAGAATCTTACTTTTTTTTACCCGTGATCCTGAAAAAAAAGTCCATCTGAATTTACTTTTTTCCGATAAACGGTTAGTTATGGGCCAAATATTATGGGAGAAAGGGAATATTGATTTATCTGTTTCGACGATTGGAAAGGGGGAGAAGTATCTTTTATCAGCTGCTATTGATCTATTGGCACTTAAAAAGCAAAAAAATCTGCCTCCGGGACTTTCTGATAAGGTGGAATTAGCAACCAATAAGCATGAGGAAGTTATAATGAAACTTATAAAATCAAGTGGTGATGAGGTAAAACAACAGGGGTTAAATTTAGCTTTGGGTATCAATCATCAGGCGATGCAACAAATTCTTTCGGTTAAATGAGAAAATCAAGATTTGAGTAAATTTTTTATACCCTCTTTAAAATAAATACAAAACTCGAATATTTTTGTTGGTCATTTTCAATTTTTAAGTCTTCTAATCTGCTTTCAAGGCTGGCGCAAAAACTGATATAATTTGATATATTTTGTCTACTTGACAGTAGCTATTTAGGGTCATACCATTGACATGGACGCTATAGATAGAGTATAACGGTTTTCACGCAAGCGCGTGTTTTTTATGCGCAAGATTTGGACTGTTACGATAATACATCTTACTGAAATTCGATGAAATGTTTACACTGAAGTTATGAAGTGTGCCTACTGTGAAAATATCGATACTGAAGTCATTGAGACTAGAGATAGTGAAGATTTAGGCACGACCAGAAGAAGAAGAGAATGTAGTAAATGTACCAAGAGATTTACAACATACGAGCGGGTAGATAGCGTGCCGATAATTGTAATAAAGAAAGACGGACGTAAAGAGCAATTTGAGCGGGGAAAACTACAAATGGGGATCTTGAAGGCTTGCGAGAAAACAATGGTAGGAATTGAGGAAATAAAACAAATTGTAGATGAGGTTGAAAAAGAGTTAAGAGGTCTTGATGGGGTGGAAGTAGAAAGCAAAAAATTGGGGCAGATGGTAGCCACAAGACTAAAAAAATTAGACAAAATTGCATATATAAGATTTGCATCTGTATTTCGAAGATTTTTGGATGTAGAGGATTTCGAGAAAGAATTGCAGAAATTATTATAGATGGGAGTTAACGAACGAAGTGAGTTTTACTCCCAACTATGGTGTAAAATTTATCAGAATTTTACATCCATAAACACTATTATTCACATTACATTTTCTTAAACTGATCTATGAAACTAACAGGCATTCGCCAACAGGTATTTCTGGATCGTTATTCATTGAAAGATGATAATGGTAAACCTCTGGAAACTATTCCGGAGGAAATGTGGAGAAGAGTAGCCAAAGGAATTTCACAGGTAGAGGATCCGAAGGTGAGAAAAGATTGGGAGAAAAAATTTTATGATGTGATGGTGGATTTTAAATTAGTTCCGGGTGGTAGGATTCTATCCGGAGCTGGCACAGGTTATAAAGTAACTTACTATAATTGTTTTGTGATTCCATCGCCTGCCGATTCAAGAGAAGGCATACTTGATACTTTAAAGCAAATGGTGGAAATAATGGCTCGCGGAGGAGGAGTAGGCATCAATCTTTCCTCACTTAGACCACGCGGAGCAAGAGTGAAAAAAGTAAACGGATTTTCCTCGGGTCCCTGTAATTGGGCGGAGTTATTTTCCGTTGCTACCAAAGATATCATCCAGCAGGGCGGTACCAGACGCGGAGCGCTTATGTTGATGTTGTGGGACTATCATCCTGATATAGAGGAATTTATAACCGTAAAAAGAGATTTAAGTAGAATTAACGGTGCAAATCTTTCTGTGTGTGTTTCAGATAAATTCATGGAAGCAGTGAAAAAAGACCAAGACTGGAATTTGGTTTTTCCGGATACAGCTGATCCTGAGTATGACACCAAATGGGAAGGATATCTGGACGAATGGCAAAAAATGGGAAAGAAAGTAAAAGTGTATAAAACAGTCCGTGCCAGAAAAATATGGGATCTTATTTGCGAGGCAGCTTGGGCATCCGCTGAACCTGGACTCGTTTTTATGGAGCGTTACAATAAGTGGAATAATAACTGGTATTTCAACAAGATAAACTGCGTAAATCCATGCGGGGAAGAGGGACTTCCGGCTTGGGGTGTCTGTAATCTTTGTTCTATAAATTTATCTGCTTTGGTGGAAAACGGCAAGATAGACTATGAAGAATTAGCCAAAATCGCCAAAGTAGGCGTGCGATTCCAGGATGATATCATCGATGCTGATTCATATGTATTTGAAAAGATAAGAGAAGTGCAACAAAACGGAGAAAGACGTATCGGTCTGGGTACAATGGGTTTGGGAGATGCTCTGATAAAGATGAAAATGCGTTATGGTTCAGTGGAGTCTCTAAAGGTGATTGATAAAATTTACAAAACCATAAGAGATGCAGCATATGAATCATCTATTGAAATCGCTCGCGAAAAAGGACCTTTTCCCAAATTAGAGGTAAAAAAACATTTGCAGGGATACTTTATAAAACAATTACCGGAAAAAATAAAAAAAGGAATTAAAAAATGGGGGATTAGAAACTCGGTGCTTTTACAGCAGGCCCCCACAGGATCAACCTCACTTCTTTCCGGGGTCACGTCTGGTATTGAACCGGTTTATGAGTTTTCTTTCATAAGACGGGACCGTTTGGGTGAACACAGGCTTTATCATCCTTTGTTTGATGAGTGGAAGAAAAACCATCCCGATGATCCCGTGCCATCTTATTTTGTTTCCGCAAATGATTTGTTGCCGGAGGATCATGTGAAAGTACAGGCGGCAATTCAAAAATACGTAGATGCTTCTATATCCAAAACTGTAAACGCTCCCAATATACACAAGGTCGAGGATGTGAGAAAACTATATACTTTAGCTTATGAGTTGGGATGCAAAGGGGTAACTTATATGCGGGATGGAAGTAGGCCCGGAGTCCTGGAAAGAATTGTTGAACAGCCTGCGCAAGTAGACAAAAAAGAAATAGTTGTTTCAGAAGAGAAAACAAACGGTGAATCAGTACCTAAAATCACTCCCCGGCCCATGATGGTGAAGGGAGCTACTTATCAAATTGATACCCCGGTGGGTGCTGCTTTTATAACCATCAATACCGGAGTCAATAACGAGCCTCTTGAGCTTTTTGTAAATGTAGGCAAAGGCGGATCAGATGTGACTGCTATGGCCGAGGCGCTGGGAAGATTGGCTTCATTAGTACTTCGGATGCAATCTAATGTATCATCTACAGATCGTGCCAAGCAAATTTTCAATCAACTATATGGTATCGGTGGATCTAAATCTTTGGGATTTGGGGACAAAAGAGTGCGGTCATTGCCTGATGCGGTTGCCAAAGTATTGGCGATGCATTACGGTTACAAGATAAAAAATGGTAATGGAAACGGACAAGCAAAAGAACAAATACAAGTTGCCGAGATTGCTGTCACTACCCAGCAGCCACTTCTTGTCGAAAAATCAGAATTTGATCTTTGTCCATCGTGTGGCGAGGCAGCACTGGCTTATGAGGAAGGCTGCAAGAAATGTTACAGCTGTGGATATTCAGAGTGCTAATAATTCCCCATCATGCCTTCAAAAGTAAAAATATATACTAGAACAGGGGATAGCGGAAAAACTTCTCTTTACGCTGGTATAAGGGTCCTAAAAAGCAGTATTCGCGTGTCTTCTTATGGAACTGTAGATGAATTAAATAGTCTTCTGGGAGTCGTCCTTTCCAAAATAAAAGAGGAGAAAATATCGAAATTTATTGGGTGTATCCAAAAAGATTTATTTTTAATCGGCAGTTTCCTGGCTGGAGCAAAAATGGATTTATCAGTTTTGTCAACAAGAGTAGTTGAGATGGAACAAATGATTGATTGGGCAGATGATAAATTGCCGGAACTTAAAAATTTTATATTACCCAGTGGAGCAGAAGATGCGACCCTTCTTTTTTATGCCAGAGCAGTAGTCAGGCGATGTGAGCGGGAAATAGTTGCATTAAATCAAAAAGAACCGATTGATAAAAAAATACTTATTTACTTTAATAGGCTATCTGATCTATTATTTGAATTGGCAAGGTATTTAAATTTTGAATCAGGCATTAAAGAAACGATCTGGAAGAATAGTTAACATTAAAAATTTATATATTGAAGAATAGAGGAACTCTGTGACCCGCCGTCGCATCGGCTTTGGCGAGGCGAGGAAATCAGAGGCTGTGCCGCAACGGTAAAGCCCGGAACTCATCTTCAAGCCAGTGTCCCGAGCAGGAGAAATTCAAAAGTCACTTAGGTGACTTAAGTTACTTAAGTAACTTATGATAAAACCTTCTCGGGGAGAAGGTTTTTTTTATGATGGAAGCAATGCAGATGGGACCAGCAGCTTTTGGTCCAGGACCAATGAGAGCAGGTTTATCAAGTGGTGATCACACAAACCTTTCTTCATCTATGTTTATCCAGCTTGGGGGGGTTGCAGCCGATAGACTGGGAAACAGAAATAAGGCTACATCTTCAATCGCTTCTGATTTGAGAACTTATGAGGGAGAATTTGACCTATTTGGTTTTAATAGCATCAGTCAAGTGAAATTGCGGGTAGGTAAACAGAAGTTAGTTACCAATATGTTGACTGGACAAAAGGAAGTAGTTGATACTTTGTTTTCCAACGAAGGAGTACCTGCAGAAACATGGATGTATGAGGGTGAAGCGGGAGGGAAGGTCTATTCTGAACTATTGGATAAATACCATCAAGTAGCTTCAAGTGAGAGTGATATTACTTCAGTCTGGATAAGCCATAGAGGAGAAAATAAATATAACATTGGTAGGAATACCAGAATCTATAAACTTGAAAAAAGAAATGATGATGTGGTGCTTACTTCTTATACTACACCTGGTTCAGAAAGCAACATGTGGGATTTTATAGATAATCTGTCAGGTAAAAAACATGATAGAGATAGTTCTCTCCATGGGACTACTGCAATTTTCAGTCAAAACGATGAGGTTAGTCATAAAAAAATCTTTAATGTACTTAAAGAGTCTTTAGAAGATGAAGAGATTGCAAAAGGGGGAAAATACTTACAAAGATTTGGTGAAGAAATAGAAATTTCAGACGATCAAAGAGCAAAAATTGCTCAACAAAGGGAAGATAAGATAAAAGAGAAATTACTTGAAAACGATGATGTAAAAGTAGGCCTTTCTCTTCTTGCCAATGCAATAGTTAATACAATTTTAGGTCATGCAAAAGCCGGGACTTTAGCTAGAGAAAAAGAACAAGGAAGTCAAGGTATTATAGGATCATTAGCACAAGGCTTAATTACCATACCCAATTTTATTGATCATACGGGGAGATTATTAGATCCGAATGATGTTATTCGGACTAAATCTGACAGTGATGATATTATCAAAAATAAAAAAACTAAAGAAACAAATATTCACTCCTCGGAACAAATTGCCCAACAAATTATTGAGCCTGTAGTTGCTGGAATTATTAGTTATTTGCCGTTTGTAGGCTCTATGTCTGCAGAAAAGCTAGTAAAAGCTGATTCGAATAATCAACAACATATGCTTGCGTTTGAAGGCGCCGGTATTATAAATGACAACCTTGATAATTTATTTGCTGGTTCTATAGAAAATATGAGAGATTTTTCAGAGAAAGAGATGCTGTGGCAGGAATTTATAGCTATTATATTTCAGCCAAGAGAAAATATTCCGCATGATGTTGATTTATTTGTAGATCATGATAGTGCACCGGTTTTCATTTCCGAGAAGGAAGACTTTATTTTTGGAGGGGAAAGTTTTTCTGATGTATTAATTGGATCAATACTTGTTATGGATGCAGACCAAATAAATGAAATTCATCAAACACAAAAAAACGAAAGATTGGGAGAATTAAAAGTTAACATGCAGCAGGGACTGGAAGTTATTGCAGAGTTGATGGGGGAGGGAATACATGAAGAGTTTTTTGGTGAACAAGAAGAAGAAAAGATTAGACAACAGAAGGTAGAATCTGATGTCGTTGCGATTGGAGAAGAGATTATTGGAGCAATATTTCAAGATAGACAACTTTCACAACCTGATGCTTTTGCCAGAATTGCATTTTTACTTCACGTCTATAATGATCAAAATTCCTCAAACGAACTAAAACATCTTTTATCCGCTTTAATATATATGCAGATAAAGCAGATCGGGAAAGATAGAGCTTTTATCGATAAAACTCCACAGCTTAGTTTATTATTTCAACAATTTTCTAAGTTAAGCCCAAAAAGCGATTTTTTGGGAGTTGGATTCTACGCGATAATTGAAACTTTAGAAAAGTTGACCAAAATAAAATTATTAAAAACGACTGATGGGCAGGCAGATATAGATACACTTCTGAAAAAGGTCTGCGTACTTATATATTTATTGTCTATGAGGCAAAATGGTGCGGAGTTTAGCCCTGAGCTTTTGATTAATTCTCAAATATTAAAATCTAAAATTATCCTTCCCAACAAGAAAAAGAACAAAAAGTCTTGGAACCAATTTTCTTCTGGCGGTATAATTTATCAACATCATTACGCTATTGCCTATAAGGCTATATTTATGCCAGAATAGATTTAGATTGGAGAATTATTTATGAAAAAACAAACGAGGGTGCTTTTGATCATTATCTTTATAGTGATTTTAAGTGCGGCAGCAGCTCAATATATCTTGCGCACTCCGACCAATTTAAAACTGACAAATTTACAACCGAGAAACTTGTCTAAACTGGAGGATACAGTTACACCATCTGAAAAAGTAGTCAATACAGAGACAGTGAGTATAGATTTTGGAAATGGTCAGAAAATGACTGGACAAGTTTCTACACAAAGTGCCTATCAGGCGCTAGTGAGGGTAGCAAAAGATAACAACCTAATAGTGAATGTGAAGCAGGAAAAATATGGAGTAATGGTGGAGAAAGTAGGGAAGATAGCTAACTCACCAAACGCAGCCTGGATATATTCGATAAACGGCAAGCCGGGTCAGATTGCTGCCGGCAGATACACTATTTATCCGAGTGATAAGGTGGAATGGATATATAAGAAAAATAGTCAATGATCAATATCAATTTCTACTGATTTATGAATCCTGTTCAAAATACTTCTAATCCAAACGGTCAAAAAAATCCTGCGCAAGCGATACCAACGGTCATTTCATCTTCGATAGGTAAAGAACATGAGGGAGTAAAAATAGTATCTACAGAAGTGGTTTCTGATATTACTCATGAAGTAGAGTTATCCAAAGAAGTAGAAAGAGTAGGTGTAGAGGTAATCAAAGATACTATAGAGCTTCCTCCGGATATAAAGAAATTAGGGGTTACTCCTGCCGGTTCATCAACTCCAATTATTAAAACTGTTCCGCTTCCACAAGTGACTTTGCCCATCTCTGATCAGCAGGTAGTCGTCGGACTCCATGCACAAATTATAAGCAGTCTAAGATGGTTAGCACTTTGGTGTGTGAGAAAGCTAAAAATAGCTCATATCAAACTTAAACAGATTCATGGAAAAGTTACCAGAGTCAAAGATGACTCTAAATAACCGACTTAAAATATATGCCTTTTGATAACAGTTCGGTGATATTAATTCAATTGGAAAATTTCGTCATCACTCTTTTAGTTGTGACGCTTTTTATCGCAGGAGTGTCACTATTGTCATATTTTCTTTTCCTGTGGTGGAAATACAGAAACCGGGAAAAACAAAGTTTGGAATATGTACTTTTGCAAGTGGCAGTACCCAAAGAAAATGAAATAAAGATAGACGCAGCTGAACAGATGTTTTCGTCACTGGCTTCACTTACTCATGGCGGTTGGTTTTCTTTCTTAAAGACTCAAGAGCATCTTTCTTTTGAAATAGTAGGAAAACCCGGAGATATACGTTTATATGCTTCTGTGCCTAACAAATTGCGGGATCTGGTGGAAAAGCAAATTTACGGTATGTATACCGGGGCTGAAATAAAAGAAGTAGATGAATATAATCTTTTTGATGAAAAGGGGAAAGTTGCTTTTGCCTCTTATATCCTCAAAAACGCAAATTTTTACCCGCTTCGTGTCTTTAAAGATCTTCCGATAGATCCGCTTTCAGCAATCACTACTTCTTTGGCTAAAATGCAGGAAGGAGAGGCCGCGGCCATACAAATTCTGGTAACTCCTGCAGGCGGCAAATGGAAAAAATTAGGTAAAAGCTATATTTCCAGTATCAAAAAAAATGAATCTAATCCGGAAAAAGCAAAATACAATACAGATCCTAAAGTACTTGAACAAATTGATAATAAAACTTCAAAACCAGGATTTAATACGGTCATTCGTATAGTTGTATCATCTACATCTTTGGAAGCGGCCAAGATGCATCTGCATAATCTGGAAACAGTTTTATCTCAATTTACCTCTGATCAAAATCATTTAGTTCGCGCCAAACAATTTATCAAAAGTTCATTTGTAGTGGATTTTGTATACCGATATTTTCCCATCTTCAATTGGCCCAGGCGCCAGTTTTCTGTATTATCCAGTGAAGAATTGGCTACGATTTTTCATTTTCCGAATAAATCGGTTGATACACCACATATAAATTGGGTGACATCCAAAAAAGCTCCGGCACCGGCTGATATTCCTACATCCGGTCTTTATCTTGGTAAGAGTTTTTACAGAGGTATGACGCGTCCTATCTATATGCAACTGGATGATCGTAGACGTCATGCCTACATTATCGGAAAAACGGGGGTAGGTAAATCGGTGCTTTTAAGAGACATGATAATGCAGGATATAAAAGCAGGAAATGGTTTAGCAGTGATAGATCCTCATGGTGATTTGGTAGAAGGATTGTTGCCTCTGATTCCACCTGAACGGGCGGAAGATGTAATTTATTTTGATCCGTCAGACGGTTCAAGACCGATGGGATTGAATATGCTTGAAGCGTACACGGAGGATCAGAAGCACTTTGTGTGTACTGCAATCATAGGACTTATGTACAAGCTTTATGACCCGCAAAAAACAGGTATTATCGGGCCCAGGTTTGAACACGCCATCAGAAACGCTATGTTGACTGTCATGGTAGAACCCGGTGCATCTTTCGTAGAAGTGGTGCGTGTGCTGACAGATGCCTCATTCGTACAAGAATTATTACCTAAACTTACTGATCCTATTATCAGACGTTACTGGACCGATCAGATCGCCCAGACTTCTGATTTTCACAAATCTGAAGTATTGGATTATATCGTTTCCAAGTTTGGCCGCTTCGTTACCAATAAACTCATGAGAAATATCATCGGCCAAAGTAAAAGTGCTTTTGATTTCAGAAAAGTCATGGATGAAGGGAAAATTCTTCTTATAAATCTTGCCAAAGGAAAACTGGGTGAGGAAAATTCCAGTTTCCTGGGACTTATTCTGGTT
>OBEQ011038680.1_pt1 | contig 11088 bp, 11 predicted proteins | sample 1670901 | NCBI WGS metagenome assembly OBEQ01 (sample SAMEA104232315, study PRJEB22302) | groundwater metagenome | biome: forest; feature: aquifer; material: groundwater | place: USA | collected 2011-08-07 | depth 5.4 m | reverse complement strand
GTATAGTAGCGGCTTGCCAACTCGTTGCGGTATTTCGTGATGTGGTACAGCCCCAGGACGACGCAATGCCACGTACTTACCGTTATATTTCAGGATGTTCTCTATCGTAAAATGAGTACCGCCAGCAACTTCCGTTTCAACTACGGGACCAAAATTAGCTTCTTTCCTGTGCCAGTGATATTCAAAGTCGCTCATTTTCGCCCTCTTTCGTTATTAGCCAGACGCCGCCTGACTTTTCTACGCCGTGTTTTGACATTGCTTCGTACGTTTTATCGGCTTCTACAAGCCGCCATTTAGGATGCTCTGGGCTGGGGTCTACTATCCTAATCTTGTCGTCAATTAGACGGTCAAATACGCAGACGTGTCCCCAATTCTTATTACTATCATCTACAAGCACGCCGTGATTGAAGCACAAAAGAGCATCCTTTGTATCATCCTCTACCTGTTCTAGTAGCTCTATGAGTTACTTGGCCGACCCTATCTTAGAAACAGGCTTGACTGTTAGTGATAATGGGATGCCGAGTTTCTTGAACGCTACGTTAGGCTCAAACTCGGGTAAGTAAATACGAGTGCCGTAACCTGCAGGCGGTTTTTCTGTTGAGGTGCGAACTTTATAAAACAAGCCGCTTCTATCAGGGTGGACAATAAGACCAAGATGATAACCAATTTCTTCAGCAGGAATTAGAGGTATACCGTTTTTGTACATAACCATCTGAATACAGGTTGGCACGCAACAAGCAGCTTGTTGCGTAAGGGGAACGTAGCGAGAGTTATTAGGGATTGCTATAAATTGCATTATTTGTACCTATCGTCCCTAACAATTTCTACCCACACACCATCAGGGTCTTTGATGAAGAAATAGCTAACTTTTGTTCTGCCAGCGGTTATTTGAGTGTTTTGGTCTGCAAGTCCCTTAGCTTTCAAATCTTTTAGTGCAGCTTCAATGTCGTCAGCTTGCAGGGCTATGTGCTTGACGCCAATCTTTTTTAGGTCGCTTGTGAGCTCATAATCCAACGACCTTGCTTGCTCATTTTCTTTATAGACAAATAGCTCAAGGAATGTTCCACCGAGCTTTAAGTGAACTATGGACATTGAACCATCGTCTTCGTCATAGCGATGGACCTGCTTGAAGCCTAGGGTCTCATAGAACTTTAGGGACGGGCCAAGGTCTCTAACAGAAATTGCTGTGTGGTGCGGCTTATAATTCATACTCTTGCCTTGAGTTGTCTGGGAAGTTCTTTGCATCAAATAGGACAATCTTAGTTGGCGTAATCTTGTAAAAGGCGTGAGGGCGTTCTTTGTGGGCCATAAACTTTTCAATGGTTTGGGCATCAAAGACCCGTCCTTCATAAGTAGACCGAGCCTTAGCTATTTCTGTTTTATCAGTCAACTTCGCAGCAGTGCCTTTGAATTGTAGGCCTCGTGGCACGTCTTGCGGGGTTTGCGGCAAGGCCATTGCACCAGCTACCCGATTATCTTTCTCAATCTCTAGCGAGTGCTGTCTATTTATCGCGCTAAAGAAATAGATGTTTAGGTCATTATCAAAACTGAACCACACGCTACAAACCCAAGGTTGTCCATCACTGACTGTCGCCAGCTGCATAAGCTTTTGTTGGCTCATATATTCGGTTATAAGTCGTTTTAAATCTCTAGCCACTGCAGGCACTATGCTCATACAAGCCCTCGCTTAACTAGAAAGTCTCAAATAGCCTTATTAACTCTCTCAATCATTTCTGGTCGGTAGCGGTAATCGTGGTCGCAAGCAAGCTCAATCAGTGTCTTCGGGTCAGCAAGCGTTTCAAATACCTCTTTTACTCTTTCTGGCGTAGTGAACTCGTCTTCTGTACCATAAACGAGCAGTTTGGGGCCAGTAAATCTTTTTAATGTTTCTGCAGGATTATATTTTTGTCCGTCATCAAAGTAACTAAGCGGCAGAACAAACTTCCTCTGTTCATCGGTTTTCCTATCCCCAGGTGGTAAGTCTCTGAACGATACGTGAGCACCTACCTTAATATCTTTCTCGCTAGGCGACGAAGGTGCTCCATATGTTGCCATAATTGGCACGATAGCATTGACATTTTTATTGTCCGCTCCAGCCAAAATTGCCACTGCACCGCCTCGGCTGTGTCCTGCTAGAAGCGTAGGTTTGTTTCCGAAATACTCAATGAGCTCATTCACAGCCTTTATATAATTTGTAGTGTTGTAGTTCACTATATCGCCTGGGCTTTCCCAGGAGAATGGCGGGTCAAAAGATACGGCATAGAAGCCACAGCTAGCAAGGAAATTAACGTGGCTTGTCATATGGACATAATCCTTAGTGTCCAGACGTCCAGGTAGAACAAGGGCTATCTTGCTGGCCTCTTTGCTGCCTTCTTCAAGGACAGCTAGTTCAAAAGATTTGGTCTTTATAATCTTTGCCACTGCCGACGCTCCAATCTGGGATTATTGTATCAGCAAACTGTTATGTTGGCGGCCTTGGAATATTGGCAAAGAAAGCAAATAGTAGGTTATTAGTAGGTTTCAACATACATTTTTACTAATTACGAACTCAGGCATAAAAAAGCCAAATTAGCAGTGATATAGCAGTGAGAATTAGCGTTTAGCAGGCTATTAGCAGGCGTACAGCAGATTTTAGCGTTGAAGCACAGTTCAGGTCCATTTGCAGGGATTTGCAGCGAGATAGCAGCGTGAAAGCAGGCAGTCAATGCGATTAGCGGTTGACCTGTGAAGCTATGTAAATTATGACTTCGTCCTGCTGGCTCTTGGTGTAGTTTGTTGATGCTCTTATGACTATTTTGCCTACTTGCTTGAATGCGCCTGGGTCAAGGGCGGCCTGGCCTTGAAATTGCTGTAGGTAGGCTATCCTTTTAGCTGCGTCACTGGAATTGGAATAGACCTCAATGGCGCCACCGCTGTCAGTGCCAAAAGCATAACCGTCAGGGGTGGTGTTAGTGCGACCGTCATAGAACTCTGCACCAGCAACATAATAGCCCGATTTGCCTAGGTTATGATTAGGGTCTCTCTGCTCGCTGTATACATATGTTTGTTGAATGGTCGGGAATTGTTTTTGGAGGTTTGACAAAACTGCATTCAGGTCCAGTTGCTTTGGGGTTGATGCAGTCGTGGCCTGATTTGTACTTGTTAGCTTATTTGTGTCTTTTTTGGTGCCCAAGTAAATACCCACGCCCACCAGTACCGCCGCCAGTATGACCAGCACAGTGATGATTGGTGCTTTCTTCATATAGTCCTTTCTGTTAGTTAATTTAGGCGGCAAACAAAAAGCTCGCCGCAGCGATGGCCTAAGCCACCCACGACCGTTTCCAGCCGTGACCATTTGACACAGTGCTCTACGGCGAGCTTGTTAGTGTCAAATGGATTTAATACCGTGCCGAGAGCAAGCTCTTGGTTTAGGTATTTGATTTTTTGAGCGCTTAGCGCTGAGTTGATTATAACTCGCGGAGCCGTCAAATTACTATCTGTAAAACCCCTATTTTGCGTAGTAGATAAGTGGGTTTCCTATTTTTATTAGAGGATGTCAGTAAAAGCTTATAATCTAAGCTATGAAACAGTATATGGACGGGCCAAGTTCGTTTTTTATGGACCTGTCCAGGATTTTTGAGCAGCTGAAGAGAGAGCAGTTTTCATCGCTAAATAGAAGTAAGTTTTATTACTATATTCGTTCACCACGGGATGCTAGGGCTCAGGAAATACCAATAGTTGCCGAGAAGCAATTAGAGATAATAGAGCTCCTATCGCAACAGGCGGGCTTTAAAGTTTCAGAGCCTGAAAGGGACGACCAGCAAAATAGGCGCGTGCTCATTACTATTAACGATGAGGATTTATTTTTTACCGAATATAACAAGTTTGCAGGAACACCGAAGAGATTAGAGCAAAGTCGCAGGTCTAAACAAGAGCCGGTGCCTTACCAGTCTGCTCCTGAGCGTGTGGTCGTGGAAGCTAGAAACTATGACGCCGCTAACGGCATCCTCAATGTAGGCGGTAAGCTTATTCATATAACTAGGCAGTCAAACCGCAAAGGCAAACAAATTGAGCCGCGCCAAGCAAAACTAATGAGGCTCCTTTTTAACCCTGTCAATAACCTTCAAGCCGGTATACCTATGCGCAGAGTTCTATCTGTTAGACCTGCTGATTTTGGCTCCGAAGAGCGTAAGCTGGTAAAAAGCTATATCGCCGAAATTAATAAAAAGGTGTATGAGGTTACAGACATCAAAGAGCTGATAATTTCTAATCAATTCGCCTGTATGGTGGATAAAAACTATCTGTAAAACTTGCTGAAAACTTTTCAGCACTTATTGGCAGTACGCTTAGCGCGCAAGCAATTGCGTGACTATGAGCGAAGACTTAATCATCAGCGTAAAGGAATTTCGCAAACTCGCCGGAAAGGAGGTAGAGGAGTTTAGTGATGAGCAAATTAAAGAACTGATATTGGATTTGGACTTCGTAGCTGGGTTGTTTGTTAAGAGTAAGTCCCAGAAAGGACGAGGAAATGGACGATAAATCAGGTACTAGCCCAAGAAAAATATGGGTAGTCTACAGCTGCACGCCGCTTTGGGGTAATCCGCACGGTGTTGGAATTGAAGCAGTCAGCGAAACCGAGGCTGATGCTAAGGTCGCTTTGGCAACTAGTTATCTTAGTTTTCGCGAAGACCAAGATGAAGATGGCCAAATGCCAGATGCCCACTTCTATATTGAAGATGTTCCGCTAAAACAATAAACGTCAGCAGCGCCGGTGGTTCCAAAAGTCAGTCAGGTACTATTGCGCCGCCGGCGCTAAAGCATAACAATTAAGGAGAGTAAAATGCACGAAGATGTAGATATTTATACGAGGGTATCGAGCGTCCCTCAAACAGATAACAAAAGCTTGGATGAGCAAGAGCGTATCTGTAGAGACTATTGCGCCCGTCAGCCTAGCTGGCGGGTGGATAAGGTCTTTAGGGAAGAGGGCGAAAGCGCCAGGTCGGCCGACCGCACCGCCTTACAGGCTATGCTTGAACACTGCCGAGCGAGCAAGGGCAAAATTAAACATATAGTAGTCTACAAAATTGACAGGTTTTCCAGAAAAGTTGAAGACCATATGGCGCTTCGGGCAATTCTAAAGAAAATGGGTGTAATGCTGTGGAGCGCCACCGAACCGATTAACGAAACTACTACGGGCACGCTGATGGAAAATGTCCTAGCTAGTTTCGCGCAGTTTGATAATGACCTGCGTTCGGAACGTTCACGCGGCGGTATGAGGGCCAGAGCACTAGAAGGCTGTTGGGTCAGCGGAGCCCCTATCGGATTTGTAAACGTGAAGGACGAGCTAAAACGGCCAACACTGGCGCAGGGTGATAAAGATAAAGATATAGTTAAGGCCGTTCAGAAGTTCTTTAACGAGTTCGCTACTGGCAAATATCGTCAATCCGAAGCTCACCTAATTGCTAAGAAGTGCGGAGTGCGCACCAAGGCAGGCATAGCTTTGTCTAGGAATGGCGCTACGGGTCTGCTCAAGAACATAGTCTATGCCGGCTACATTCAAAACGGTTTAACCGACAACCAGCTCATTAAAGGGCTACATTATGAGGCAGCAATTGTTAATCTGGAGCTTTTTCAAACGGTTCAAGCTGTCCTAAGTGGCCCCGGAAGCGCCGCATTGCACCTGAGCCCAGATTTAAGCCCTTCTGGCCGCTCAGGCGCTATTTTCGGTGTAGCCTTTGCAGGCAACCGCTTACAGGCAGCTCACCAAAAGGGCGATATTCAGCCTACCACTGTGCGAAATGCACCATAAAGCGGACCGGCGATAGAGTTTCCATCCCAAAAGCCGAAGCCCACGAGGCCTACAGTAAGCTATTAGAAAGCTTGCAACCGACCGAGTGGGCGCTAAAAGTCTTTAAAGAAATCGTAATACGCCGTTGGAATAAAGACTTTCGTGATGTGTAAGAAGAGCGCCGCAAGATTGACTACGAAATTGCAGCGCTAGAAGACCGAAAGAACGAACTTTTTGATAGGTGGATATCCGGCCGCGTTAAAGACGACAGAACCTACGAAGAGCAAAACAACCGGATAACAATAAGAAAAGAGGAGCTAGAGCTGGATAGGGCTGGCCTAAGAGATACTGAGCTTGATAAAGAGCGTGTGGTTGATGAGGCGGTGAGTTTCATCGCCCGCGCTCACGAGATTTGGAGGATGGCTCCAGCGCTGGATAAAGTGCGGTTCCAAAAGTTAGTCTATAGAGCCGGAATTTACGTAAATCCTGATAAAACTTTTGGAACTACCCAACTAAGCCCGATTTATCAACAATTAACAGATATAGAAAAGTTCTTGAAAAATAACAGCGTGGAATTTCCGTCTGAAAAATCCACGCTGGTACCCCGGGCAGGATTCGAACCTGCGGCCTTGAGCTTAGAAGTCTCCTGCTCTATCCAGCTGAGCTACCGGGGCGCGTCGTCGGAACCGATGTATCGGCTTCCGTAAACAAGTATACTTGCTTACTTTCAGCCTCAGGTCGTTTCCTCCTCTTAATTACGCAAAATACTGCGGCAATGCGGAATTTTGCGTAATTATACCACCAGAATCTTGTGGATTCTGGTGCGGGTGGGGGGAGTCGAACCCCCATGGCCAGGTTGGAAACCTGGAGTAATAGCCGTTATACGACACCCGCGCTACCTCAGTTATTATATATCAAAAACTATCTGTAAATCGTGGGCCTAAAAAAGGCGCCCCAGTCGGCGCCTTTTTAGCCCTAAAAGAACAGGGTTTTAGTTTTTGTTATAGGCAGCCCGGGTAGCAGCCCCTAGCATGCCGATAATGGCTAAGCTGGCAAACAGAGCCATGAGTGGTGAGTCACCGGTATTAACCAGCCCAGCTACTTTAGCAGCGCTACCACCTCCGCCTGTGGTCTCGCTCAGTACTTGAGGAGGAGTTGGGTTTTTCTTGTTACCAAACAAAGCGGTGACTGTTTGACCCGACTGATCAATCTGTACTTGCTGACAGTCACTGTTGGTGGGGAAGGTGCGTGTCCAACCGGCCTGAGCTGTTTCACAGACTTGGTATTGATCAGCGAGTAGATTGCCAAAGCTGTAGTTACCTTGGGCGTCAGTCTTGGTGGATGTAACTGTAGTCCAGCCACCCTCGCCGTTACTCTTGTTAAGAGTGATTGTCCAGTCACTTAGCTTGGCCTCGTTGTTGTCAAACGAACCGTTGCCGTTGCCGTCGTTGAACTTGAAGCCACTGACGGTACCTTTTTGGAAGTTACCAAAGTCTTTGTGGCCTACAACCTGGTCGTCGCCTTCTTTTTCGATGGTGAAGTTATGGCAACCACCGTTGGTAGATGGGGCAGTCTGTACCCAACCGTCTTGCTGTACTTCACAGACCTTGTAGTCTCCTGGCTTGAGGTTTTTAAACTGGTAAGCGCCGTTCTCGTCGGTTTGGGTAGAGGCAATTGGCGTTACACTGTCTTTTTTAACAACGTTCAAGCTTAGTGTGTGATTGCCATCGTCACCCGAACGAGTAAACAACTGGATTGTCCAGCTACTTAACAGTGGTTCGTTCTCTTGGCGTTGTCCGTCACCGTTGAGGTCGTTAAACTTAACGCCTTTGACGACCCCTTCGTGTTCGTGCTCTTTGACGTTGGTGAACTTACAAACCACCTCGTCACCAGCGTGGAGTGACACCCTGACAGTATTTTTATGGACGTTCCACTCTTCGGTGTCGCTACAAACTATGTTTTTGAGGTTCCAGTTTTCTAGTGACTTTTCAGTGACTGAGTAGTCGCCGGGCATTAGGCTGAACTCCATAGAGTTGCCCTGCCCAGAGCCGTTATCTACCAGGCTGAAGTTCTTTGAACCGGTGGCCGTAATACTAAAGTTAGTAGTAAAGTCGAAAACTTGTGAGCTATTGGGTTTGGCGTCTTTGACAATTTTGAGCTCGGCGAGCTTGGTGTTAATGATTGTGCACTCAACGTGCTTATTTTCAGCGTTAATCACTAAGTGCTGACATTGACTGGCGTCTGAGTGCCAACCTTCGTTAGCGGCTTCAGAGACGTTGTACGTACCCTTAGATACGGAGTATGTCTGCGACTGGCCATCGCTAATAGTTCTAGTGACGTTACCGTCAATTTCGCCGGTGCCACTGGCGGTAATTTTGAACTTCTCTTCATCATGAGCCGGAACAGTCTGCTTGTGTACAGTTACGGTACCTTCTACTTCGTGTTCTTTCTGATTGGTGAAGGTGCAGGTCACATGTTGACCGGGCTCCAGGTTGATAGTTACGGTGCGGCCTTCGACTGTAACGTTCGTACTAACGTTTGCTGCTGAATCATCTGAACAATCGATACTCTTCAGGTTCCAGTTGTCGGTAGCTGCTTCGGTGATTTCGTACTTACCGGTCACTAAGTTACTGAATGTCTTGGATTTGCCGTGGAGGTCGTTACCCCCAGGTACTCCTTGGTCATCGTCGAGGATGAAGTTATCAGGGACATCGATAGCAGCCTCGGGGGTAAATTTGAAATGGAAATCCTTGGTGCTGTTTGGTTTGGCGTCCTTGATAATCGTGATCTGGCCTTTAAGCGCTTGATTACACAGTGTAATCTCAGTTGTTTTCTCTTTTAGAACGCTGATGGTAGGCCACTCAGTACTTTGAGGATTCTTACAGCTGTGCTGGCTTTCAGCGGTGTTAGCAAACCAGCCTGTAAAGGCATAACCATCAATTTGCTTTTCGGTGATTTTGTGAGAACCAGTCTTAACCTCTGGAGCCGTACTGCCCATTAATCTCATGGGCGCTTGGCTGTCGAGTCCCCAGCGAAAACCGATTTTATTGGCGTCATCGTTGTCGCCGGTATATTGACCATTGCCTTTTAGATCAACTTGTTTATTAACTTTAACCGAACCAGTACAACGATTTTTCCACTCAGGCGACAGCTGACCATCCTGGCCCAGGGCTGCAGTCGTGTCATCACAGGTAGTGATGTCGGTTTGGACGGTATTACTTTGAGTATTTTGATTGTTTGTTAGCTGTCCAGTTTCAGCCAAAGCCGCTACTGGTGTAGCCAATTGCCAAAAAAGCAACATAGCCGCCGGTACAATATTTAGAAATTTTTTAATTTTGCTTGGGAATCCTACTTTAGACATAATCACCTCCTTATTTTATGATTATTTAGATCCCTTTTGCTTTTATAGCAACCCAACCACTCGTCCAAAGGCTGCTTACAGGCTCCACCGAACTTGACTGCTTGCTTCTTTGTTCTACGGGCGTATTATATACCCGTTTTCATATATTACAATGATTTTTACAGCACGTGAAAAAAGTAACATGGTTATGCTTAAATGCTTGATTCGAGCCTGGTAAGGAGAAAATAAGAAATTTTTAAGTGGCCACAGCCAATTTTTATCCACAAGCCCAAAAAAAAGTTCTAGTCAAACGTCGTGGAGGACGCTGATATGGGCGCCCAGGCTGTTCAGACGGGCGGCTAAATCCTCGTAGCCCCGGTTAATGGTATAGACGTTGCGCAGCATAGATATGCCCGGAGCGGCCAGCATGCCAATCAAAAGTATTACCGCTGGCCGCAGTCCGCTGGGGGCTACCAGGTCGGTTGCCCTCCACTTGGTGGGGCCGTCAATAAATACCCGGTGCGGGTCGGCCAGCTCCAGGTTGACACCGATCTTTTTCATCTCGGTGTACATCAAAGCCCGGTCCTCGTAGACCCAGTCGTGGATCAGGGTACGGCCTTTAGCCACAGCCACGATCGGCAAAAAATAGGGCAGGTGGTCGATGCTAATGCCAGCGCCACCTGTTAAAGGATGGATCTTTTCTTCGGGTGCTTGCAGGTTACCGTTGTGTTCGTAAATTTTCAGATCGGCTAAATTAGTGTGTCCGTTATCAGATTTATAAGTGGGGCTCAGCTCGAACTTTAAACCCATCTTCTCTAGCTTAAGCAGATCGAGGTCAAAAAAATCAATCGGTACGCGTTTTATAGTGATTGATGAATCGGTAGCTACCGCGGCGCTGATAAATGTCATAGCCTCCACGGGATCCTCGCTGAGTGAGTAGGTAATGTTCTTTTTGATATCCTTAATACCCTTGATATGTAAAGTATTTGTACCTATCCCTTCGATCTTCACCCCAAGCTTAAGCAGGAAAAAGCACAGGTCTTGGACCATGTAGTTAGCGCTGGCTTGCTTAATAATGGTTTCGCCCTCAAAACGAGAGGCGGCCATGATGGCATTCTCGGTGGCTACATCGCTCATTTCGTACATCACTACTGGTTTTTGGGGTAGCGTGCGGCGGACGGTTACATTGTAGTGGCCATTGTGGGCAAAGATTTTGGCCCCGAATTCCTCAAGAGCATAGATGTGCGGCAGAACAGTGCGCCGGCCCAGCTCACAGCCACCGGCGTATGGAATCTTGAAACTGGAATAGTCATGCATCAAAGCACCTGCTAGCATAATGACTATTCGGGTTTTACGTGCGGCATTTTTATCCATGGCATCGAGGTCAAGACGCGTTGGCACCTTGATTTCCAGGTCGCTATTGCCCGCCCAACGGATATGAACACCGATGCTGCTCAGTACCTCGATAATACGGTTGACCTCCTCAATGCGGGGCACTCTTTTTAGGCGGGTAGTGCCCTTGTTGAGCAGGCTAGCGCACAAAATCGCCACGGCGCCGTTTTTGGAGGTTTTTAACTCTATCTCACCACTGAGCTTAAAACCGCCTTCCACGCGCAAGTTAACTGCTCCACCACTTATAGAAATGATCTGTTTGTTTAGCACATCGCTGATGCGACCCAAGGTTTCTAGGCTAAGATTCTGTTTGCCGTGTTCGATACGGTTAACGGCCGACTGGCTGGTACCCAGTTTTTGGGCAAAAGCAGCCTGGGTTAAGCCTCTCTCTTGCCTTATCTGATAAATAAGTTGGCCAATCTTTTGGTTTGTTTCGTGCATAAAACCCAATGATCATATCACGTAGGATATAAAATCGTCCATATAATTTTCACAATACTCGCTCATATATCTAAAATTGAGTGCGCTCTTGTGGGGTTCACTAAGCTCACGCCTGTGGCGCTAGCAACCCTCAATTGTTAGATGTATT
>OBEQ011596033.1_pt1 | contig 11089 bp, 12 predicted proteins | sample 1670901 | NCBI WGS metagenome assembly OBEQ01 (sample SAMEA104232315, study PRJEB22302) | groundwater metagenome | biome: forest; feature: aquifer; material: groundwater | place: USA | collected 2011-08-07 | depth 5.4 m | reverse complement strand
GGTCGTAACGCCTCATAAAAAATCCTTTTTCGTTTATGCTTAATTAATGCTTAGAATAGTAAACCTTAAAAGATAGAGGCGCAAGGCTTTGTTCACACTCCCACTAACTCTGCCAAACTGCCAGTTACCGGCGAGCTAAGCAATTCCGGCTGCTAATTGACGCTGTAAGTAGCACTGCGCTCGTAGCGCCCGTTGGTATAAACTTTAACTTTATATGTACCTTTGGGGTGAGCTTTGCCAGATTTGACGCTCCAGATAAAGCCAGCGTAAGCGGCTCCGTCCTTGGCAACTTTGATGCTACCATTGCCGACAAACATGTCGTTGCGGTAACGGACAAACTCCAGCCGAGTATCTTTGGCCGGGCTTTTTAGAGTCAAAACGGTGTAAATGGTCGGGTCGCTGGTATTAAATTGAGTAGTGGGGCTGACGGCTGCGCCTTGGCTATCGACTGACTTGCTAAACTGCAGATCACTGATAACTACCTGGTTCTTGGTTTGGGACTTTGACGTCGAAGAAGAATGGCCGGCCGGGTGATTATGGCGATAAACCAAAAAGCCCACCCCGGCCAGCACAACTATTAAAACAACCAGTAGCACAAGGTGGGCAAAGCCGCGTTGTGACCTATTGGCCATTGCCAGAGCTACTCGAGTTAGATTGATCGCCTGACGGCGAGTTGGCGGCCGAATTGTCGCTGGCACCGCCCGACCCTTCCGTGTTGTTCGATTGCTGGGATTCGGCTGGATCGACTTGCTCGCCGGTATCGACGTTTTCGTTCTGGACCTCGCCCTGCTCGCCTTCGTTGTTGTTCACCTCTTGCTGATTAGCAGCCGCTGTCGGATCGGACTTGACCTGGTTTTGGCCGTCTTCGACATCTTGGGCAAAATCGCTTTTAACCATGTTCTCGGCGCGGGTAGTTTTGCTGACCAAGACCGCCGGCAGCCCGATCACCAATAAAAACGCTGCGCTAAGCTGTAATATTCTTCGTCTTAACATATTCTTACTATACCAAAGCGTAACCGAAACACCAGCCCACTTGGTACAGCCTACTGAACGAAGCTAGGACTTTTTGGCTTTTTGTAAAAGCTCCAAGATTTTGCTTTGGTCTTTCAACTCCACCATCTGCTCGTCCTGCAAAGTAGCCAGATAAGTCAGCGTCATGTGGTCAGCATCCGACTTGGCATCTGTGGCCTTTTGGGCGACATTTTGGGCCACCATAATGGCGGGCAACAGAACCAGCTGAATCCAGTTAGAGGAAACCCAGTTAACAATTGGTACTAGGTTATGAGTTTGAAAAGCCGCCTTAGCTGATAGAAAAGCGATGACGTTAAATAAATAAAAACAGTACATGCTACCAACGTGGGTAGCGATCCAAACTGCAAATTTATCATTAAAGGTTTTTTCTTTTTTTAGTAGATCTTTGGGGTGAATAACGTGGGCATGGGGTTTCAGTTTATCCATGCCCTTATCATACTCTCGTCTTGGATAAAACAACTTGCCGCCTGCCTAAGTATCTAGTGCTTAAAGCCTTTTGTACTCAATATATGGTCGCGTTAGGTAGGACTAATGGCGAACGAGGGCTTTGCGAAAAATTGAAATCATTAATCAGGTTACCGAGTTGAGATACGTTTTCGCGGACAGTCGGTCTGGGGTCTGGGCGGCCATCCGTTTTAGGGTCGAGACGCTGGCCGCCCAAAAAGTCATCCTCGATAAATTTGACGTAGGCGTCGTGGCTCAAAGTCTGGTGGTCAATATAGCCTTTTTTAGCATACGGGCTAATCACAATACCGGGAACACGTATGCCGTAGCCATTTTCGTCGACTTGAGGCGGAGTGACATGGTCGTAAAAGCCCCCCCAATCATCCCAGCTAAGAAATATGGCGGTGGAATCCCAGTTTGGCCCTTGCATGATCGAGTTAACCAAACCCGTTACGTAGGCTTGGCCGGCACTGACAAGGGCTGTTGGGTGCTCGCTGACTTGGCCGCTCGGGTCGATCCAAGAAACAGCTGGCAAAGTCCCCTTCTTGGCGGCCTCGTAAAAATTAGCCAGACTTTGGATGTTACTAAGCTCACCGTCGTTTTTGACGGTGTCGAAATAAGGTAGCGGGTTCCAGATGCCCGGTGTTTTATAGTGCTGGGGCTTCGCCGGGCAGCTAGTCGCAGAGTCGTTAGTACAATCCGGCTCGCTGCCGGTAAAGACGTAGTATCCCCAAGACACGTGGTTTTTATGCAATAAATATGTCAGATCGGTCCAGGCATAGATTGGGTCTTTGGTGCTTGCCTGCTTGCTTTTTTTGTTCCCAAAATCAGGCGGACTGCCAGGGCTCTGCAATGCATTTACACAACTGGAGGGATCATTATTTTGAGTACACTTCGCAGACCACTCCGAAACCTGGAACAAGTGTTGCGGCAGACTCCAGCTGGCGTTGGGTTCAAACATGCGGTCTTGCAAGACAAAGTTTTTAGCATAGGCCCAGTAGTTGGCAATCTCATTGGCGTCATGATAACCCATTACATCGCTTGTCCCGGCCGCTGCACACTCCGGGGCATTGCCACAACCTTTGTTTTTGCCTTCCGAAAGAGCCACAAAGCCATCCATTTTACCGCCATTAATAGCGGCTACAGCATCAGTTTGACCGTGCGGTCCACCGATATTTTTATCATTCGTGTCGTGGTACGGCTTGACGCACTGCCCACTCGCCGGGTCGGGGTTACAGACCGTTGGTATACCATTTTTCATGGGAATTCCGTCTGCTCCCGGGAAAGTGCCAAAGTAATGATCAAAAGAACGGTTCTCTTGCATGATGACTACGACGTGTTTGATCTTGTGGATGCCGGCGGCGACAGTTGTCTGGTTATGATGAGTCTGGTAGACGTGCCAACCGCCGAATCCAACAACAGATACAATAACTATTAGAAGCAGTGCTTCTACGATGCCAAAGCCAAGTTGTCTTCTCACAGATTAATAGTATCAAATTAGAGCTTAAACGCTTATGCTTTGGTACAGCGTGTCGGTCACGAACCCCCAACAGGGATAAGCAAAATGAGACACAACTTGAGACGATTGCCTTATTTTTATAGCATTAACACCTTATTTCGAGACAAATGGGACAGTCCTCGCCCTTAAAAGGATTGTCTGGTGAGTACAGTTAACTTAGTACCAATGCCTCAATGAGATCTTGTGTTTGAATGATAGCAGCCTCGGGTGCTTTTTCTGCAAAAGATACTTTTCGAGCTTGCCAATCAAGGCTCTTAACTTGATCGGCAATAACCACGCCGTCAATTTTCTTGGCCTGAATCCGAGCTTCAAAGGGGTAGCCTTTGACCTTGGAAGTGATCGGGCAAGCTACCATTAAGCCACTTTTAGCATTATACGTCTTTGGCGATAATACGAGTGCTGGCCTCATGCCGGATTGCTCGTGCCCTCTTGTTGGCGAGAAGTCGATCCAGACAACATCTCCTTTGTCCGGTAAATAGGCTACCATATTTCTTTGCCAACTGGTGGCCCCCAGTCTACTTCGGGGTGGACATTTTCCGGAGTAACTCCTTCCAGTAACTTCTCGAGGTCCAACTTCTTAACTTTATTGGTTTTTGGTTTGAGCGTCACGCTTTTACCATTACTGGTCAGCTGCAGCTGGCTGTCGCTTGATAGCCCTAAATCCTGAATAACAGCTTGAGGGATGCGGATTGCTAGGCTATTACCCCACTTCTTAACTTTAGTGGTAGTTTTCATAAAATAATCCTCCAGATAGAAGTATATACATATGTATATACAAAGTCAAGTTGGTTTTAGGGCTGGACTTCACACCCCTTTACGGTATCCTTCCTGCTACTATGGAGGCGGCACCCGGAACGCTACGTTACTGAACAGAGTCTATCTGACTTGCTTCAGGAATTCATAGAGCAACACTTAGATGAGATTAGAACTAGTAGCAAATTGCAAGTCAAGATTGAAAAGCACTACGCCGTCACCAAAACCCTGTTTGAATACTACAATGTTGGCAAGAAGCTTGAGGAGCCACTGATCGAATACACTCGTTACGTTCTAACTAGAGGTGGCTACACCGAGAAGATAGATTTAATCAAAGGTATCCATAACAAGCTGAGCCTCGAAGGCGGCCAGCTGGAGTTTATTAAATAAGGCTAAGGTAGGCTAGTGAATGGCTCTATGTCTCTTCACCCGGAGGGTTTGATACTGCTGCCTTCGCTAGTTCACTAAGAGTGTGTTCAATATTGTGGTCTGTTGTTACTTACTTCGCACCAACAAATTATTGACATTCAATAACGTTTATGTTAATATAGAAACAGTTTCGCTATGTTTACTTCTTAGTGAACGTATTTTGACAGAGTAGAATTCCAGTTTGGCAAAGTGTTTTTATAGGGTGAGGACAGTTTGCTGAACTGGAAAATCAACGACACCTAGGAGGTGTGATGAACGCTGTGGGTACTATCCAGTACCGCGTCATCAAGATGACGACAGTCAGCTCTGGCGATGACGCCATGCAGACTGAGCAGATCGTCTGGCAAGGCACTGACACGAAAGTGCTCAGTGTGCAGTACCCGCCGAGCGAGATCTTCGGAGCCGACCCGCTGGGTCACTCTGAGATCGAAGGAGGCCACATCCGCTTCGACTACCGCTTCGAACGGCTCGTGGACGATCAGTGGCAGGAGATCGACGATCCCCGTGTCCGCCTGACGCCCATGACCGAACTCGAGCGTGAGATCGATGCCGAGAACCGACGCCTCTTTCCCGGCGACTACGAGCAGGACGACGAGTACGAGGACTACGACGACCCTTATGGCTACATGTGTGAACGCTGCCACGATGCTGGCTGCTCACACTGCGAGCCGGAACCGGGGCCGTGCGACAAGTGCGGCATGGACCCGTGCATGTGCGACATGATCGCGGAGTACGAGTCCGACTACTGCCCACACTGCGGCGGTACGCCCGAAGTCCACAACGAGCGGGCCTGCAAGGAGTGCGGCGACTGCCTCTGCGGAGGCTACTGCGGTTACAGTTACGAAGAGGAGTCCAATCTGGACTCGTGCTTCTACTGCAACCGTGTCGACTGTGCAGGTGGCTGCTACGAGGAGAGGTACACCAATCGGGTCGTGCGGAACACGAGCCGCTTGCGCCACTTCTGGCGCGCGTACTACTGGCTTCGTTCGCTGGTGAACCGCCGGGCGGCCTGAGGGCTGCCTGGCGGTTTCACCGCCACTACTCTGTCCTTAACCAGAGAACTGAAAAACATTTGAGTTCTGTGATTAAGATTTATAATCAATGAGAATGAACGAGAAACCTATAACCGCCGTTACTATGTCACCAGAGCTAACCAAAGCTATGCAATTAGCTGAACAGGCTGGTGAAATCCTCAAGAAATATCACGGTACTAATTTTGACGTACACTATAAAAGAGACGAATTTGACCCTGTAACCACAGCTGATAGAGAGTCAGACGATTTACTACGTGAGGCTATCAGTAAGGAATTTCCAAATGATGAAATTTTGAGCGAAGAAAACGCCTTGCAGCCAAGTTCCTACGAAGGCCGTGTTTGGATGGTAGACCCACTCGACGACACTAAAGGCTATGTAGCCGGACGCGATACTCCTGGGGTAATGATAGGCCTGTCTGAGCAAGGTAAGCCTATACTTGGTGTGGTCTATTTACCATTTCGAAATGAATGGTATTACGGCGAAGCTGGCAAAGGGGCGTTCAGGGTTAAGGACGGCGTAACTAAGCAATTACGAGTACGCCCCACGACTGATATTTCTGAAGCAGTTTTAGCTGGTCGCAATGAATTAAAGCGTGATGTTCGTCCACTTGATGCTGCTGTTGCCCGACTCGGCTTTAAAGACGCACTCCCAGAGGCGTGTTTTGGCGCTGAAATCGGGCTGATTGCAGCGGGAGAAGCGGACGCCGGTATGCAGACTAGCACAAAAGCTGGAAAATGGGATACCCTAGCGGCGCAAGCTATCCTAACCGAAGCCGGTGGCGTCATGTGCGATATAGATGGTAATGCACTCGACTACACAAAACCGGACAGCTACTGGGACAGATATGTTTTGGCGGCTGGTACGTCTGAGCTATTACAAAAAATGGTAAGCAGACTGAGAGAGATTAACGAAGCGGGGTGATGACTCTGGCGGTTCACGGGTAGCACGGCCATACTGGTTTATTTCGAAGAGGCCGTGAGATAGATAAGAGATTGTGGGTTACGGTATAGGAACCCGATCAGGTTTTTGGCTGCTCAACCGCCATATAGCTTCCGGTCAATTTGAGAACCAAATCAAGGAGTAAATAAAAGAACCACCAACTTTTGGCGGTTCAAACATTTTCTGTGCCGTTTGCAGTTTGGGTGTATATCAACTCCTGTAGGAGGCCCAAAAGTAGACGATCATAGAACCCGGTCACTACTTTTGGGTGTCCTACTTGGTACCCCCTGAGGGATTCGAACCCCCGACCTCGACGTTAGAACCGTCTTGCTCTATCCGCTGAGCTAAGGGGGCATCAAGTTGCTGAGCTAGTAACCAAATCTTAGAGTGTAACAGAGGTGATTATATCACGATACTGTTGTCGCAGTAATCGTTTACCCTCTGTTGTTTTTAAATATTTCTCCCGTCTTTTTAGCATCAGACTTAAGCAGGTAGGACTCATAGCCCAGGAGCTTGACCGGCAAATATTTGCGCGTGGTGGTTACCTTGCCTGAACTATGTTGGGCAATCCTTTGTCTAAGATTCCGGTACTACCAGTATAAATCTGGTTATTGCCCATCCTCAGAAAATAAACGTAATACATACTAAGATCCGCTGCAGTATCATTCGATACGGTCCTGCCACGTCATACCGACATGGTGTGATCGAATGACAGGAAGCTACCGGGGTGCGAATTCATTATAGTCAAAACAGCTTGGCTTTACTAAAGTCGGCGAGTACCATAAGTTTGATGGAAGACGAACAGGCTAAAAGCGATAAAGAACGGCTAGCGCCCGAGGCGGATGTTCGGCCAGCACCAAAAGCAGATCACCCGCCCGACCCGTCTCCAACAGAAATTCCAGACTCCCAAAACAGCGGCTCCGACAATAAACGAAAGCTGATGCTAGTTGCTGCTGCAGTGGTTATTTTGATAGGTGGAGCAGGCGCTTGGTGGGCTTTGGGCCATAAAAAGTCGACCACCAAAACAACTACCTCGAATAATTCTTCACAGTCTGCTAATCAACCCGCGCTAGTTCAGTCCGGCCAGCCTGATTTGGTCGCTTACGCTTTTAAAGAAAAGGATACCAGCCCCTACACGGTTTACTGGCGGCCAGCCGCCGGAGCAGACAATAAGCGCACTCAAGCCCTTAGCTTGGATAACGGTGTTGGCTTGAGCCGAGGAGATGTACTCGGCAGCAAAGTTGCCTTTAATACTGATAAAGCTATCTATGTGAGCAGTGACGGTGGAAAGAAATACGACTTGGTGTATACCCTGCAGAAAGATGAGCAAATTACCTCCGTTAAATTTTCATCTGACGGAGGCGCCTTAGCCGTTGCTACATTACCAGCTGTGAATCCATCCACTAAGAACTCCGTCAAATCCATAAACCTTACAGATAAACAAACGGCGGCTCTATTTACTTCAGATAAGCTTGGTGTCTTCTTGATGAACTGGCAACGCCAGAAACAAACTATAATTTATACCGAAGGCTGCACCCAATGTGATGGCAATACCTACAATGAAGTTTTGGTACGCGATCTTAGATCAAACACAATCAATAAAAAAATAGCCCTTAGTCCTGATACTAGCAAGGCTTTGGTTGCCGGTGACGTGGTTAGCAATGATGGTACCAAACTTATCTATTCTACTGGCCTAGTTGCCCCAGGTGAAGGTCTCCCAGGAGCCGGGGCACCTTACACCGTTTATGAGCTGGATATCGCCAGCGGCAAAACAACGACAATCGCCACATCGGATAGCAAAACTAATCACATTTTTGTTGGCTACCAAGGTGCCTCGACTAAGCCTTACTATACTTTTGATAAGCAGCTCTACGCCTTTGATGCCAGCGGCGACGGCAAATGGAACCTGTTTTTTGAGGGCGGTAAATCAATCTTAGGCGTGTTTTACGTTGGGCCACCAATGGCTGTTGTCAGTGTTGGCAATGACACAGCCGACTTTGCGTTAACTTTTTACACCAGCGTCAAAACCGCCAGCAACACAATCTTACAGGGCGACAACAATACTCAAATCTTCGGCGTCACCACCAAGTAATCTGGTGCGAGAGGCGGGAGTCGAACCCGCGTAGCTAGTTTGGAAAACTAGTGTAATAGCCGTTATACCACTCTCGCAACAGAGGTGATTATAGCAGACTAGGCTGAAGCGTCACGTTGTTTCTCGCGTTCGGCTTCGGCTAAGCGCTCTGTGGCCTCTTCCCAAGTCGGAATTTTGTCGCCTATCCAGTAGGTATAAGGGGTAGAGTCGGCTAAACGTTCTGCTTCGGCCATCGCTGCAGCATGCTCTGGACTATGTTTAAAGCGCATTAAGCTATCCCTGTCCCGCCAGATCGTGATTGTTAAATAGTTTCGGTCGCCCACACTGCGGTAATCGGAGTATAGTCTACCCTCAGCTTGGTCCAGTTCGGGCAGAATCTTTCGAACATATGCTATCATTTCAGATGGCTTTATAGTCTCTTTAAGATGAATTCCGGTTACACTTATTAAACTACCAGACGGGATCTCCTCTGTCGGTCGTCGCTCTGTTGGACCTGCTTCAGATATATTCATTTTGTTTAGACTTCGTGGATGACTTCGATCTTAGCGCCGAGCGAATTTAAGCGAGCCGCCAGATCTTCGTAGCCGCGGTTGATCGTATAAACGTTGCGTAGTATTGAGATGCCTGGCGCGGCCAGCATGCCAATCAAAATCATGACCGCCGGCCGAATACCGCTCGGCGCCACCATGTCGGCCGCCCGCCACTTGGTTGGACCTTCTACAAATACCCGGTGGGGGTCGGCAAGCTCTAAATCTACCCCGATCTTTTTCATATCGGTGTACATCAGCGCCCGGTCTTCGTAGACCCAGTCATGAATTAAAGTTCGGCCGCGGGCCACAGCTACGATCGGCACAAAATACGGGAGGTGGTCGATGTTTAGCCCAACCCCCGGCAGAGGATGGAGTTTTTCCTCCGGCGCCGTCAGCTCGCCTTTGTGGCGATAAATAGTCACATCGGCCAGATTTGTCTCGCCATTCTCGGCTTTATAAGCTTTACCGACTTCAAAGCGCAGGCCCATTTTTTCTAGCTTAAGCAGCTCGAGCTCCATAAAGTCGATCGGCACCCGCTTGAGAGTCAGCTGCGAATCGGTGGTGACAGCCGCCGCTATAAAAGTCATGGCTTCGAGCGGATCTTCGCTCGGGCTGTAGGTGACGTTTTTCTTGATATCTTTGACGCCGCGAACCTTAAGCGTTGTCGTGCCGATGCCCTCGATCTTGACACCCAGCTTTTGCAAGAAAAAGCACAGGTCTTGCCCCATGTAGTTAGGGCTGGCCATTTTGATAATCGTTTGGCCCTCGGTCCGAGCCGCCGCCATCAGCGCGTTTTCGGTCGCCGCGTCGCTCATCTCGTACAAAACCACCGGGCGGCTGGGAGATCGCCGGCGCACCTCGACATTATAGTGGCCGCTTTTGGCAATAATCTTAGCGCCAAATTCGTCGAGCGCGTAAATATGGGGTAAAACCGTCCGCCGGCCCAGCTCGCAACCACCGGCGTAGGGAATTTTGAACGACGAATAATCGTGCATCAACGAACCGGCCAGCATAATTACGGTTCGGGTTTTGCGGGCGGCGTCTTTGTTCATGCGGTCGAGGTCAAGTTTTTTAGGAACTTTGATTTCCAGATCATTTAGCCCGGTCCAGCGAATATTGACGCCGATGCTTATCAAAACCTCGATAATCCGGTTGACTTCCTCGATCCGCGGTATGTTTTTGAGCTTGGTCGTACCTTTGTTGAGCAAGCTGGCGCACAGCAAGGCCACGGCGGCGTTTTTAGCGGTTTTCATGGTTACTTCGCCGTGTAGGCGGTGGCCGCCTTCGATACGCAAGTTCACGGCGCCGGTGTTGAGGGAGATGAGTTGTTTATCGAGGGCGTCGCTGATGCGACCTAAAGTATCTAGGGATAAGTTTTGACGGCCGTGCTCGATGCGGTTGACCGCCGACTGGCTGGTGTTTAGTTTACGGGCAAACTCGGCTTGGGTGAGGCCGCGCTCTTGTCTGATTTGGTAAATAAGTCGACCAATTTTCTGATTGGTTTCGTGCATTCGTGGCCCGATAATATCACAGAAAGTATAGAAAAGGTAGGGATGAAGAGCTATAGGGTTGTAGGGGTGTCTTTAAATTATAGGCAAAAGCAATTTCTTAGAGAGCACTGTAGTGCTAGATTAGAGATCAAGGAAGCTGCGCGAAAAAACTACAACCCTGCAGCCCTAACTCCCCATGCTAAGCTATCTAAGAGGTTGATCTTATGAGAGACGAAAAAGTCAAAAAGTTGATTGCTGCCGAAGAAAAACGGCAGCGCGAAGGTTTAGAGTTAATTCCGTCCGAAAATTACGTCAGCCGGGCCGTGCTCGAGGCCATGGGCAGCGTCTTTACCAATAAATATTCCGAAGGCTTTCCGGGTAAACGCTACTACGGCGGCCAGGAGTTTACCGATCAAGTTGAGACTTTAGCTATTGAGCGGGCTAAAAAATTATTTAAGGCCGACCACGCCAATGTTCAGCCGCTGGGCGGCGCGGCCGCCAACGAGGCGGCTTATCACTCGTGGATGGAACCCGGCGACACAATCATCGGCATGGAGCTAAGTCACGGCGGCCACTTGACTCACGGCCGCCCGGGAACCGTTTTGGCCAAGTTATTTAACTTCGTCCGCTACGGCATGAAGGACGTCGAGACTGGCGAGATCGATTACGACGCTCTGCGGGCGCTAGCCAAAAAGCATAAGCCCAAAATGATTTTGGCGGGCTTTTCATCTTACCCGCGCGAACTGGACTACGCCAAATTTGGGGCCATCGGCAAGGAGGTCGGCGCCGTCTTAGTTGCTGACATGGCCCACATCGCCGGGCTGAT
>OBEQ010053335.1_pt1 | contig 11089 bp, 9 predicted proteins | sample 1670901 | NCBI WGS metagenome assembly OBEQ01 (sample SAMEA104232315, study PRJEB22302) | groundwater metagenome | biome: forest; feature: aquifer; material: groundwater | place: USA | collected 2011-08-07 | depth 5.4 m | reverse complement strand
GTTCCTGCCCGGGTGGCGGAATGGCAGACGCACAGGACTTAAAATCCTGAGGACCTTTACCGGTCCGTGCCGGTTCAAGTCCGGCCCCGGGCACTGATTTACATTAATATTCCCAAAGCCACTATCCACAGAAATCAGTACCAGTGCCAATTTCCCATCAGCATTTCCCAACTCTTAATAGATAATTGGCCGGGCACCGATTCTCATAAGACTTTTACAATATGATTATTAGAAGTCTGTAAGAAACTTTATTTATCTGACCCCGCCTAGTCCTACGAGATTTATCTCCCGTAAAAAGATTTTTTCGTCCTTTCCGGTCCCTCTGCCTTGAAGCTTCGCCGCGCGCACGTTATGGTTCATCCAAATCTAACACAGGAGGTTGTATGTAAAATGAAAACCAATAATGCAATTCTGGATTACCAGCTCACGGATGTGCTGGAAATGAACTTTTCAAAGAAATCGGAAGTGCTGAATCATGTTAAAAGCGCGTTGTTATCCCGTCCCATTAAGGATTTTAATCTTTATTCGCTTTCCAGTTTTATTTTGGAAGACGCACTGGTTGCTATCGGAAATAATGATCTTGATCAAATAAAGCATCTTTATCTTTTAGATGCTGCTTCAGAGACGTTTAAAACTTATTGCATTCATTCAATTTCTCGGGAGAGGAGATTGTCCAATGGAAAAAAACTTATCCGTTCACTCAAACATGAACGACTTGCTCCGGCTTAAAAAATCCCTCCAATTTATTCGGGAGGTCGCGCGGTCTTATGAGATCGGGCTTTATGATCACGTAGGATTTTCATGTGCCCTTGCGATTTCAAGGGCCGAGGAACTGAGAGGTGATATATCGCACTTTTGTCCGGTCTATTCAGCTTTCGGAGAACTCGTTGTGCATCTCAAACAGCTTTATGATCAGCAGGTCGGCGGCAGGGAAATCGTTCATTCAATCGAAAAAATTATTTCCTATTTTGGTCTTGACCGCTACGAACTCATCCCCAAGCAGGCCCCGCTGGCCAACCAAGACAAATCTTAACCACTTTACTTTGTCCTTCGGCGGGCCTCCTTTGCTCCGCTTTGCTGCTGCGGCGAATGATGCTGCCATGAGGCTTGAAAACACCTAAAAAGGGTGATATGTTATGTCCAACTTAAGGTCTTGTGGGGATTGGCCGTTATTTAGCCAAACTACAAGCGTCAGCCATTTTTATCCATTCAATTGAGGAGGATTTGTCATGCCGTACGTGATTACAGAGAAATGTCTAGGGGAACAATATGCCACTTGCGTCAGTGTTTGTCCCGTCGATTGCATCCACCCCGGTGACTACAAAGGCCAGCCGTTTATGATTATTGATCCCGAGACGTGTATTGATTGCGGCCAGTGCCTGCCGGAATGTCCGATTAACGCCATCGTTGCTACGGTTGATGAAGATCCGGCTTACGGAAAAATTAATGCTGAATTAACGCCCGAATTTAAAACCCATCCGAAACTTGCCGAGCGGCCCAGAAACGATCCTCCGCATAAGCCGACGAATAAGTTAGTTCAGTAACTAATTATTTATCACCACAAAAAGGAACCCCTTAGCTGTTTGGCTAAGGGGTTTTGTTTTTACCGGCAGTTTTTCTTCTTTTAAATTAGTTTTTCCAATAAAGCTCTTTTGCCTTTGCCTGCTGTTCAGCGGTTAAAATCGATTTGGTATTCAGGATGCTTTGCACGACGGTTTTGGCCAGATTGGTCTTGACTGCATATTTTTGATCGATGACTGAATTGAGCTTCTTCACATCCGGCTGATCTTTATGAAGTTCTTGAACCATATCCAGCATCGCCAAATCTTTTTTGGCTTCCGCATCAATCGTCGCGCGTTGGACGTCAAATTTGATTGTTTTGATTTGTTCCATTTGTTCTTCCGTTAATCCCAGTTCGGCCTTATTTTTAAACAGAAAGTAAACCTTTCCGAAGTACATGTCTTCCAAGGCAAATCCACCTTCACTGCCTTCGCCGTGATGACCACCATGATTGGCAAGACCAACGCCAGGCATGACCATCAAAAACATTAAAATTAGAATTAACCCTCTCTTTTTCATAACACTGCTCCTTTTCGCTTGTTCTGACGGATCTTACCACGCCAGTCAATTGAGAGGGGGAGCAAACTTTTATAAAACTTTTAATCCCGTGAAAAGCCTATTCTAAATAGATTTGTCTATTTTGAAGGTGATTTTATACTTGAAAATCCACATTCTCATTGTTCTTTCTTTAAAGGAGTCTATCTTTATTGATAGATATGAAAAAAGAAATGACTGTTGAGCAAAAAGAGATGTCAAAAAATCAGAATAATTTAATGAATAGCGTTCACGCCGGCTCAGGCGCCGAACACATCCTAAAATCAGAACACAATAGATCATTTGGTGACGTAATAAAGAATTTAAGAAAAGAGAGAGGGATCAGCCAGGAGTATTTAGCTAAACATGCCCATATTGACCGAACAACGATTGCACGAGTTGAATCAGGTAAATTTAAAACTCTTTCCATGCCGAATCTGGACACTATTGCAGGCGTTCTTGGGATTGACTTAAAAACCCTCATATTGAAAACAGAAACGTCCGGAGAATCTGTAAGCTATAGAGGTCAAATTGACAAAATTGAGTTCATTCTTGATTTTCCAGAAAGCGGTTTTCGAATTTTATCTTTACTTCCAAAAAAGAAAGAATTTTTTTTCGGCAAGATTGAATTGAACGCGCAAAAAACAGTTCCCTCCTCCACACTTCCGCATCCGGACCAAATTTATATCCACTGTCTAGAAGGAAAAATGACGTTGCTCCGCGAAAGCCGGGAGTTCCTCTTAAAACAGGGTGATCATATTGCTTATTCCGGCTTGAGTGAATACGAGTTTTACAATCCTGAACCGCTCAAACTTAACACCTGCTTGTTGATTACTTATCCTTCGTTTCTGCCTCTCTAATCAAAGTCCAATCCCGTAGCTTCGTTCAAGAAATTGACTGTTTCCTTTCTTAAAGAAATTTAAAAAGTTTTTGTAGCGCAAACGCAACAGCTCTGTGGCGGAGGCGCTACGAAAAGCGTTTTTTTTCAATATTCAAATTGAGAACAAAAATCATCCGGGGTATTGTGCACTTGTGAAACAGAAAAAAAGAAACATTAAACACCTGGTGGTAAAAAATGAAAATCGTTTTGATTAGAGATCATCATAAAAAACTGCTCGAGAAAGAATTCTCCAATGTGGAACAACGAATCGGAATCGTTTCAATGGAAAAAATTAAAAATGGAAGCGAATTTACGATCCGGCTTCTTGATGTGAATCATATCCGCTATTCCTACAACCCGAGGACCCAGAAGTTTGAAGTCCATTTTATTTCGTTGAATAAGAGCACAAAGAAAACGGGGGCCACAGATCATGAAAAAATTCAGAATCGTTTTTAGTGGGATCTTTTTGTTTTTCTTGATGATTTGTACGAGAGCCATTTTTTCCAAATCCGACAATAAGATTTCAATTCAAGATAAAATGTTTAACGAACAATTGTCGATAAGAGTTGCTTATAGCGCCCTTGCTCCTATAAGCATCTTTCCAAATGTGATGGAAAACACCCTTCATTCCGAAATGGACAAGCTATTGCAAGAAAATAGCAAAAAGCAAAACTTGGTTGAATTAAGACCGGCTGAAGACTTTTACCGGCTCAAAAAAACGGAGAACAGTTTTTTATTAAGGGAGCCTGTTGATCAGAAACTTGGTGTAATAGAGAAACAGGGAGAAATAAAAACAGTAAGCTATTCCGCAAAAAAAACTAAGAATCTTCAAATGTCAATGAAGCCGGCAGTGCTGATTCGTCACGAAGATTTGCAGGGCACGATTAATACGCTTCCATACGAACGAATTAAGGGTGCTGGGGTCAGATTTCGTTATACGACAATCCCGGAAGAAATGATCGGTCATTTTTGGCGGTTTAAATCCGTTGACCTAAGGGGAAAAACGATAAGAGTTTATTATTCCGGAATTGTTCCGAATGAAATCACGTTCTTCCTTTCCCGTTCTTATTCCAGCGTAAAAGCATCTTATCGTATTCGTTTAAAAAATTCTTCTCAAATGCAGGTCATTTCATTCACCATACCAAAAGCTTTTGCATTCAAGGATATTTCAATTTTCGAATTTCAAGTTGAGAAATTCCACGCGGGAAAATCCTATGGTGATTTTCTGATTGAAAAAGTTGAAGTTGGATCAAAAGTCAACGGTCCCGCTGTTGACAAAATAGAAAATCGTTCTCACCCCTTTGTCTTTGGTGGTCCGTACATTCAATCCAATATTTGGGGCGGCGAGGCGCTTGCGTCATGACAAAACCGTCATTTGCCCAACGTCTTTTGGCACGTCCGAGCTTCTTCTTTTGTTTTGTCCTTTTTCTGACATTTTTTCAAATCAAGTGTTTAGTGGAAATGGTTTCTTTCGAGCCAGGAAGTTTTTTTCCGTATGTATGGGCTTTTGTTTTTTCTGTTTTATCGGTAAATATTTCTATTTTAGCCGTGCAAGCATTTTTTGGTTTTTTTGTTAAAGCACCTGATTTCCCAAAAGTTGATCGGACTTCAGTTGAATCAGTTCATGTCGCTTTGCTTTATTGCATCAAAAATGAAAACTTTGGACTTCGCGAAAGAATTCAATATACCTTGTCCGGAAATGCGCTTCCAAATCTGCATTTGTGGATTCTTTCAGACTCAAGTGAGAATTTTGAAACAGCGGAAGGGAAATTAATCCATGAGCTTCAAAGCAGCTATAGCGATGTGTTTTACCGGCGCAGAGCGGTTCCTTATGAAAGAAAGCAAGGGAATATCAAAGATTGGCTTTCTAGGCACGGTGGCTCGTATCAATATTTTATTGTCTGCGATGCGGACAGTCTTCTGCCGCCGGGTTGGGTCCAGGAAATTCTTCAGGTCGCTGAACATCCAAAAAATGAAAAAATCGGGGTTTTTCAAAGCGCTATTTACATTACTCATGAAAGCTCGCTTTTTTCAAGAATGCAGGCGATCGCACAATTTTATGCTCAAAAACTTTATTTTAACGTCAACCAAGTTATCTTTGGCAGGTCAGTCGCGTTTGGCCATAACTGTCTCATCAGGCGAGAAGCGTTTGAGAAAATCGAACTTCCCGAAAATATCCTTTCTCATGACAACTGGGAAACAGTGCTGCTTGAAAGGATAGGTTACAAAACAGTTTTCCTTTCCAGTCTTACCTCGTTCGAGGAAGCTTCCCCACATTATTTAGAGGAACGAAAGAGAGCGAAGAGGTGGCTTAAAGGAACGCTTCAAGGCTGGCCGCTTCTTTTCCTTCCCAACATTTCCTTTTCGACGCGCTTTCTCATTTTTTATCAGATCTATCTTTATCTGGTACAACCCATTCTTTGTTATTGGATTGTTTCAACTCTTTTCGCTGGCCGCTCATTTTTTTCAGTTAACTCAAGTTCTTTTTTACTTTTTGGATTTACTTTAGGCGTTCTTTTCTTTCACAAGATGGTCGTTGCGAAAAATTTAGGTGACGTAAAACGAATGATTCAAGAAACCTTCTTTTCAACCACTGTCGGCCTGCAAAATGTTTTTTATGGAACGGTTGATTTCATCAACATGCCTTTTGAGAAACTCGGATGGATCCCTATGATGAAAACGCCGGGAGCGCATTTAGGTTTTTTAGAATGCGTCAAAAATTTCTTGGGCGGCACACTTGTGGGCTTAGTACTTTTATGGTTGGGGCTGAATTTATCGAATACCTGGACTTTGTTTTCACTGCCCGTACTTTTAAGTCTTATTCTTTCGATTCCATCGGTTTATTTTTCTTCTAAAAATGTTTCAAAATCGAGTCACGCAATGGTTTACATGGAGGCGGCATAACATGGAAATTAAATATCAGGTTCACAACGGAAATGGGAATGGTCATTATTCCAAAAATGGAAATGGCCACGTCAAAGACAACCATGGAAACGGAAATGGAAACGGTCATACAGTACTTTTAAATCAAGATCGGTTTTCGGTTTTAGAGTCTGAAAAACCCCGCCTTTTTTCTTCGAAGCAAGAAGTCATTGAAAAATCAGGCATCAGGAAAAATATTCTGCTTTTTATGCTGTTCCTTTTGGCGTCGGTTTATATCTCATCACTTCAAATCAGTTCATCAGTCACTGACCGGAACGCCATGCTTGTTCCTTTTGAACGAACAGATTTAACAAGCCCAAAAGACGGATTTTTATCCAAGGTACTCGTTAAAGAAGGTGAGACAGTAAAAAAGAGCCAGCTGCTAATGAGAGTCATGGCAGCCAATGATAAACACCTTCTGAGCGGGTCTGTGCTTGAAGTTGAAATGATCAAAAGAGAGCTTGAGGTAAGCCGCATCGAATTAAAAATTTCAGTTTTAAAGCTCAAAGATGTGAAAAGTTTGAAAACTCTCGGTTTTGTTAAGAAACAAGCCATCGAAGAAGCGTTTCTCTTGTATCAATTGAAACAAAAAAAACTTGAATCACTTCAAGTAAAACTCAAACAGGTAGAAGCTAACGTGACTTTCCTTAAAGCGAATCTACGGATGGGTGAGATCAGAGCTCCCTATGAAGGGGTTGTGATTTCAGATACGAAGTTAAAAGAAAAAGCTTTTGTTAAAGAAGGAGAATTCCTTCTAGCGGTGACAAGCCCTGGCTCTGTATTGGAATTCATTTTAAGTGAAGAAGATTATCCGAGAGTGAGCGTGGGAAGTGCAGCGCGTATTAAATTTTATGCTTTTCCTGAAGAAATATACGCAGGTGAAGTCATTGGCTTTAAAACTTCCGCCGAAGGTTATTCAAAATCGTTTATCAGAAAACGGACGATTAAAGTTCTTATTCAATGTGAACATTTACCTCGGACCATTCGAAACGGTATGAGTGCAAAAGTAACGATTAAGGCCGCGCCAAAAAATGTTGTCGGGAGGATCTATCATGAAATCTTTTAAATTAAAGAAGATCATCGCTTTTATTTTACTGCTCAATATGAGCTGGATGCAGGTGAGCTCTTCGCAAGACTATCAACTTACCAATCAGCCTGCTCCGTTACCGGTAAAAGAACCAGTCCCTAATAAAACACAGGGCATGACGGACCAACCGGTTGCTCAAGTTCCCCAAACAAGCGAAGAATTTCTTCGGGACACATTGACGTTAACGCCTGTTTCAAAGGAAACGGAGAATACAGTGCCGCGCGTGCAATCGAATTACGATTATGAACGTTATGATTTCAAGGATGCTTTAGATCTCCTAAGGCCGGAATACGCAAGTGCTGTGATTGTAAAAAAGATCAGTTCAGAAGACCTCCGGGTTCTTGAACGGCTTTCCTTTGAAACCGGAATTATTGTGCTTCACGGTGAAATTGTATTGTTTACCTCAGGCAATAAAGATGAAATCGGAATTCTTCCGGCTGTGCAAGAGCTCATTAAAAAGGCTTCCCTCGTTTCTCATACACACGTCGACGAATTTTCCAAAGAAGGGCCGTCGGGCCAAGATCTGAATGAAGCCGGATCTTCTTTGGAATATGTGATTACCGGAAATGGGGTTTATGCGTATAACCATGAAGGAGTGACCAATGATGGGGAACCTTATTCCTATGATGACTATCTTGATCGGCTCAATCAAGCTTTGCAAGTTTCAAAAGTAAATCAAAATGAAGTCGAGGCAAGAGCGGACCTAAATCAATTTATTAAAAACCAAGATATCTATAACCAGGCGCCAGTGGAAGAGAAGCAAACATTACTGATGGGTGGGACATTTACTTTCACTTCTGGGTTGACCAGCGCAAATGTAACCACTTTTTCAGGAAGTCCGTATCCTTATTTTATGACCGGATCTAGTTCTGCCACGACTCTTTCACTTGGTGTTGACGGAAGGTTTCAATTGAGTTATGACGTGACTGCTGTCGGTTCCAAATCGGGCATGACCATTTCCTTCGATAATGCATCAACGACAGCAATTGAAACTCAAAATCTTTCCACCCTCACGAATATTGTGTTTGGTTTACAAGGCCCTGCTACGGCTCTCAAGCTTGAATTTGTTGACATCAACGGCAATAAAGATTCGTATACATTAACCAACATTTCTAATTCGAGCGAACTCTTCTGGCAAATTGCAAGTTCAACTATTGTCTCAACCGTTGATAAGACCAAGATCAAACAGATCAATCTTTTTTTAGATCAATCAACGACCACAACATTGACCGGCGCACTCTACATTCGTTCAAACGGGCTTAATACAGCTGTACCGTCTCAGCCCGTTGTCACCACGACCATTCCTGCCGGCACACCCAATTCAACATTCACACTTTCCGGAACCAAACTCGCAAACACTGCCATTTTAATTAATGGCGTGACGGTTGTCCCACTCAATACTTCAACAAGTTGGACCGCTACCGTTAATCTTTCTGTTGAGGGAAATAATACGTTTAGCATTACTGCAAAAAATACAATCGGATTAGTCAGTACCGTTAAAAGCGTAACGATTCGTCGTGACACTATTATTCCGACCGGTACGATTAACATTAATTCCAGCGCGGCCTATACAAATTCCACAACTGTGACTTTAAATTTAACGGCGGCGGATTCTGGATCGGGAATTAATCAAATGAGTTTTTCCACAAACAACACCACTTGGAGTACGCCGGAAGCTTTTTTATCTTCTAAGACCTTTACACTTCCGACAGGAGATGGAACCAAAACGGTTTATGTGAAATTCTATGATAAAGCAGGGAATGTAAGCATACCTTATTCGAAATCAATCATTCTCGATACGGCACCTCCTGTTTTGAATCTTGTTTCGGCCACTATGAGTAATTCTTCAAATTACACGTTGATTTATACCGTTGACGGAACAACAAAGAATGAATCTGTCACGTTACAAGAAGGGAAAAATTATATCGTCAGGAGCAGTACGGATTTAGCTGGAAACAGCGCGACTAAAACGTTTCAAATTAGTCTCGACGCACAGCCGCCGGTCATTCAAAGTCTCCAAATTAATCAAGGAGTTTCGATGACCAAAAATGCGAATGTGACACTCAATTTGGTTGCTTATGATCTAGGTTCACAGATAACGGAGATGTCTTTTTCCAATGACGGAGTCAATTACAGCGCACCGGAAAATTTTTCAATGACAAAGTCTTGGACATTGACTGATGGAAGAGGACAGAAAACAGTTTGGGTGAAAGGCAAAGATGCAAGCGGGCTTTGGTCTGCGCCTGTATCCACTTCAATTTTTTATCAAAAAGCACTCATGCTGGATGATTTTGACGGAACGAATCAGGTGGAAACTTATTGGGATTCAAATGGAAATCAGCCTTATCAGCGCATCATTGCCGTTGGCGGAGCTTCTGAAGGAACGAACGCCATGCGAATCGATTTCCAAAAAACGAGTGCTTTTTCTTATGCGTATTTTGCACTGCAGCCAAAACAAGACGGAATTGCGAATGATTTTTCAACCTACCGGACACTTCGGCTTCAGCTTAATAAACTTCATAACGCTCCGATGGTGTTGATGGCGAAATTGGAATTCAACGGGACCAGTCAAACATTTGAAACGCAAGTCGGTATTCCCCAAGGTATCTACGGCTGGCAGGAAGCCATTTTCGATTTTTCCACCGTTTCGCCAACACTTTTAAAAAATGTAAAAAATATTCTCTTTTTTGTGGATCCGGGTAGCCCTTCGACACAAGGAAGTTTCATGATCGACAACATTCGAGTGGATGAATGGCCTGAAACAAAAGTGATTGATGATTTTGAAGGGAATAATATTCCGCTTCAAACCTATTGGGATGCAAACGGGAGTCTCATTTATCAACGCAGTGTTACGGAAGCAAACGCTTATGATGGAACACATTCCGTGAAAGTAACGTACACCAAAAAGCCTGGTTATCCTTATTCATTTTTTGCCTGGACTCCGAGACAAGACGGTGTGAACAATAATTTTACGAATTACGGTACATTAAGACTTAATCTCAATAAGATTTCATCCAGTCCCATGGTGCTTATGATGAAATTAGAATTCAATGGGACGAGCCAAACTTTTGAGCAGCAAATTTCTCTTCCGCAGGGAAGCAACCAATGGCAGGAAGTTTCATTCGACTTCTCGCAGGTCTCTGCGAGTCTCCTTGCGAACGTAAAAAATATTCTTTTCTTTGTGGATCCGGCAAGTGAAACAACAACTGGATCGTTTTATATGGACAGAATGCGTCTAGCGGAACGGCCGAACGAACAACTACTGGATGATTTCGAAGGCAACAGCAGTCTCGTTCAAACTTATTGGGATGGCGACGGAAGCGGAACAGTTTTTACCCGGGCTGTTGACAATACGCAAGGTTTTGACGGTACACACTCGATGGTTGTTAATTACAACAAGAGCGCACAATTTCCGACTTCTTTCTTTGCATTGACGCCGAAACAAGACGGAATAACCAACGATTTTTCACGCTACAACGTGCTGAAAATAATGGTTAAAAAAGATACTGTCCCGGCCATGAGATTGATGATGAAGTTTGATCTTGCTGGAACACAAATTAATTTTGAGGAGTGGAAAGAAATTCCAGCGGGTCAAACCGGATGGATTGAACTGGATTATGATTTCTCATCTTTGAATCCATCTACGCTTAAGAACGTCCGGAATATTTTATTTTTTGTCGACCCGATGTTTTATACCACACCGCAAGCGAGCCAAGGAAGTTTCCATATGGATGCTATTAAACTTGGTTTCCAAAGTGATCTTCCGGCCAAGCAATTTGATCCAACTAGACCACCTCAAATCGGATGGGTTTCTTCTGCGGTTGCGGCTGATTTAGATAATGAATATCACGTCGGAAGTTTGGTCAGAATCAATGCATGGGAACTGAACGCTGCGGGCGATCTTTTGGACGGAACCGTCCGGATTGTGTCGAAATCAACGAGTTATGATTCCGGCGAACAGCGTTTAATTTTTACGCACGACGGACAATTCTGGCCTTTTCATTGGGACACCACAGGCCTCAAGGTTGCCGATGATTACGCGGTGATCGTGACGCTGAAAGATAAATCCGGAAATGTGACCGTTCTCGGAACAGAAACGAGTCCTG